>Ga0098047_10001091_pt1 | contig 11119 bp, 11 predicted proteins | sample 12_taG_FD_92585 | JGI IMG/M metagenome (GOLD analysis project Ga0098047, IMG submission 92585) | Marine viral communities from the Subarctic Pacific Ocean - 12_ETSP_OMZ_AT15267 metaG | ecosystem: Environmental > Aquatic > Marine > Oceanic | place: Subarctic Pacific Ocean | collected 2015-01-16 | reverse complement strand
GGGTTGGTCGTGTCCACTGTGCCGCTGTTGTTGTCGAAGTACGAAACCCACTCGACTGGGATGCGACGGAACATGACGTTGCCGTCCTTCGACGCAACATCGTTGCCGAGATTGTCGTTCTGCGACTCCAGGATTTCCTCAAGCGTCCCCAACACCGTGTAGTCGGTGTAGAAGCCGTATTGGTTTCCCATGTTGGAGAACGCACCATCGACGGGAGGCTTGAACGACGTTTTCGTCGCAGCTTCGCGCCATTTGCGCACTGCATCGTTTTTTTGAACGGCGGTATATTGCGCCGTCCAGTTGGCCCATCTGGAGTAAGTCGTTTGACTCAAACCACCTACGTCACTGAAGCCACTCGGGTGCCCACCGTTGAAACCCGTCGTGTTGTTCTTGACGATCCAGTACGGCACGCCGTAGGGCGAGAGCGTATCGGATGAACTGCTGGGCGCGCCCCAGAAGTTCGATTCCATCAGTTCCGCCAGATCGGTCATCGCGTCAACCCGTGAGGTTGACAGGAGACTGACCAACTGGGCCGGGGAACGGTTCATCGCAATGATCCGCTCTTCCAACGCCCAGTGAGTTTCAGCGTGCCGCCAGGGCACGTTGCCCGTCTTCTGCGTGTCGGCAGTCGTCGGGTTGTCGGTCTCGTTCAACTTCACGTTTCGAGCAGCGTTGTTGCTGAAAACGCGGACGTTGAACTGGTGGCCGTAGCCGGAACCGAACGTGACGGCCTTCTTCTTCAGGATCTTGGGCATCGCGATGTGGTTCTGGTTGTCCACAACAATGTCAGCCCACGTTCTTTTTTCCAGATGTCGCAACGTAGTGGTTACGAGATCGGCATAGTCGTCAGCCTGGTAAGGCATGTCGGACCCTCCGTATTAGCTCGGGAAGCCGTCTGACATGTCGTCGAGAGTTGAATGTTCCCGTTGCCAGTTTGCGGCAGCCCGAATCGCAGCGTCGTAGCCACGATCCGAAACGTCCTCCTGGCGAGTAGGAACTGCAGATGACTGGTCTGCCACCCTCCGCGACTGCTTCGACGCCTTCTCCAATGCGTTTTTAGTAAATTGTTCACCGAACAAAGAATTCGCAGCCCGTGAAATAAGCTGCTGGAACGACGGAACTTCCTCGCCGTTCTGGATTTGGATCTGTCCGTCGCGAGTAGCTGCATTCGCGACCTTGATCCGGTTCTCGGCCAGTTCCTGCGGGAGTGAATTCAACCGCCCCCGGCCAAAAAGGTTTTCGTCCATCGAGTCCATGATCGCATCCATCTCGCGGCCAGCCGCTTCGGCCTGGATCATCTGGTGTTGCTGGTACATCGCCTGGTTCTGCTGCTGAAGCGCAACCATGCGTTGTTCCTGCTCCTGGAAACGACGATTGACATGTTCGTTCATCTGCAACACGCCATCGTCGTAATCCTCCGGTTCCTCGAAGGAATAGTCGCCGGCTGGCTGTTGCTGTGCCGGATCGGCAGCCTGTTGCTGCTGACCCTGCGTTTGTTGCTGCGGTTGCTGCGGTTGCTGCTGACCCTGCGCTTGCGCGCGGGCGGCGGCGGCACGCTGCACCAGGCCACCGATGACCCGGTCGAATTGTTCCGGTGTGTCGAAGGACTGCACTTCCTCGACCGACATGCCCATCGCCGCACCAAGTGCGTACTGATCGTTGCGCCACTCGACCTGTTGTTCCGGTTCCGGTTCAAACTCCGGCTCTGGTTCCGGTTCTTCGGGAACAACACCGAGTTGATTGATCGCCGGTTCTTCGGAAACGATGTCGAATTCCGGTTCGGTCGATGTCTCTACCGGAGAAGATTCCTCGACTGGAGTCTCCTCAACGGGAGCCTCCTGGACGGGTGCATCCTCAACGGTCTCGGTTGTCGCGGTTTCTTCTGGCATTTCGCCTGGTCCCCGAAGGGAGCATCCTGCTCTAGTAAAAAAAGGGGGCCGACGTGGTTTCCCACGCGGCCCCCTTACGAGCAGCGACGGTAAGGCGTCTAACGGATCGCGACTTCCGTTTCAGCCGTTAGTTGCCGGTGAGATTCCACCGGCCCCCTTGGTTCATCTACGCTTGTTCCTGCTGGTCTTTTTCTTCGCCTTGCGATAGGCCGCCATGCCTTTCGCTGTATACGAATACTTTTTGATCTTGCCGTTCTTTTTCAGCTTGGGCACGACAACCTCCAGTGACAAGTTTCCACTGAAACCGTTACGGTGTCAATGACATCCCCGTTATGTCAAGAAAAGTAGGAATCACGGTTCACCATTCCGATCGTGCGAAGGTATGCCCTTTGCTGCCGGTGACTGGTGAAATGGGGACGACCCTCGCTGTCGAAGTTGATTGCGAACCCGCGTTTTCGTGCGTGATCCTCGGCAGCCTGACGGTCGTCGGGATGAACTGCAGCACCCTCGCTGACGATGACCTGGGACGGTGAATAGGGCATTCTGACCTGCCCCACACCGCGAGAGTCTTTCGTAAACTCACGTCGACTGACCGTTTTGCCGTTGATCTTGTATTCAACTGCCATCAAAAACCTTACGGGGGAGGTGCGTATCCGTAGTCGAATCCAGTATCCGGCGCGCCGGGTGATATGTTTCTTGGCCCGATCGCGTAGTTCGGGTTGTAGGAACCGGCACTGGGGACACTCCCGGGACCGGGAAGACCCATGCTGTTGAACAGTTGGGCAAGTCCTGCAACCGGGTAATGACCGGCCAGGTTCATCACATTGGTCAGGGGATTTATCAGTCCTTCGTGCATTCCGATCACGTTGCCAGCCATGTTCACCACGTCGGAAGGCGGCGTTGGTGTGGGTGTGTTGCCACCGAATAAATTGCCCAACCCCGTCTTGGCGACCTGGGCCGCGTATTGTGGGTAATAGCCGGGAATTCCACCGACGGTCATGCCTGGCGGAATCGATTGGCCGGCAGGTGTCTGGGTCGGCACACCGCCCATCACGTCGAGAGGCATGTTCTGATACGACTCCTGGTAAAACTCCTGTGGCGGGGGATTCATCAACCGTTGTGCCGACTGGAGCAATTGATCCATTGCCGTTGTTCCGGCCACCGGCTGCCCGCCGGGACCAATCCCCGTTGGCATCGGCGGTGAGGGCCAAGGATTGGGCATGAATGCGCTCCCTAGTAACCGCCGGGAAACGGCAAGGATGATGGCATTGGTGACGGCTGCATCTGCGACGGCTGCGGTGCCGGTTGCTGTGGTGTTGGGAAAAACTCAGGGAACAGCATGTTTCCAACACCGCCGAGAATCTCACTCGACGATGGGATGTTTAACCCTCCACCAGTTCCCGCTGGCCAATTCGATGGGTCCAGGAGCGGCGGCATACCGTAACCTGGCGGCTGCGTCAAAGTGAGAGGCTGTACTGATGGTTGCAACCCCTGAGTCAGTCCACCCATGCCTCCCATGATCGCCTGGGTAATCCACGGAGCGAGTTGGTTTTCTGACCACGATTGCCCGATCTGCTGGGTAACATTCGCCTCGATCGCCGGTCTATCAAAACCCAACTCCGTATTAAATCCCCACGGTGGCTCTTGAAAACCAAACATCTGCTCCGGCGAAATGAATTGTTCTGGGTGTTGTGCCTGCTGTGAGATGTAGCCCTTGACCGAAGCCGGAGTCGGCGGCGACGGAAAAGGCGGAATCATGTTCAGGAAAGTCTGGCCGGGCAGTTCGGGACCGACGGTAGGTGTGAAGTTCGGGTCTGTCGGGAATGGAAACGGACCCTGATCCGGTGTTGGCGGGGCTGCCCCAACACCTCGGTAATCCCCAGAAGTACCGGGACTGCCGGGGATGATAAACGTCCCTTCTTCCTCACCGGGAATCGAGCCGGGAGGTGGCACACCCATGCCGGGAGTAAAACCGGGAGTCGGGAACGGACCAAGCGGCGTTATTGGTACTTCATTTGTTCCTGTTCGTGTAAGTACGCTCCTGGTTTGCGGAATTATCCATTCCCCCGGTGCATCACCGGGACTGCCGCCAGGCGGAATGTGTCCCGGCGGGGTGCCAACAGGAACTATCACCCCCGTCTCTTCGTTGAACCAGACTGGTACAGTTCGCGGCCCCTGACGGTAACCGTCACCAGGTATCGTCTGCGTGCCCACCTTGAAACCGGGAGGAGGTGTAGGATCTGGCATCATGCGCCTCCTGTCATCATCGAGTCTGCCGTGCGGCCTGTACCCGACATCAATTGACTGATCATGCTCGCGTCAGCATTCTGACGACTCGCCGCACCGGGACGATTCACACGCACGTTCTCGCGCGTTGTCACCGGGGACTGGCGTGGACGATTGCGATCGGAACCGGGTGAACCACCCTCGGGACCAGGCGGACCCTGGTTGACCTGGGTCACAAGGTCACGCAACTCGGGAAGGTTCGAGTATTTCGAGTAAAGATCAAGCAACGCCGGCATGTTCAACTCCATGCCCTGCTGCTGCAGCAACGGCATCGCCGGAACCAGTATCCCCTGGACTATCTGGTTGATCGTCTGCAGACGCTGACCGGGTGACTGGTGCTGCATCGAGTACGCTTCAATCTCAACCTCATGCTCGTACACCGAATGCTTGCGTCGATCGTCAGGCGAAATCTCCATCTCCAGGGGCCGGATACCCTCAAACTCCACCGTTACCGGGTAGGTCTGCAACGGGTCTTCCCAGAGGTGATATCCGAAATCCTTGATCACGTTGCGGGTAAACTCGGTCACCTTGTCCTGCATCCCGGCAATCCGCTGGTTGGCAGCCGAGAACAACAGACGGTCCTGGCCAACCGTATCACTCTGCGGACCCAACCCGCCCAGTGCATCAAGGTTGCCGGCCATCCAACTGAACAGGTCGCGGCTCTGCAGCATGAAAGCAAAGTTCCGCTGATCGATGCCGCCGAAACTCTTCTCCTGGATCGCGTCGGGATTGTCCACCGCGACAACCTCGCCGTCACTCGTCTGGCGAATCCGCTCCGCGTCACCGACATCCGCACCCCGCGTCACACCGATATGCTTGACCCGCTGTGCCTGTCGCTCCAACTTCCGGTACAACCCGTTGACGATCTGGTGCAATCCCTGCCAGAGCATCGCCGGGGCCAGCGGCATCGTGTTGCCGTCAACCTCGTTGAACCACAACATGTGGAACGGACCCATGTGACGATCCGGTCCCTCCCAGTCGACAATCCGCAGAGGTGCCTCGCCAGCAAGAGGGGAAAGCGTCACCAGCTTCTTCTCATGCGGTAACCAGATTTCCCACAACTCGACGGTGTCTTCCAATGCCGTCTCGACCTGGGCAATCCCAGACGCCAGCGTGCCGATCCGCTCGTCGCCACCAGCCTCGTTGAAGTTGTAATTCTCCTCGGCCCGTAACTTGTCCCTGACCGACTTCTTGAAACTCTTGTTCTTCTTCGCCTCGTCGAGTCGCATCCGGTAGCGGTGGCCACAATACGCCACTTCCTCCAGGTGACGCGCCGACATGTCATGGACCCAGTCGTCGAGCAGGACGCTGCGAATGTAGGGCTGCGTGTTGGCGAAACTGTAGCCCTGCACGTCAACCTCGCCGCGCGTCTCAACTCCAACCTTGCAGATTCCCATCGAGAGCAACGACTGCTTGACGCATCGCTGGATCTGCTGGTGGACGTTCTGCTTGACGAGTTGCTCGTTGAGCATTCGCTCGTACTTCACGCCCATCGGTCGCAACTTCCGATTCCGCGTCACCACCAGAACCTGCGGTGGCCGCGCACTCAGGTTGCGCTCGTAGATGTTCGTCGCCAACTCCATCAGGTTGACGTGAACGGGACGATCAGCAGCGTCGTCGGAATAGTACACTCCGACGTACTGTTCGACGGCCTGACGATGCCTAGAGCGAAACGTCTCTAGCTTACGCCTGGATGCCTCGACGGATCGCCGCAACCGCTGAATGTGAAGAGGGTCTTTGGGATTCAATCAGCATTCCAACAGCCTCATTCCCAATCGGTTGTTTCGGCCAACTCGCGTTGACGACGCTGACGACGCCACTCGAACGACATCACCGGAGCCTCCACGGTCTCTCTCTGCTTGGCCCTTGACTCACGCTCTCGCAGGATCTTAGCACATAACGCATCAGCAATCACCACGTCACCGTGATTGTCCCGACTGTCGCTGGGATCAATCGTCGTCGATGCGCCACCATGCTCAACTCGCCCACTTGGAAGATATACGAATTCCCCCGCCTGGATCAATGATTTCTCAGAAGGGTTGATGAACTTCCCGGTCACCAGCGAGTCACGGTAGTTCATCAGCAAATCCTTTTTTCCCTCGCCAGTCGAGAACCAGCCGGGCCGGTCGCTCTGCTTACGACGCAGACGGGTTTCGTCCTCTCGGAAATAAATGTGTGAATACTCGCAATCCTCGACAATCGTCCGGCCAAACGTGCGGCCCGGACCCGTCGCCTCCCAAATCAGGAACGCGCCCCGGCCCTCGGTTCCCGAAAACATCCGGCACAAAGCCACCGACAGTTCCGCGAAACGATTGGCACTGATCCGGTTGCTGCACAACTCGGCCACCTTCTCACCACTGAGCCTGTCCACCACCGACAACGCCGAATCACTCGCCCCGGTCCCCTGGGAAATGTCAGCACCAACAACGTAATCACGGTCCCGGGGGGGATTCATGTCGATGTCCAGGTCGCACCAAACCTTCAGCAAACCGACATCATCCTCGACGAAACGTGGCTCATACCCCTCCTCGACGTACAAACTGCCGACGTGACTGGGACGACGAACGTAGTCGCGTTTCATCTTCTCCAGGGTCTTTGGATCAAAGAACGGATACGCCGATCCCTGGTAATCGATGTCCAACTGGGTGGCAATTTCCACCTCGTGGGCACGTCGCTTCTTCTCACCGATGTACCAGTCACTCTGCGGATTGCCCTCCTCGTCGTACCACAACCCGGCAGCCTTCTCGGGATGCTGGGACCAGTGGAAACGCAGCCGCGGAGTGCCGGCCTGGCGTTGAGCGTAGAAGGCATTGGCTGTTCCGTTGGGCGTGGAATTGAAGAACCGGGAGTTGGTGTTGTCAGCCGTCGCACTCAACACGTCGTAACCGCCACCCTCGAAAGCGGCAAACTCGTCAACCAGCATCGCCGTTCGACGGCCACCACGACCAATGTTGTCGGTCGTAGACTCACCCTCGATCTTGGAACCGTTCTCCAGGTTGATCAGCTTCAGCTTGTTCCGCGTAATCGACGGCATCAACCAACTGGGAAGGTTCTTGTGGATGAAGTCGATATGCGAAAACAACGAGTCACCTGCACCATCAACCAGCCCCTCCTTACGGGAAACCATCATAAAACTCTGCAGTTCCCTGAAGTGCCAACGCCACTCGAACAGGGTCAGGCAGATCCAACTGGCACCCATGTCCCGGCTCTTCTCGATCAACACGTCTGACTTGCCAATCGATTCGTTCAACGCCAGGAAGGCATCGTCCTGGAATTGCCAGGTGATGAAGGGCAACCGCGGATTCTGACCATCGGCAATCTTTCGCGGGTCATAGGTCCACACGAAAGCATTGATGTAAAAGAGCAGGTCACGGGCACAGGCCAGCCACAGTTCCTTCTGAAACTCCCGGTCCTCACCGGCCCGTTCCATCAACTGTTGACGGTAAACCAGGTTCCGCTCGAAGTCCTTGGGCACCGCCTTGTAACAGGGGGTGTCACTGGAACCGCTCGGCTCAAGAATCGGGGATACTGGCATGATGTCCTAACTACGGACTTGTTACGACAATGTTAAGCTGGGCGCGCACTGGCGCGCACTCGGGCGCGCACTGGCGCGCACTGGCGCGCATCAATTGGAGGAAAAAACAAGGAAAACCCTAGCACTACCGGAGGTGTTCGATCGTTCGTCGAACACTTGTCGAACACTTGTCGAACACTTGTCGAACAGCAAAACCCACAGCAAAACCCACAGGTACGCCGCATTCGATTCGCGCACCTTAAGGGGGGGGAGGCTGCGCGAAACGAATTGATCATGTCTGGTCAGCACCACAGTTCTCGTAGCCACCGTCGACCTGGTAACCGCTGTAATCCCAGTGAGGGCCACCGCTTGGGTTGATTTCAGGACGGGGAGGCCGGATTTCCATGCCCGTTCGGTCCTTCAACTCACGCAGCATCTTGCGGAAATGACCCTTCGGAATCACCTCCCCACACTCCAGACACGTCACTATCGCCTTCCGCTCGACAGCACACCACGCAGCCGTGTCCAAACGTGACTGACCCATGTGGCGACATTCACTCATCCGTCACACCCGTTCTTGGTTTCCCAGATGTTCTCCATCTGATCGGTGGTGCGGGTCGTGATGTTGCGAGGGGCATACTGCAGGTAACCGTCGTCTTTCAAGACCTGGCGAGCCTCTTTCAAGTGCGCCTTGCAAAACCGCCAACCGCCGTGTCGACCGGAATCGCATTTGGGCCAATCGCAGTGTGTCCATTTTTCCACCACCTCACGCACCTCTTTTTTCAGAGCGTCTCGCTCGGCAGTGACTTGTTTCAACTTCTGCTGCAGCAGATCGCGAGTAACCCGCGGAATCCAATCAGGACGATCATCCAGCTTCTTCTGCAGCAGGTCACGCTCAACCCGGGCCGAAACACACGACTGCTTCCACCGATCCAACGTCGCCTCAATCGAATTCAACTGCTCCTGAAGCAACTCAATCGTCTCGTTGCAACGCTCGTGGATTGCACCCTCAATCTCCGCTTTACGCAGACGATCAAGTGTTTGATCCAGGCCACGGCACCTCTGGGACAGCCTGAAGATTTCCTTCTTTTGCTCCTCCAACTTCTCCTTGTCCCGGGCCGTCACGCTGTTCTGCCGACTCAACTTCACGTCACTCTGATGAAGATCCTCGCGAAGATCGTCCAAACCCAAAACCCGTTCAGCCTCCCACACCGGAATCGGCTTACCGTCGGTCTCCAGACGCAAACGAAAGTTCGCCACCTGGCGGGCAAGGAAATACGCCTCGTCACGACTCAACACCCCGTCCCAGTGAATGTCGTATAACTTCGACTCAATCTCAGGGAACCAGTCACCCATCTCACCCAACCCCAACCGGGAGGCCAATGCTCTCAATACAATGCCGTGCCGTCGTCAACTCAGACTGCTCCGCCGCGTGAACCATGCTGCCACCAAGATCCATCAAGGGACAAGAAACCAAGTCCTCGGATAACATCAATCCCCGGTAAACCAGCGTCGGAAACGTACACGTCATCAAACCGTAAATCTTGATTGCCGGCTTGTCCGTGTACCGCGGAAGAAGCAAACGACCCGTCTCCCACTCCGTCGTCTTCACGTCACAACGAAGATCAAACCCGTAGGCGCGAATCGTACAGTCACCATCGTCGTCCACACTCAAACGTGGCTCACCGTTGCCGTCCCAGTAGATGTTGAACAACTTACAAAACGCCATCTCACCGAAAACACCAACCAGGTCCACCTCGTAAGACGACATGTCCCGTGAATGAGTCCGGTCAGGGAAACCAGCAAAACGATTGCTCTCCCGACGCTCGCGAGCAACAAAGCGACCCAGACGAACCTCGCCAGCAGTCAACGTCACAGAACTGTCAATCGTCGGTTCCGTCATCATAACCAACCTTGAATCCAACCCACGGCGAACCACTGAGCGTCTTCGGCTTGTCAAAACACATCAACAAGTCGTCCCCAGGAGCAACCACTATCCAGTCTCGAACAACGTCAGCACGATCGTCACTCAAGTCACCCGTCAACTCCAACGCCTGTACCACCTCCAATAATGCCGCCCGCAAATCCGACATCCCCGTCGCCGCCGGAGGACGCGGAATCGCCAACGAAAACACCGTCTGACGTAACCTCCACACCAACTGGCGATTCGTTACCATCCTGAGCCTCCCGAAAACTACGCAACATCTCCGCTATATCCTCCGTCCGACGGGAAGCGTCCTCGCGGAAACCCTCCATCACACGATCCCGATCGTCCTGGCGAGAACAAATATCCATCCACTTCGTGTAAAACGAACGCGGGTCACTCCTCGCAAACTCCAATAAACCCCACGCACCAGAACTGGGCGCATCGCTGATCGTTACACCCTCAACACTCACGTTCCGGTAGACCCAGTCGAAATCACCGCGTATCCCACCACTACCAAACGCTCGATCAACACCAACACTCACCGCACCAGGACGAGATACACGCTCCTTAGGCACCCCACCCCCATATCCCACCGCCTTCGCAGCACGCCAATGAGCCACCCAACCGTCAACGCCCGACTCAACCATCCCGTCACGAGACAACATCCACTCGTCCCACTTACCCGTCTCGTCCAACCAATCCTTCAATAACGCCCGACGATCCTTACCCATCACAACCACCTCGGCGTGTAACTCAATAACACCATCGACTGCAACATACACAATACCGTAACGATAACTCCACTCCACCTGTAACGGTTACGCTCCATCTCCCGAACAACCAACGTCACCATCGATGTGCCTATCACCTTCCCCACAACAAACGCCGGCATCCCACCAAACGTCATCAACCAAGACACAATCGGATTCCGCTCTAACCCAATCATCGATACCCCGTCACACACCGTGTACCAGGCATCTAATGCCGATATTCCCACGATCCATACCAACGCCAATGTCGTTCGCATAAGCCGATTTCCCGTGTCCGTCCTTGGGGGATAATTAGTTCAGGCGGCGGGCGAGGGACGGGTCCGTGGTTCAATTCTGGCGGATGTCTATCGTCGCGACCGTTGCAATCGTTGACGCCGGGCAGCCTGGACCGTCGCCACACCCCCCCCCCTGGTCACCATAGACCGTCAAAACACCGGTCAATCGTCCGTCACAATGGGAGAACCATCGTAACGGTATTCGTTGCGGATGCTGTCGGTCACCGATCATCGCCCGGTTGTGACGATAACGGGCACAACCGCAACGTCTGTTCAATCTGTCGAGTTTATCAAACCGCGTCGCGGCGCAACCGTAGTGCAACCGTTGGCGTTGGTGACCAGGTGCCGTAGCAACCGATCGGTCACTAGCCTGGTCCGTCGGCGCGTTGTCGGTTGTCGTTGCCGACGGTGACCGAAAACCCGATGTAGATTGTATCGGGGCCGATTGTCCGGGGCCG
>Ga0098047_10001088_pt1 | contig 11131 bp, 19 predicted proteins | sample 12_taG_FD_92585 | JGI IMG/M metagenome (GOLD analysis project Ga0098047, IMG submission 92585) | Marine viral communities from the Subarctic Pacific Ocean - 12_ETSP_OMZ_AT15267 metaG | ecosystem: Environmental > Aquatic > Marine > Oceanic | place: Subarctic Pacific Ocean | collected 2015-01-16 | reverse complement strand
TGCAAGCCTTTGTGTCTCCATAATAGTCTGTGGGATCGTATGAATATAAAAAATCGTGCAAGCTCATTATCTATAGATACCACCCAATGATAACTATTATTAATAACGCCTAAGATCAATCTAGGCTGCTCCAAAGCTCATTAAATTCCTTCTGGTACTCCCTTACGACGTAACGTAGCCGTATGATAACAAAGTTCTCTGCATTTTTCTTGTCTGCATTTTTTGTCCAGTTAAATGATCCCGTACCAATTGCGCTATCATCACCTGTGATAAACTTATTGTGCATCGATCCTCGCCAGTGATAGCCTCCTCTCTTTATGGGAATTGAAGCCTCCTCAAGCTTCTCATCGTCTGACCACTTACCAGCTGCCTGAGTCTTATCAGTTATGACACGAACTACAACTCCCCTCTGGTGCGCGCGTATCAAAGCATCTGATATCTCATCATGAGTTATACAATAGACAGCGGCATCAATTGTCCTCTCACACCTGTCAATAAACCCTATGACAGTTTGAGCTCCACCACGATTAGGGCTAAAGTATGTCGAAACGTAATTCATCTTCTTCTCTGCCCTCTCATCTCCATCTCGTCAACTAGCTTGTATAGCCCACTGCTCATAGTTGATGTAAAGAGAAATGGAAACAAAGCGTGAGTAAATACTGCTAGCGCAAGCATCTTTAATCTAAACGCTGTCTTAAGCGCAAACCTCATGTGCTCCCAATAGGATTCTCCGTTAGAATTAGGGTGATCTGTGAATATTCTCATGATACCTCCTAGTGATAGGTATCACGAAACTAGAATAAAAAAGGGAGAGGCTCGATAACGAGCCTCTCCCTTAAGCCAACAATTGGCTTGGGGGTTATCTATTCAGCCGTTGTAGTCGCTTCTGTTGTCTCAGTCGCGGGTGTGGCCTCAGTTGTTTCCGATCCAGTTGTCTCACCTATTGAAGACACCTCGACATCATCTCCCTCAGATGACTCCTCAACTTCATCACCACCTAGTTCTGGCGTGACAGAGCACGTTCCATAGGCAGTAGCGACGACAAGCGCGCCGCCCACAACCGTGAGCTGAATCTTCCAATTAGACCAAAGATCCTTTAACCATTGCATAATCATCTCCTTTCATCGAATTCCAATGCAAATTACTTCTTAGCATGAAAGAAATAATACAGTCACATATTCAGTTGTAATCCCTTTTTATAACAATTTGCCTTTTATATAAGCGTAAGCCTAGCTGTTGACTCCCATACCCTATCCTGATTGGACCAGAAGATCCGAGCAACCCCCTTTGTGGGGTGCCTATATGTGATGATTCCGAAACAATAGGAGCCTCTCAGCTGAACAAGGTCGCCAACGTCCGCAAGGTATTAAAAGTTTAAGCTGTCGATGAGGTGTGGATGAAGCCTCTTAACTTTTTGAACAATCTTGTGATTCTTATCTTTCGCTGTGAGCTTATAAGATTTGTCAACATTTGAAGGACCTGATGCAACAGTGAAGTGAAGATCTCCTGTATCTTGAATTTTAACTCTATCGCTGTCTGTTATCTTATAAGTCCAATCTTCACCGATGTCAAACTCTGTTCCAAGAGGTGCTGTCTTATCTGTTCTCTTTTTTTCCTCTTCAGCTCGTTTTGCTTGGGCAGCGTCTCTCTCAGCGTATTCATCTGGCTCAGTGACAGATGCTGACTGGGGGCCATGTTGTATCTCCATGAGTATGTTGAATACAACATCTGCAGTCTTAAAATCTACATCTTCCCAATCAGCTTCTTGCTTTTTGAGTAATTTATCTAATTTATCTTGCATCCGCTCCAATTTTTTGTTAGCTTTAATGAAGCCAGAATAGAGCTTCTCTACTTCGGCGTCGTCGACATCTTCACCCTTCTCTCGAGCTTCTTCCACCTTCTCGGCAGCCGCCGCGGCTGCCCAGCCTGCTTGTGAAGCAGCCTGCCACTTCTTTGCCCGCTTTTCATCAATCTTGCCTAGCTTTCTCATCTTCTTAGGCACCTTTTTAAGAAGTGTAAGTATCCTCTTTACCTCCTTCTTTCTCTCAGGAGACATGTCTGATTTGCGGATGTTCTTCTTGGCTTGTCGTATACTCTTTCCTTTTAAAGCAGCATCGCGTTTCTCTTCTTCAGTTGCACCTTCCTGCTCACGGAGGAGATCTCTGATGACTCTTCTTAGTTTCTTTTCAGTTATAAGCATTATTCTTTAATCCCAGCTAGTGATTGCCATCTTACCCATCCTTCTTGAAGAACACCTCCAGGACAATCAAGTTTATCCATCCTGTCACCAATCTTTCTAATAGGAGCCTCTCCTCTATTATCTAGCTTTCTCATTTTTATGAGATTGGGAGGAAGTGTTGTACCTCCGGGAAGGGGTCCAAAATAATCAGCAAATTTCGTGTATTCCCACACCTCTGCAGCTGCATCAACTAGGTTAGACTTTCCAGAGTTTATTGCTCTATCGAGCACATTTCTCCACGTGTTATTAAAGATGTCGACATTTGACCTCAGCTTTGCGATAAGCTGGTTGGCCGCTATGGAGTGTCCCTTCCGACAGCCTGATCCATCACATGCCATGAGCTTCTTAAATAGAGCCTGTGTCTCCCTGGCAGCCTGATCAACCTGTGCGATCTCGGGATCCCCGGCAAATAGACCGAGGATATTCTTATTATCTGTGAGTCTAGCATAAAGATCTGGGTTTGCTATCGGGAACTGCCCACCGACAACCTGTCTAAGGAACTTCCACATCGGTGCGGATTTCTCCTCGCACATGGAGTCTATTTCCTCCTCCTGCACCTCTTCAACCTCTTCACAATCTACACAGCTTTTATTTCCTTGATAGTCCTCATCCTCATAAGTCCCATCAGGACAGTCTCCCTGTTCGGTTCCTGGTGGGCACTTATATTCTTTCTCCTCCTCCTCAACCTCTTCCTTTTCTGGTTTACACGCAGGGAGGTCAGATGAATTTGTAGGAGGAGATTTGTTAGGATACATCTTATCCCACGCCTTCTGAGTGCTGGGGCCCCACAATCCGTCGTCATCAACACCTAAGGCCCTCTGTTGCTTCTTAACGCACTCATCAGGATCATAGAGAAATTCATCCTCCTCGTCGGGGTCTGTGGGTCTTGGCTTTGGCTTTGGCCTTGGTGACGGGGGAGCGGGATCTTCCTCTGTAATAGCGGGTGACTGGGGAGATTCTGGATCATTGATCGTCACTGTGAGTCGTCTTCCCCATCCGGCTAGCTTATCAGTGAACTCCTGAACCTCTTCCTGATTGACAGCGCGGCTGACTATTCTCAGCACCTCTCTCTTTCTATGCTTTAGATTATCTGAGAGCTGCTTGACCCTCCACCTTCCATCTCTTCCGACCCTAACGCGGAGTGACCACGTGTCATCTGCGGTGGCTATTTTCTCATCTGCCAAACCTTGTCCCACAGCTGCAGATATGGCATTTTTCATCTGCCGCTTCTCTTGTCCCGTGAGATCAGACTTTTTTGCGCCGCTATACGCAGCCTCAGCTCCCTGTTCTCTAAGCTGTTTTCTGATAAGCCTTCTAAGATTTGACTCTTTTACTCTCATGATGTAAAACCTCTTCTATCTAATCTAATTATTATGCAGGAAAGATAAATACATATCTGTGTATCAAGTTAAAGATATTCCTTGTATGCCTGCCACCTCACAGCCCGGTCGTATCCCCTTCGAGTCAAACCAGCCTTCATTCATCTCAAGGGCGTATGGGACACGACGTGACGATGACATGCTCGTAAGATCGTGTGGTCTCATTCTCTCTATGTTTGTTATGACGCCTCTCCTATCTATGAACGCTATGGATAGAGGGATGAACGTATTCTTCATCCAGAATGACTGCACTGACTCGTTAGGAAATGAGAAGAGCATACCGTGATTACGGTCCATCCTCTCCCTAAACATCAGTCCACGATTACGAAGAAAGGGGGTGTCAGCAACCTCAACCTGAATGGGAAGACCGCCTACTGAGATGCTAGAGACTCGACAAGACGGAAGTGACCTATTGATCTCCTCCGCTATGATTCTCCTAAGCGACCTTCTACTAACCAGCATACAATTAAGTATGCATCTATTACTCTATAAACATCATGACATGAATGTCAGAGCAAAATGGAGCCCAGTCCATGAAGATGTAGCTTGTCATCTCATACATATCGTAACCCACAACGTGAAACTTGCTTGTATTCCACTCAGACTGTGTCTGATGCTCGCTGCAGAAGTAGACTGTCGAGTAGCCGTCATCAAGGTACTCATCAGCCTCAATGATATTCTCACACCCATTGGCCATCATATTTACAATCATTGCATCCATGCATGGGCTGTTTGTTGTCTCAAACGCTATGAGATTTTCCTGCTGTGGGGGAGGCTGAAATATTGACGTATCAGGAAGCTCACCTGGCTTTGGCGCGCATCCCAGTAAAAGTGTAAACGCAAGAACAGCTAGTCGCATGTTAATCTCCATTAGATCATTGTATCACATGAAGAGACTATTTACAACAATATTGTACTTCCTACCCGCGCCCAGAGATTGATTCAATAGCGTACGTACCGTCTGGAATGTCTAGCCTCTTGTACTCGAGTACTCTATACTTTTTCATATATTCTAGCACCTTATCCATATCTGCTATCTCAGACTTGGACGCGTCATCGGGAGCCTTCCAGCTAGTTATCTTGTTTCCAGCCACAGTGACCTCTCCACGAATAGCACCTTCAGGAGCCTCGTTGCTATATGGCGGGAGCTTCATTTCCTTTTTATATATCTTCTGCCATGTGGCTAATACCTCGCTGTTTAAATCCTTGCTCTTTGAAAGCTCCTTCGCTGTCTCTATGGGATCATCAAATAAAGGTCGAGGGGTGGGCTGCTCAGTCACACTTGAAAATTCCTCTCTTATGGCTCTTCTTAGCTGCCTTCTCGTGACCCTCACCTTTGACGGATCTCTTCTAAGCCGGGAGTTTCTCCACCTCCTAATGCTCTCTTTCTGAACCTTGGCCGGAGGGAGCTCATTGATCACCCTCTCAATAGCATCGGACACGTCCTTCCCAGTTATGGGAACCTTGCTCCCTTCCACCTTGGGATTGAATGCCGCTGCAGTCTGCCTTCCGACGATTCCATCCCTTGCAAGCTTAAGTGCAGTCTGCATCTTTAGGACAGCTGACTTTGTCTTTGGACCAAAATATCCAGTGGGCTTTGAGAAAAGTCCCTTAGCGTATCCAGCGCTAATAAGAAGGCCTTGTATTATCTTTATCTGTCTCCAGATAGTCTTCTTAGCCTCGTCCTCGGATGTCTTGAATGCATCACCGCCCTGGCCTGCCTTTAGCATCTTCTTCCCTGCCAGGATATCTTTCATCGCGGCTGTGTAGCTTATAGACTGGCCATCAGCTCCCAAAGTGAACACCTCTGCTTCCTCACCGTGCCCAGCTGTTGCAATTCTAGGATCAGAGGGTCCGCCATCCTTTGTTGGAGAGTGGACCAAGACCTTTTCCTTCTTCTCAGGCGCCTCTTCAGGAACTTCAGCCTTGGCGGTCTTCCTTGTGTCACGAGAAGGACCTGCAAGTCCAGCACTGGTAGAAAAAAGATAATCCATTAGATCATTTTTTGTATCATCACCGACCTTCAAGCCATAGATTAGCCCTTGTACCTTAGCTAGGTTCTTGTTCTTTTTCCAATCATTGTTTACTTTGATCCTTAGCCTGTTCATTTTACCAGCGCTCACTTTCTCCTTGGCCTCATAGACACGCTTTCGTTTAAGCTCGTCACGTATGATGTTTCTTAGTTTTGTATCTGTGATCCTCATTTTCTCTCCGATATCATTAAGTAATTATCTGTACGTAATCGATCTAATCTCTTTATCTGATAGCTTCACGCCTTTTTACCTTTTTTATCCACAAATTCCTTTGCTTTCTTAACCTCTGGGCTCTTTCTACGAGCTATTACTATATTAAGAGGAACCTCTTTATCTTTTGTCTTTAATAGTTTTGCAAGAGCGTCATCTAGTTTTTCTTGATACTTTGCAACGATAGGGATATTCTTAGCAAGCTCATCAACTAGAACGGCAACTTCATCAGCATAAGGAACTAATTCTTGAGATATAAATAGCGCCGCTTGGCTGCCACCCGTATCGAATGACCTTATGAGCTGCCCCACACCAGGCACCATGGCTATGATTGATATAAGCGCGCTAAAGATTTTAGGCGGTGCCTCACCCAGGAAAAGAGATGCGCTTATCGCGTCAAGGACGTTTCCACCTATAGGTGTCATACCCAACACAGCCAGGGAATCCTGGACAATCTTACTCCAGTCGGTAGTCTCAATGACGTCAGCAAGAACTCCACTTTCACGGGTGAGATAGAGTGACTGTGGAGTTGCGTGATATACTCTCTTTTTTTCAATCGCCTTCTTTAACACTGTTGAATCGAGACTTGTGTCCTTTATCTGTGATACGTGTCTCTCTTTGACGTGATCATAGATACCCTCAAACCCTGCAGCATCCTTCTTTTCCGGGACAATCAGAACATTATTGTTGTTCAAAATTGCAACAACATTAGCGTATGAGCCGCCTTTGGGTTTTGTACTTACTCTATCGTTGAGATCAAGAACACCAGGGCGAATGGGTTTACTTTCCTTTTCGTCTGCTTCAAGAAGATACTCTCGTTTAAGCTCATCCCTGACGATCTTACGAATATCACCTTCTGATATAATCATCTAGCCACCTATCATAACTAGATATAATTATTCATCTCCACATATGTTTTCTTTCAGAGTTATCATATCTCTTGATCATCTCACAAAAAAACTCAGCTTCCCATCTTTGATCTCTATATTCTTTCTCATCGCCTCTCATCTTCGCTTCTTTGGCGAGTTTCGTCTTTTCAGAAAATAATTTTACTAATCTGCCTCTTGGAGTTTCAATTCCGTATCTATAAACTATAAAGCCGGTGATAATCGCTATCACCAGCCCAAAGATGTAATAATTATGCATCAGTCAAGTCTCATGACGTGATCTGCACGATGCTCCTCAATCGTCCCATCTCTATCAAGCTTGATCCTAATAATGAACAGCGGAGACATTGTGCCTCCTGTCATTCCTTGTCTGCTCTTTTGAGGATACATGTCAATCACAACGCCCTTCTTTGACATATTCTCGAATAATGTTACCTTGTCACCCACCTTTATCATCTTAGCCTACCTCTATCTTTCTAATTATCTGATCCTCGTTGACGACTCTCTTCTTCCCGTCTACAACGACTGTGTATGTCGAGACATCCTCAACCCTATAGGGTCTATCCATAATATAACACGATGAAACAGATCTATAAACTATAACTCCAGATATTGTGTCAACAGACTTTTTCAAGCCATCCACAGAGTCAATGACGGTTCTCTCTCTCTTTATCTCAACGTGATCACCAAGGCTGTAGATCATGATGCGATCCTCTCGATGATGAGGTCATCTGCCTCTTCAGTCCCAATAATATCCCACTCCGGATGAGTCTCGCTTAAAATCTCTATCGTTCTCTCAGCTGAGTGGCTTGACTCCACAAGCTCTCTTCTAGTTGACTTCTCTTCCTTGATGATGATGAATAGATTTCTCATGTTAACCTCACATATAAATAGGTATTCACCTAAAATGGCACGCCCTGTAGGATTCGAACCTACGACCCTCGGCTTAGAAGGCCGATGCTCTATCCGCTGAGCTAAGGGCGCATGGGTATATTTTATACCAAACGCTATCTTTTTACATGCAGTTAGACAGTATGCCTATGTCACCACTGTCTATATAGGTCTCTAAGTCCTGACAGGGAATAAGACGACGCGGATAGCATCATTATCATCGTGATCTTCCAAAAATCGTTATCTGTCGATACAAGTATGGCAGAGCTAGATATCATCACACCTATACACATCAAGAGTAAAACTGGTTCCTTAGTTCTCATATATAATTTTTACAACCTTTATGTCAGCATGTATATGGCTGCCCCTCGGGGACTTGAACCCTCACGACCTTTTGGCCAACGGATTTTAAGTCCGTTGTGTCTACCTATTCCACCACCAAGGCTTACTTTATTTTTAATTTTAAACACCATATTTTTTGATATACTCTCTTACGATATCTGATTTATTCAAAGATGGATTACCAGCTGTATCATACTTACTTGAATTTATATTGCATTTTTTTGGATCCCAAATTTTTTCAAATATCTTATCAAATCTATCATAAAGCACATTTTTATTTTTAGACTTTATGAAATAATGACTATTGACATTGACATTAGAGTGGTTAAAAATCTTACCTGCATTAACACCAACTCTACGGATTGACATATTTGCATTATCTTGATGAACCCATTCCCAATCATTATGAATACTTTTTCTTTTAATTATTTTGCGTTTAAAACTTTTTTTAGTCCAAATTTGAAAAACTGTTGGAACTGAATAACCCGTTCCATCCTTGAGTTCAAAAATAGCTTCAGGCAAAAGCTCTTGGTGTTTTAAATGATAATAACGATCTAGTCTATTAATTATCATATCTTTTCTAAATGTTCTTGGTAAGATAAAGCATATACAATTACCAATTTTAGCTGCATGATTAAAAAACTTAACAGCAAGATTACTATTTCTTCCAAAAGGTGGGTTACCAACAAAGCAGATATCTTTATTTAAGTATTTAGCTGGTAAGTCCCAAATTAAAAAATCAGATTCAATAATGTCAGGAGACTGCTTAACAATGTCAATACCTAATCTTTTATTTACAGGTAGATTTTTATAAAAATTTCCTGTTCCTGCAGAAGGTTCTATAAATAAATCAACTTTATTGACATGTTTTGAAACCAATTCTAGACAATACAATGCAGTAGATTTATTTGTAAAAAATTGATCGTGTGACACTTCAGATTTTTTCATAAAAATTATTCCTTAATATTTCAATTAAATCAGAAGGCCATAGCAATATGCCATTTTTTCTACCTTTTTCAATAATTTTTCTTCCTCTTGATTTTAGTGATTTACCCGATTCTTTAGGGTCAGCAGAGACAAGTGTATAAAAATTATATCCATTTTTTTTACAAATTCCATATAAAGAATCAGGTCCAGTGCTATGATATTTTTCACCTCTATTACTTTGATGTCCTCCGTTCCAAAGATCACATTGAATTGCAATAACAGCATTAAAATTTTCAGACTCAATAATAATATCAGGTATTTCAAAATCTATTTCAGACTTAATATTTTCAAATTTCATAAATTCAGGAAAAGATTGTGTTAAAATTTTTCCTTTATTGCCAATAATATTTTTTGATAATTCTTCTGCAAAAATTTCAAAATATTTTCCGCGTTTTGCACCTAATGATTGCGCCTTAATAATAGAAACGTTTAAATACTTTTCTAAGTCATTTGCCAAATCTTTTTTTGACATATGTTTATTACCATACTTATTGAAAAACATTAAAAATCCTGGATGAGACTCAATTTTTTGTTCTATAAGTATTGTCTTATAATTTTTCAATAAGCATTTAGAAAATCCATTGATTTGCAATGATTCTTTATATGAATTGCAAGCATTTTCAAAAATATTGCAAGCATTTTCAAAAATCATGCTATCTCCTGTTTGGTTAAATGGTGGACCCTCAAGGACTTGAACCCCGGACCGAGCGGTTAACAGCCGCGCGCTCTACCAGCTGAGCTAAGGGGCAATATCTACTTGTCAAGCCAAACTATAGTGTGATCTTCATCACGCAGATCTCTCTCTGACGCCTTGTTAATCATGAGGTGTGATCGCTTGATTCTTATTGGAGTTAGCTGCTCGCCGCCTGTTATCAGGCTTAGCCTCTCAACATCACAATCATCTCTAATGATCGCCCTGCTGCTCCGCTTAGGATAGATGAAATTGTTGTGACCCATCTGTGAAAGATAACAAACGGTGTTTCTCTTGACTTGCATAACTTACCTCACTTACACTGTCTTTAAAAGATGAGACACCTATAACCCCGTGCCTCCCTGCGGGTTCGATTACTACTTCTTTTGAACAAACGCGTAAAGCTTCTCAGCCTCAGCAATAACATCCTCAGCAGTATAAGGTTCTACTGACTTTCGACAGTATCCCTGATCATTTTCTGCTTTAAAATGCTCGTTCTGTTCTAGACGCATAGTCCTATCAACTACTATTCCAGTAGCCATACCCAGCATATCTGCGCGGAGCTGGTACCCGCTTTTCTTTGTATCACTCATTTTTTCTCCTGTGTGTGTGTGTTGTGAGTGTGAGGCATCTGTAATCCCATGCCTCCCTGCGGAAAAAGGGGAGAGTTTTAGCACATATATTCTCTCTGCTCATGACCCTCAAGCCTTTTGAGCCTGTCCCCTATCGCGGGTTAGAGGTAAGCACACCGGAAAGTAAATCCGTTCACGAGCTTTCTCCCTGTTCTCGGCCCGTAAAGACCACGGAACAGCACGTCCTACTATCGCCATAACATTCTGCACTCCTTTGAGTAGGTTGTACACCTCCCCTCTCAGTTGCGCGCCATGTTTCCAAACCTTGGGAGGATGTCCACATGACCCCTTTCGGGACGGCGGGCTTGTTTCCAATTCCACCAGAGAAACTTCTGTCACCGACAGTTAGATTCTAGAAAGTATTAACTTCCCTTCCCAAGACTTTATTCTTGGTGTGCCCTTATCCCGTTTCCACGATGAACCTACAAGTCCGCGGATGCTCTCAGCAGTATTCTCTCAGTGGAATGAGAGCCCATGCATTGAACCACTGGATGATCTTCAGAGGTACCACCCTCCTTAACTCATCCCCTCTCTTAGTTAGGCGGCACCCGTAGGATGTAAGAACATCCCATTCCTAAGCGAGGTTTTCTCTATCATCTGCTTTCGCTGATGCCTGAAGATCGGTAATTCCATTCAGGTTTGGAGACCCGAGAACTGGGGTCTATCTACGATGTAAAAGATCTAGTTGGTTTATTTCAACTGATTTATAATAATAAATCTATATATTCAATTGTTCAATAGTAAATATTATTTTTTTTAACACTAATAGGACTTTTTGTATTTGGGATTGACTTCTCTTCCGGATTTAAAAGCAGGTCTGTCTTCTCCAGACATGAATCC
>Ga0098047_10001083_pt1 | contig 11145 bp, 30 predicted proteins | sample 12_taG_FD_92585 | JGI IMG/M metagenome (GOLD analysis project Ga0098047, IMG submission 92585) | Marine viral communities from the Subarctic Pacific Ocean - 12_ETSP_OMZ_AT15267 metaG | ecosystem: Environmental > Aquatic > Marine > Oceanic | place: Subarctic Pacific Ocean | collected 2015-01-16 | reverse complement strand
ATTGAATCCAAAGAATCAATGGTAGACGAAACTATAGATATATACAAAGAGGATTGGAATAATCCTGATAAAACTAGAGAGAGTTTAGTAGAAGAATTAGAGATGCTACATAAACATGGAGTGCAAGGATTTGACAACATGACTTATGATGAAGTAGAATATGAATACAATGAACAGAAAGAACAACAAGTTATTGATGGCATGTATGAAGAATATGAAAACCATACACCATTTTGAGAGGTAGAGAATGAGAGGAGATTTTTTCTTCTTTATATATATGCTACTTCTTATCATGTTCTTATGGACAATAACAGAAACAGTTAAAAAAATTATGGAGATAATATTATGAAAGTAAGAGAATTGATGGGAGAATTGGGGAAACTTAATTCTGAAACAGATATTGGGTTTGCATTAACTTTGCCACAAAGTGAGTATGATTTAAAAAATAATAATCCAATTACAGATTTCTTGGATATTAATTTAGAAGATTGGATACTTATTTCAGATAGTGATGAATTGGATAACTTTGCTTTAATAAGATTTAGAGTAGAGGAAAATGAAATTTCTAGTCTATCTAATTTTCAAGATGAAGCTAAGATGTTGGTAGAGTTTAGACCAAAGGATTATACACTTGATGAAGATATATTATTTGAGATGTAATTTATAATGGGTATTGACATCTTTAAATTATATGGTAAGCTAATAGTAAGTTAAGCAATAAAACAAGGAGAAAAATGCAAAACAAAAATATAGAAACATTAAGTAATGAAATAGAAATTAGGTTAGTAAACTTGGGTAGTGAACTAGCAGAATTCAGAGGAATAAAATCTGAGTTAGAAAAAATTATTAAAGAAAAATCTAGCCAAATTATTGAAATGTTGGATACTCTTAACATTAAAAGTTTTGAAGATGAAGAAATCAAAATCTCTAAACAAGATGTGAGTAGAACTGTAATTGATAACAACGTAGCAAAAGTTGTCATCCCTAAGAAATACCTAAGTCAGATTATGAGAACTACCGAATTCTCTAAAGTCTTAGTAAAAGAAAAAGAGGAAGTAGTAGCATGATAAACATCCTCTCTTATAGGCATAATATAATGGAACATGAAAATATATATGAAGTTGTCATTACAACTTATACTAAAGAAGATTGGTATTACATCTTGGATAAAGTTCAAGAACTAGAAATGAATGATTACTTTGATGAAGTAAGTGAAAATGGAATGACAGTCTTTTCAAATGCTTTTTCTAAAGCAGATGTACTTTGACACCATTACAGGCTCTAAACTGTCTGTAAAGGGCTTTAAAAGGCTCATATGCAGTATTTTTAAGGGGTATCTATAATGAAAAAACATACATTACAAATTATTGTTAAAGAAGAAAATGAGTATCATTTACTACTTGAAACAGTAGATGATAAGAAAACTGTTGAGGGTAAAATCCTAAGTGGAGAAATACCATTAGTAGATATAGACAAGACTACCATAACAGTAAAACATATAACTGACAGTCGAGAATTATCAATATAAGATAGTTACAAATAAAGGAGAAATATGGATAAATATGAATTGATAGATGAATTAGCACAAATCCTAATAGATGAACATAGTATGGATTTGTTTGATATTGTTGTTCAAGGTTTAGAGGGTTGGGGAAATATTGACCTACAAGGTTTGGCAGAAGAATATTCATTAGAATTAACTGCTTGACATTTAAAATCAATAGTATAAGATAAAAGTGATAATAACTATTACAAGGAGAAGAAATGCCTAATTGGTGTGAAAATACAGTAGAGGTTTTTGGAGAAGAAGATGAAATGAATAAGTTCTATGAGTTCTTTGGTGGAACAGATAACTTAGAGAAAAACTTTACATTTAATAATATAATTGAAATGCCCAAAGAACTTGAGAATACTACATCTCCTGTCCGAATAATATCTCAGGAAGATTACGATAAGACACAAGAACTTTACAAGAAACATGGCAAAAAAGATGTATGGGATTTATTTAACAAGGATAAGATATCAAAAGAAGAACAAGGTTTAATGTTTCAAGATGGTATCACTCAAGAAATCTCTGATAAATTAAAGCTATTATTTGGTTCAGATAATTGGTATACTTGGAGAAATAATAATTGGGGAACTAAATGGGATATAGGTGAGATTATTTTAAATGATATTGATACTGAGAGTTGTTCATTTAATTTTAATACTGCTTGGAGTCCACCTGAACCAATCATAGATAAACTTAGAGATATGTTTCCTAAACTTATATTTTCAGGAATGTATGTTGGAGAGGGATATGAATACGCTGATGTATTCTAGGATAGGATAATGGAGAAGTGGGAAAAAAGAGATATGAAACGAGATAGTAAAAAACGATTTAAAGACTTTAAAAATAATGTAAAGTCTGTACAAACTTTATGGGAAGTTTCTACAAAATTTAAAAGAGAAGAAAATTATAATAAGGCGAAAAAAGAATATGAAAACGATAACGAAGAATAGTAGTATTTGCACAAAGTGTGGGAATAAGAAGAATAGCCAACATAAAGCTAAACAGATTTTCCATATTAAAACACAATGTATCAGAAAGATAAACTTTAAGTTTGATAAGAAAAAGAAGATACAAGATAGATTTGATTGTGTTTATGTTTGTAAAGAATGTGGTGGAGAAAAGTTATTCTTAGAAATGGAGAAGTCTAATGACACCAAACCTGAATGAAAATAGAGATGAATTAATTAAAGAATTTACTGATGAAAATGATGGTAATAGTATGCTTGATTTTTTATATGCAAGTGATGAGTATTGGTTTAACAATACAGATATAGATGAACTCAAAAGATATATATTAGATAAACAACAAGATGAATATGTTGAAATAGGATATCAGTCTGATGGTAATTCAGTAGAGGATATATTTAGAGAAAGATGGGAACAACATGATGATAATGAATTAGAAATAGTTTTACAGAAATTCTATATGCATAATGATAAGAGAAGATTAGAAAATAATAGAAATCCATTTAAGTTTGAGGAATTATGAAAATAGATATAAGAAGTGAGAAGTGTGTTTATATAGAAATAGATGGTTGGACATTTTGTATAGATAATTCAACTGATGAACAGATTATGGAAAAGTGGGAAGAATGGAGAACTTATGGATAAATTATGTAGAGGGTATTGACAATCAGAAAGTTCATAGTAATATAGAGATAGAAAGATAAATTACAGAAAATAAAACAATGGGATTTAATAAAGCAAATAGAAATACAACAACTTGGCACAACGAGGGACATCAATTAATGGATTGGGCAAAATCTGATTATGATTTAACTGTTGCTCATAACAATTATGAAATTACAGATAATGGTTCAGAACTTCCTGATTATATGGGAGAAGAATTTAATAGAGTTGGTTGGCAAGCTTGTACCAAATGTTCTAGTAATCCGAGTGAACCATTTATTCAATGGAGATTAGTATCTGATGATTATGATAATGATGAACCTGATGATAGTGAATGGAACTTAGAAACTGTTGGGCATATTGGAATAATCTATCCTATGCAAAAAACATTTCCAATTGAGGAATTTAGTTGTTTAAGTGGTGGTGGAAAAGTATGTGATTTATGTTTAGATACAATCACTTACAAATGGATGGCTGATGAGGGTTGCCCACATATTCAAATTAAAGAAGATGGTAAATGGGTAACTCAATATGATAATAGTTTTTATGGCTAGGGTATTGACATTATTATTCTTATGTATATAATAAGGGTAATGAAGATAAATAAAGACAAGGAGTAACATGAATTTATTAGAAGCAATAAAGGTTATTGAATGGGATACAGATAATGCAACAGAAGATGAGTTAACAGAAGCTTGGCAATTTTTAGTAGATACAGGACACGCTTGGAAATTACAAGGTCGGTATGGTAGAACTGCTGAGTATTTAATTGACGAGGGTTTGATACAGGGGAAAAAAGATTAATGGATAGCACAGTATTTAAAAAAGATGTCTACGATTATTTAAAGAATAAGTCAACTAAATTTCTAAGTGAATATTTAGAAACTCATCTTGGATTAGATGAAGAAGAAGTTAGTTCAGAATTTCTTAAATTAAATCCTATTAGACTTAAGATTGCAAAAAATATATTACAAGAAAGAAATAAAACAAGAATTTTGTGAGGTTAGAATGACAGACAAAAATAAAGAAAATGCGGATTGGTTTGATAGTCATGTTGAAGTTATAGGTTTAGGTAGTTCGGAAGAAGATGAGGTTATGAAAGAACTGATTAAAAAAGGATATTTAAAAAAGCAAGAGGAAAAGAAAAATGCTAGTTGATGTAAGAAGTATTAAAAGTGGATACATAGAAATTGGAGATTGGGTAATCTATGTTGATGATAGTACAGGAGAGAAAATTATTCATTCTTGGGAAAAAGATGAAGATGGAGAATCTAGATATCATATAAAAGGAGATATCTTAGAACATACTAAAACAGGTACGAGGAGCATGGATAACGACTTTCATACTGAATATAAGTTAGAACAACAAAATGATAGATATATTCAAGATATGCTTGGAGAACACGATTATAGAGTAGAAGATAATTTAATGAATGTAGATGGACACGAAGTAAGAGATTTGGATGGTATGGCAATAACTATTCCATATAAGGATAGAAAAAAGTATAAACAACTTAATGGTTAGTGGATATAGAACTGTACCAAAACAATAGGGTATTGACAATCGAAAATCGTATGTTAGTATTAGAGTAGATAAAAAAACAACAGAGGAGAAAATTATGGCTTTAACTTGGGACATAACAAATGTGGATTTACCACAAGAAATTTTATACGAAAAGAATGACGAGGGAGAAGAACATTTAAACCCAATTACTTGGGCAATTATTTGGTCTACAATATTTCTTGGTTTTAATGAACTTACTGAAAAGAATCTAAATGATTGGCACAGAAGAATGAAACAATTAGAGATAAGTGGAATGGGATTGCTTGGGGAAAGAGATAGTGATGTAAAGCGTATGCCAAACTTAAAAGAATTAAAGTTACATATTGGTTTAAAAACTAATGGGGCTATGATTAAAAAAGGTTCAGCATGGAATAGAGAACTTGTTAGACAAGTAAACTTAGCCACAGATGAACTTGTTAAAAAAGAGAAAGTAGAATTAGAAGAAGTGGAAAATGAGATAGAAGAAGATGTAGATGAAAATGCTACTGTATCTTTTGAAGATGAGAGTGAATATAATGGCTAGTATATTAACAGATAAAGAAATAAAAAAATTAATTAACTTAGGTTCAAATCTTAGAAAGACTTTATCCTGTAATGCGAATGGAGATGATATTCCTTGCAGAACAGATAGATTACAAAGCGTAAACTTGATGAAAGAATATTTAGAGATACACAATTACAGTATTAAAGATATGGAAGATTTTGAAACTCAAAGTGTTAATAGAAGATTAGAGAGGAAATAATGTTAGTCGAAAAAAATAGAGAGGGTTATTGGGTAATATATGGAGAAATAGGTATGAGAAGATATTTATATTACACTAAAACTCAAGCAGAAAAATTATATAGAAAAGAAGTCAACGCAACACTATAAAAAGTGGGGAAAGATGAAAATAAGTATACATAACTATTTAACAGAACAACAAGAAACAATAACTATCCCTGATAGAGATAAGTTTACTGATATAGAAATAGAATTAAGTAAACTTGGATATAGTTTAAGTAACATTGACTACATGGTATTAAAAGATGATGTAGTTACTTTAGCAAATATACAGAGGAATAACTTATGAATAAAGAAAAATTAATGGACGAATTAGAACATTTTGAAAGTGATGTTTTAGAGAAAATCAAATACTTAAAAGATATGATTTTTGCACTTGATAATCCAAAGGATATACATAATTACGAAATAGATGATTATCTATTAGTAGTTAATGGGGAAGTCAGAGAAGTTAGTGGTAATCTAGAATTTGATGAAAAAGATGTAACTGATAAAGAGGTATTACATGAGGACGATAAAGCAACTGTAGTACAAGTAACAGAACATTGGACTTGACACCACATTTTAGTGTGGTATAATTAAGATATAGAGGTAGAGATACCGAATAGAAATACAAAAAATCAATAATAAATAATAACCAAATGAAAGAGGTAATCAATTAAATGACTACAACAAAGCTACAGAAAAGAAAGCAATCAAATGGTACTTATTCCCTTGATTTACAGTCTAATCCTATGGATGAGATTAAAAAACAGGGTATTGAGTATATAAAAGTTAAGGATTTATCGAATGGGGCTATATTTACAGGTAGAAATATTCCTAGTAAGATATCCTGTTTTTATAATATAAAGCCTTTAGAGATAGAGTGGAAATATGATATAAGTAAAGCAGAAGAAATGTGTAATGGGGATACAGACTATTGTTATCTAGTTAGAGATGATGTTTTCTGTCCTGACAGTTTCTATCTATGCTTACCACATAATCATATAGTGGATTGGAGAGAGGATGGATTGGAAAATTATTCCCTTTCGCCACAGGAATTTGAAGAACTTGAGAAAATAACTATGGAAGAATATGGTAAAATACAAGAAAAGGAACATATTACTTCTTATGAAAATATGAAAGATAAATTTGCTACTGAAATAGCGTAGCAGAGAACTTGGTAGAGGGAAAGGTTTTTGGTTTTTCCCTATTCCCTCTACATACCACACTTTTCTGAAAAGTCAACCCCCCTATTTTATGTCAATATATATGATATCTATAACTCCTATATATAAAAGGGAGGTGGGGGTGGTCTGAAAATGGAAAGGAAGGAAGCAATAAGGAAGGGAAAGGAGAGGAGGAAGGGGTCGCTTAACTCCTATATAAAGGGCGGAAAGGAAGCAATAAGGAAACAAAGGAAAGGGGCATAACTCCCCATTCCCATCTGCAGATGGACGATAGAGTATATACCCCCATGTTTAAAAACAGTCTGTACCGACTTCACTCTCAGTTAAGAAGCTGAAAGCGTTTCTATTCTTATAGTATTTATAGGCTTGTTGTAATTCCCATTCGTACTCAATAGCCTGTCCGAAAGACCTCTTACACCATACAGTTAAACCCCACATATCCTCAATCACAATCCCCCCAACATCATTTAACCAATGTTTTAGATGGTCGGAAATAAGGAAATACTGCATTATTTCTCCTTGTTTCCACTCTACCATAGAGTCTTTTAATTCGACATACTCAGGAGAGCCGAATTCAGGGGCTTTGTCCCCATCTAAATATTCGTCTAAGTCTTCGGAAGTGATAGACCGAAGTGTAGCATTATATAAATGCTCGTAGCTATCTTCTTCTTCAAAGAACTTCTCTGCTACTTCGTTTACAAGATGGATAACATTACTTCGAACCCATTTTTTAAAGTCTTTGTCTTGTGCTAATTCGTTATTTGACATAATAAATCCTTATATAGTTTTTACTTATATGTTCTATTCTATCATAGATTTGAAATAAGGGAAGGGTATCCCCCTAGATATCTATAACTCCTACTAACTCCTGATAGGGTGGGGGGAAAGAAATACTCCCCCCTAAAATCCTAATATATTTTCATCAGTTACATAGTTTGTAATATACTGTGTATTATCTGTAAAGTCAAATGGACTTTTAGCTGGAGATGATTCACTACTATCAACCATTCCTTTATTCTGTTCTAGCTTGTCAGTTTCAGTATAACATAAAGACCAAATTTTTCCCTCGTCTGTCTTTAGGAAGTCCTCGTTCTCTTTTAAACCATTCTTTATTAATGCTACTGACAAGGCTTTGAGATTTAAAAAATTAAATTCTCCATCTCTCAAAAAGTTTTCTTCTAAAGCTTTTATTTGTTCGTCTGTTAGGTGTAAATTACTGTTGTTCATTTGGAAAGCTTACCCAATAGTTCGGTCATTTTTTTGTTTAATTCTGCAACACCTTTAGGAGCAAGTGTCTGTTTTCCCAAATCAATGGAAAGGTCGACAAGTTCAGAACGTATACTTTCTAATTCTCCTGAGATATCTCCACAAGTATATTCTACATCGGAAACGGCACGGCTAGGCATGTCTTCTACTTCGTTCATTTGATAACCTACTTGTTCTGAAATATCCATTAGCTTTTCGCTAATTTCTTCAATACTTAAAGTTTTTTCTTCAGTTGTCATAATTTCTCCTGACTAGTTTTTATCTAATTCCATTATAGCATATTAAGAGGGTAATGCAACCCCTAGATATCTATAACTCCTTTAACTCCACAGGTGGCTCAAATTGAGAGCCACCATATGATTATTGCAATTATTATAAATACTTCCAATATCTACCACAATGAGTCTATAAGACTTTTTTGTTTATTATATTGAGAGGAGTCGACTTTTATATCTTCCCCATCTCTAATAATAAAGTCTATATCAGTAGCGTATATTGAACCGATTTCAGTATATATTCCATATACTTTAGCCAATCTAGTATTGCCTTTTTTATTATCCATCATCTCAAACTTCCACCCATTTTTTTGATATCCGACATCTCCTTTTTTGATGTCATTAGGTATTATTGAATTCATATGTTACCTCACTATTTGATTTTTTATAAGTAAGGAAGTATTAGGCGAGTAGGTAAAATTGGGCATTTATATTTACCAAATCCATTGGAGTAGTATTAGCTATCTAGCTACCCTTTTTATTTTATACTCCACGATTACGTTTTCATCATGACCGCAAACACTTGTTCGTTGGTTCATTTGTCCACTGCTATTCAGGATACCACCCTGAAATTTTGCTATACAATCAAAGTTCCATTGACCAACATTTCACTTTGAATGCCCCACTTCCTTACTATTTAATATTACCACATATTAGAGTTAAGTCAATATACCCCCACGGTATAGATATCTATAACTCCTATTAACTCCAAGCCCCCCTCTATGAGTGTTCATAGTAAGGGGGAATGAAGTAATAATAAGTAAAGGTTAATTAAATACTACTTACTATATTTTCTATAATTGGTTGCGTTTCATCAGATAATTTTAAATGGAAATCACAACACTTTAATTTATTTCTCATTTGCTTTTCAGAAAATATAAAAATATCTTTTAAGGAAAAAGGTTTTTTATCTTCACAATCAAACCATTGTCTCCAATAGCCATTATTTTTATCCACTTCATAATGGATTTTTTCATTATTATAATTTATTGTTCCTTTTATTTTTACATTTTTCATTTTTCACCTCTCCCAAGATGCATGATTTTTTTTAATTCGTCAGGTTCGTAGATGTGATATTTTGGATTCTTTTCCACTTCTTTAGCTTTGGAAAAGAATTTCTCTAATTCTTCTTCACTTAATGTGAAAGCGTCTGGGTGTTTGTCGGCGTTGCTTATCCATGCAGGCATGATTAATTCTCCTTTACTTAATTTATCTTTCTAATTTAATTATAACATATTTTCTTCATTTGTCAAGTGTTTCAAAACATGATATATTACAGTTTCTTCTTCATCAGGAAATGACTCTTCACAGTCAGGGCAAATAATAGTTGCCCCTTTATTTATACAACAATCTATATACATAATTCTTTCCTTACTACTTCGTAATTAAATTCTTTAGCAACATAATTTATATGCTTTGATGTTGTCATTGAATACCAATACTCAACAATAACTTTTTTCTCTACATGGTCAATCTTTGCCACAGGCGTTAGATAACTAAATATAGTATCGTCAGAAATCATTAAATTTTCCTTGTATTTAGGCAATTTTGATAATTTTCTCAAATCGACTTGCATTGTTTTTTCTCCTTTATTTAACTTCTTTATTATATTTTACAACATAAATTTTCATTATGCAACACCACCACCCCTAGTGATATCTATAACTCCATTAACTCCGAAAAAAAATGAGGAGACTATCCTCAAGGTTACTTCCTAATTTTTGGATAATCTACTCATGAAAATATAGGCGTGGGATATGGTGTCGGATGACAATCACTATCAAAATTAGTCTTACGTTTGAGGAACAGGGAAAGCGATACAATAGGCTCTACTTTTGTGTTCTTTCCTATAACTAGTATAAGGGAACTTAAAAGGATACATCTAGTTCAGCGATATGATGTCAGGGACTGCAATCTGTTCTAGTCAATCCGAACTTGTGCTAAAAGTTCATTAATGATTAAGCACAACTAAATAGCTCGACAATAACCATATCAAAATTAAGTTGCAACTCAATTAACCACGCCAATATTAAATTGTTAACAGGGTCGATAGTCAGATGTTATAGCACCTTTAAGCCACATTCCTTACTTCGTTGTCTTTCGACTCTCTCAACCCCATATATTCATTATAGCAGATATAAGAATAGATGCAACCCCCACACCTTATCTGATATCTATAACTCCTATTAACTCCCACGAAAATTAATTCGTGAGAGCAATAGTAAAAGGATTAAATAATATTAATTGAATGTTTAGTAACTAGAACGGATTCTTGTTTAAAAGTATTTTTATAAGTATCTCTAATTTTATTAACTATTGTTTCTGTTAATTCTGAATCAATGATAATTAAAACTTTAGTTGTTTCTTTTATTCCGTCCCATTCGCCATCTAAGGTCAGGATAGAAAAAGCTTTAAACCATGGTCGCACAGTTTCAGTTAAAAAATTATCAAACATTTCATCCGTTACAACGCTAGTATTTTCGATATCTGTTCCAAAGTAAAATTCATATTTATATTGAGTTTTCATATTTTCCTTGATATTGTTTTTCTATCTATAAATTATTATAGCATGCATACTTGAGAAATTGCAACCCCCACACCCTAGATATCAATAACTCCATTAACTCCCCAAAATATGGGGAGAGAAAATTTAATCTTCATAAACTGCAAAGTTCCAAGGATTACCATTCTCATACCAACAATTATACTTTTTTAACAATTCATCCAATTCGTTTACAAGATTCCAGTTATGCTTTTCGGGAATGCCTAAACTCTCATCTCCTTCAAAATAATATCCATCATTCATTAAATTATAAATTTCTCCATCATAAACTACAGTTACTCCCTTTTTATTTTTATATTCTGTAGGACATATGACAGGATTATCAAAAGTATCTTCTACAATTTTT
>Ga0098047_10001079_pt1 | contig 11186 bp, 7 predicted proteins | sample 12_taG_FD_92585 | JGI IMG/M metagenome (GOLD analysis project Ga0098047, IMG submission 92585) | Marine viral communities from the Subarctic Pacific Ocean - 12_ETSP_OMZ_AT15267 metaG | ecosystem: Environmental > Aquatic > Marine > Oceanic | place: Subarctic Pacific Ocean | collected 2015-01-16 | reverse complement strand
GTGACTTACATGCTGAACACTGACTATCTGGAGTTCCCGATGCTCGAGGCTCCGACCATCTCCGAGTTCAAGGAGAGAGTTGGTGATCAGGACGTCGTGACTGCGCTGTTCTCCATGCAAGGCAACATCATTTGCACCAAGACTCCAGCCCAGGGCTGTGTGTCTGGTGGTGCGGCATAGGAGTAAATCATGGCACTTGGAAATCAGTTCACGTCTGCCGCTCTTGACGGCACATCATTCTCGACGGTCTACGACGACGAGCAGTACCCCCTGGGTACGCTTCGACTTGAGTCTGCCGATGATGTTGTTGCCGCAGATAGCACCCACGCAGGTGACCGTGTTTGGATCTTTGTCAAGATCACGACTGCGGTTGCTGCTAATCTCGTGGTATTGCACGATGCTTCTGCGGGTCTGTTCAACGGCCTTATCGCGGGTACAACGGCTGCGGCCTCTGTGCTTGGTGTGACCAATCATGCGATTGGTACGGGTAAGTATGGTTGGGTCATTCGTCGTGGTTGTGCGGAGGCTACTGCAGATGGCAGCGCCATCACCGCCGAAGCTGCGATCATGACTGCCGCATCTGGTGAGGTCACTGACCAAACTGGATCGACTGAGGCTCGTATTATCGGCATGGCGGTTGACGCTGCTACGAGTGCAGTTGGTACCGTGTACCTTACACTGCCGTAGTCAATCACTGCGTGATACACTTGGGGCCGGGGCTTATATAGTCTCGGCCCCTCGTCTTTGGAGGTCTTGTGAACGTATCCCTCGGTGCCCTTAGAGCCCGGCTTCTCGACCTCCGTTCATGGGACAGCAGCGGTGACACGCTCAACAACCGCATTCGTGCTGCCCTGAACCTTGCACTGGACCGCCTTGCTGGCGATGTACCAGAAGCCTTGGTACCCGACGAGGAGCACATTGTCCTGTACGCGGACGTGGACTCTGGGACGTCTACAGTCGATGCGCGTCTCAAGTTTACGACTGACCGCCGGGTGCTGGAGTTCGTTGACACAGCAGGTGCCGGCATCGCTGACGGTGCATCTCTTACGACATGGCGGCCCACCATCACAGGTGAGTGGGACGGTATCATGCACCTTGAGATTACAGACCCTGATGGTGTCGCACATCGACGTCAGAGTCTTGAGTGGTGGAAGGACACTTCGGGTAGCCCGACGCGCTACTACGTGAGCCTCGACCGCCCATGGAGAAATATCACAGACACGGCGATGACGTTCCGTATTCATCAGCCTGAGTTCTTTGTGCAGGATGATGTGATGGAGTTGCTGGAGCCTGGTCGTATCTGGGACGGTACCAAGCAGCAGGTCTGGGCCATTGACACGGCTGGTGCGTATCGCCAGGACATGGTGGACTTTCAGGGCGACTCAGGTGGTCGTCCCTATCGCATGTGGCGAGGGCGCCACTTCCAGCTACCGGCTCCGACTGAGCCGCCTCAGGTCATAGAAGCCTTCAATGATCAGGTGCCCAAGAATGTAGTGACGGAAGAGGGTAAGCCTGGCTCGACGCCGATTGGTAGTCCTGGCTCTCCGACTGAGGTGCAGCCTGGTGGTGACGACCATCCTGCTTTTGTGACTAAAGTCGTCGGATCTGGAACCACGAGTGCGGGGACGTCAGGAACTGCGGGCACGGCGGCCCTTGCCCCGCTTGTCTCGGGTGCTTCGGGGCCGGGCGCCTCGGTTCTTGGGTCTACCACGGGAACACCTGCAGTCGACTCTGATTATCAGTGGCACACAGCCAACACACTGCGTGCGGGTACTTGGGCGATTCGATACACATATGTATGGGGTCGTCGTGACGAAGAGTGGGAGCAATCGCCGCTTGTCACGCCGGGCAGCAACACAGAGCAGGACAGCTCGTACAAGCTGACCTGGGCGTATGAGCCTGCAGGTACGGTGGTCTCAGGTGTGAACAAGTATTCAGGCGTTCACGACCCTGTGTGGGAGAGTGCCCCCTCTCCGGCGACGATTGTGCAGCAGACCAGCAGCGGTGCCCTGGTTTTCTCCGCGACCAACATCGATGCGATGCTGGGCTTCGGTGATAGCGCCCAGACACGCTTTGGCCGCACAGGTAGGCGTATCCGTTACTACGTGGCGCATCTTGGCACAGAAGGCAACACAGGTGACTTCAACGCCGTAGAGACCAACTACCGCTACCACCTGCTGTGTGAGGTCGAGCCGACCTATGATCAGGTTGATGCCTTGACCACGGCAGGGAAGACAACCCCGACGAGCGTGTCTGCTCTTGGCGGAGGCGCTCGAAAGGGTGGGCGCATCGTGTGGAACGGTGACCAGTTGTATGACTACCATCGCCCACTGAAGCACAGCACTGGCTACTACGCATGGAAGGCATACCCGCGTCAGAACAATCGGTATGAGCTCGACTTGCGTGTGCTGAGGCTGCCGAGGAAGTACATCGATGACCAGGATACGGCACCGATTCAGCGAGATGCTGTACCGGCGCTTATCGAACTGACGCTATATTATGTGTCTCTTGTTGATGGCAACGACCAGACTGGCGCTCAGGCACATCTTCAGAGATATCAGGAACTTGCGAAAACGTATCGCCAGAGGTACGGCAGTCCGGGCGGTATCGTCGAGCCGGTGCCTATTACGGGTTACCATAGTCGGCACCAGTACGGTAAGTTCTCAAACAGTCAATGATTGGCTTGGTCCCCGCGCTTTTGTGGGGAGAACAACAACATGAGGTGAAGTAATGGCCGAAGCGAAGAAGTATCCCCATCTGTTTGCGTTGCCGCGACCGAAGCTGGGTGACCAGATGTACCGACGTACGCTGGTCCATCAGTATGAGGAAGCCCTCGTCGTCAGCATCATTGGCAGAGACCCTGACTCGGTGAACTGGACGGCGACTCTGATGACCAAGAATGGCATCGAGTTTGTCAGTGGTGATGTAGAGCATCGCGGTATCCACAACTGGGTACCGAAGGGTTGGGAGTACGACAAGGAGAACGCCACTTGGACGGTCCCAGCGGAGACGCTCCGTAAGTCAGATGCTGTGGACGAGGACCCAGAGGAGGCGATCAAGGAGGCCAACACCGATGTGTTTGTCCTTCCTCAGCCTTGGGATAATGAGAAGTTCATGTCTTGGAAGAGTCGCGCAGTGAAGTCTGTACCGGCCCTTCGGAAGCATTCGAGTTCGGGCGCGCTTCTCTCAGATGCGTGGAAGAACAAGGAATACGAGGTTCGGCTGTAGCAGTCGAGGAGCGCAGTAGTGGCAGGGCCCGCACAACAGCAGCCGCAGTCAATCGTGATTCCCCCTGGTGAGGGGCGACAGACCTATGAGTCTACCGCTCTTGCCTGGAAGATTCAGAATCTCGAGACGACACTGGACGGCACGCTGAAGAGCATCACAGGTCCTGCCGCTCTGCGCATCACTCGTAGGGCGGGCAGCCTTGACGCAGGTGATGTGGCTACGGCAGGCGCTCCTACGACTCAGTACTGGAACACAGGCCGACCTCACAGCGTCTTTCATGCGGGCCTGCAGGCGGGGGCAGCATCGATTCTGCTGTATCGATTCGGCAGCAAGATGTACCGCTTCCTTGGCTCTCACGGCGGGGGCGCGTCACCTGCGGATGAAGTCATTTTGTCGGGCCTTAACGATCCGGCAGTGCCGCTGTATCCAGACCAGTACGTTGTGATGAATGATCAGGTCATCTGGACCAACGGCGTAGACCGGGCGCAGATCATTACATACGACGGCTCAGTCGGTGATCTTGGCTACAGTCGTAAGCCATCGCCCCCGCAGATATTCCATCCTGCCAAGCCATCATTTGAGCAGTCGTTCTTGTACTTCCCCAATGCCTGGGGCTACTCGTGGCCGGGCCGCATCGGCACGCCTGGTGACGTGTTGACGGGTCGAGAGGGAGCTCTGCTGGCAGGTCGCTGGTACTACCATGTCCAGTACGAAGACTCATATGGCAACCTCTCTGCCTTCTCAGCACGCAGCGAGGCTGTGCAGCTTTCATCCAACCAGGCTGACCCCTTCAGTCGAGGCTTTACTGAGCCAGACTTCGCAGAGGGGAAGGTCAATCAGGAGGGCTCTGAGATTGACGACCTGACCCGCCGGTTCCTGTTGAAGACTGCGGGTGACGCCCCTGAGCAGACAGTGGCGGTGCACATCTACAGGACTCCAGACACGTTCCATGTAGACGCAACGCCTCGCTTCCTTGCGCGTATCCCTGGTAGAAGCCAAGTGGTCTTTGACGATAACTACTCAGACACAGAGTTGAGCGACCCGTGGAATGAGATGGTGGATGTGCCCGTCTTCAGGGTCGCGTGTGCGCATCAGGGTCGTTTGATTATCGGCAACATGCCGGGAGACCCCGGCCTTGTACGCCGCTCTGAGCCAGGGTTTGCGGGTACATTTGGTCGCCAGGAGTTTGTCTACCCGGATACCGGCGGCTCAGAGGTCACTGCCCTAACGTCGCATGGCGGCCTCTTGCTGGCGTTCACCGACTCCTGTGTCTACTCGCTTACTGATTTTGGCAACCCCGTCCCTCTGACACAGGGCATCGGCTGTGTCGCGCCTCGGTCGATTCAGTCGCTCCGCAACGGTACACTGGTCTGGCTGGGGCGGGACGGCTTCTATGGCATGGACATGAATGGGGGTGTCACCCGTCTCAGCGCCACCATCGACAAGGTCATGCGTCGTGACGTCAATCGTGCTTTGTTGCGGTTGGCCGTGGCTACCGTGGACGCTGACACAGGCGAGTATCGATGTGCTCTGGCACCTGCTGGCTCTATCTACAACCGCCGTATCATGTGCTTTGACGGGACCTTCTGGCGTCGTCTCGACATGGGCGTTCACTTCGCTGACCTGACAACCACGGATGACTGGCGACAGTACGTGGTGGGGATTGGCACTGACGTGGAGAAGGAGGTCGACATCACGCTGACGGATGGTAGTGGTACAGAGCTCGACTTCTCCCGCGTCTTCGTCTTGGGCCATGAGACTGGAGACTACCAGCCACCGGCTCGCCAGGTGGTGTATCGGTCAGCCTGGATGAAGTCATCTATAGATGGTTTGACGCCGACGAACGTGCGCTCAATGTATATAGGGTTGCTTGATGCCTGGAATGGCACCGCGACCATTAAGGCCTACCGCAACGGCTCGTGGAAGAAGCATGTCTCTATGGACGACCTACGCTTGGTTGGTCCTGACGATGGCTCAGACGTTGTTACAGACATCGCAGGCAGCGCCGTCATAGGGACCGCGTCTGCGCATGAGCCAAGGCTGTATTGGCGAGAGGTGCCCGTCGACATCCGCAACGCGAACTCATGGGCATTTGAGGTTGTCATCGATGGTGAGCCACTGAGTGGCCTTGGTCGTATGCACATCGCTGCGTTTGCATTCGACATCAGCTTGGCCAGCGGGGGTACCCCACGCGGGCGTGTGCCTCGCCGCAACGACCAGTAGGAGCGCATGTGCCGTATATCTTCCCCAAGCGCCGCCTCAAGAGCTCCGATGTCCTGGATCCCAACGACTTGAACCAAGACTTCATGCCGGTGCAGGAGCTACTCACGGGCAACCTGGACGCCAAGAACTTCATCGCCAGCGACCTCAAGTCGAATGTGACGGTGCAGGAAGGTGCGTATTTTACGCCGCACTACACAGAGGTAGAGGTTCCCGTGTATCTGGGAGGGGCCCGAGGCACAGCGACCACGACGATGAACTTCGTTCAGTCGGACGGTGCGACTCTTCGCGAGCCTCCCGTCGGTGACAATATAGAGAACGCCTTTGTCATTCCGAACACACAAGCCTGGGTATCGGTGACAAACAACGCCGGTAACGCCATCAAGTCGACATTTACGACTGACCAAGCTGTGCTCTGGATTACCGGCTACGTGCAGTATGTCTGGAACGGTTTCTTCGAGCCGAAGGGTGGTCCTGGGATTGATGCTGTGAGTACCACGTATACAAGCGCAGGCCACTTTGGGCTTGATCCTACAGAGTTTCTCGACTCAGATGGCGACCAGCGTGCCCCCTATGCCTACCAGTTGAGGGAAGCCTCGTCTGGGGATGAGAACAAGTACCCCGACAGGGGCGGATTTCATCATGGCTCACGAGGCGAGCGGCCTGCCAATGTGCAGTTTGCCATCCGCGTTGATGGCCGCGTCATCGAGGAGTCGATCACAGGGAAGCAGGGAACTTACGATCACGAGCCGAAGGGATTTCGAGCAGGTGAGTCGTCTGAAGGGCAGGCTGGTCAGCGGTCGTTTAAGTACAAGGTGACTTACGATAGCGCGCTTCCTCGACCAGGGCAGCGCATACCTACCGAACGGGCTGTAGGCTTGGGCCCTGAAGTGTTGCCTGTACGCTTTGGGTGTGTCGTTCCAGTAGCGCCGGGAAGCCACACCGTTGAGATCATCGCGCGCCGCCTTCGCCCGCTACAGGACCAAGACCTCAAGGTTGGCGACTACGTAGGTGTGTTCTCGCGCAGGCTGCTGACGATGGAGCTTCCATCTTACGCCTCCAGATCCACGACCAAGATACCGCCCCCGACCATCCCGAGCTTCGAGTCTGAGACTGGGATTACGGAGACGCGGATTGGTACAAACACATCGCAGAAGCTGCAGAATCGTCTCAACGACATCCGCGTGTCTGACGTGGCGCGGAACTCGCTACCGAACACGCACCTACCGAGCAAGGTCAAGTACTCGAATCGTGTCGCCATTACACCGGGGCTCACCACACTGTCGACGGGAGATGTACTCTCTACCGGGTACTCGCAAGCGCGGTGGCCTGGCTGGGGCACCTACAAGAATCGAGTAGTTACTAACCGGCTTGATGGCTGGGGCGAGACTTTTACAGATTCCGACGGTGCGGGCTGGTTTATGCTGACTGATGGCGCAAGCGACGACCTCGTCGTTGAGAGTAGTGACCTATCTGTAGCTGGTAATGAGTTCCTTGTTGCAATGGCAGATGTGAATCTTCGTCGTATCACTCCGACGAAGTCAGATTTTGTTCGCAGCTTAGATGTGGAAGATTCGCAGCACTGGCGAGACTATCTGTCTTGGTACATGCCGCATAAGTATCTTGACCTGTACGCGGCCTTCTCGATTGGATACTACGACGGTTCAAACTGGAATATCGTAGATGCGCACAAACCATCGTGGATCAACAGATACAACTGGATTCATAGAACAAAGGGTTATCGGTCAAACGATGATGTAGAAACTAAGCGCGTTGAAGTTTACAGCTCCGACTTTGCTAAAACAGAGTACTCATTCACTATTAAAAACAAATCGCTTGATGGTCGAGGAAGTGAGACTGTAGACGGTCTTCAGTCAGCCAATATTCCCTTGTTCTGGGCGCTGGACGGCGCCGACGGTGCCAAGACCATTGAGAAGGTCGCTGTGTTCGTCAGTAGCGCCGTTCCAGGTTGGTGGCGCTTCACTGCTACTCGATCTGACATAGGGTTCTACGACTGGCAGTACCCTGCGCGGGATATTTTGAAGGGGCTCCAAGTCAGTTGGGGCAACAGCCACCTAAGTACTATCAAGGTGGAGAAGTAGCATGAGCGACATCACACTTGCGTACTTGTACCCAGACAACAGTGTCTTGGATGTTCAGGGCCATAACAACAACGTCCACTCGTCAGACATGTCTGTTCGAGAAGGGCTGATGTCTACAGCCAACGGCTATCTGACAACAGAGAACTTGGTCTCTGGATTTAGTGTCCGCAAGCACCATGTCATGCAGGAGCAAGCCGCTCTTGCTCGTATGGAGAGCATGTCACCGACCAACACGATCTATGCGGATGGCGTGGCTGAGGATGCGGCTACGGTTCCTACCAAGGACCAGTGGTTCAACCTGCCCGGATGCTCGCTTCGGTGGTACCAGCCCTACGACGCAAGCGTTTTGATTGCCAACTGGAGCTTCTTTACGAGCCACAACAGGTGGACAGGAATCTTCAAAGACAAGAACGATGACACGCGAACAATCACACCCGGTGTGCGGCTGCGGTGTGTGATTGACGGTAATGAGATATTTGCTACGTCACGCAGGATGGCGGAAAACCATTTCCACCCCATCAGTCCCGGTGCGGCATCGAAGCCTGGCGTCGGTGAGGATGGCGAAGGAGAGGGTAACCCTGCCTTCGTCGATACCGAGGCACACTCGGCACTGTACTGGGACATGCATTACAGCAGCAAGACTGATGGAGCTACAGCCGGCTACCACGAGATTGCGGTGCAGTGCCGCATGAGTATCGATGCAGCTGACACAGTTAAGTTGAAGTCAGCCGGCTCCACTGCATTTGGTGATAAGTTTGAGGTCATCGGCTACTTCAAGTTGTTCAATCACATTTCTCTTGGCATTCGGAACGCCCGAGTGCTGACTCTTCTATAGCGACACGATATACTTGACGCGGAGGCCGCATGACCCTGCATGATGCACTTTTCCCCTGGGCTACTCCGCTTAGGCTGCTACTGTTTCTTGGGGCACTTGCAGCGTGTCTGATCTTCGGTGACTCGGTCTACGGTGATGTCGCTCTCGCGATTGACCCAGTCACTCTGGGGCTGATGTATGCCGGTGGCAAGCTGCTGGGTGGTGTCGGCTCTATCGTCAAGGGCCACCAAGCGAAGAAGGGTGTCGAGGCTATCAAAGGCTCCGAGGGCTACAAGACCACTCAGCGTCTTGGTGAAGAGGCCGGGGAGCGTCTGGAGAAGGGTGAGTATGGAGCGTCCGCCGCAAGCAAGCGCCAGCAGTTGGGTGAGATTGTGCGCGCACAGGAGGCAACAACACGAGGCGCTCGCGCACAGACACAGCGGGCCATCCAAGCACAAGGCGGCTATGGCCGGTCAGGTCGGGCTCAGTCCGCGCTGAGAGACGTCGTCACTACGGGCCGTGCCGAGACCGTCGGGCGCGGGGCCGAGGGTATTGAGAAGGCAGACGTTCAACGTGCCGCAGCGCAGCGCGCGGCTGACGTCGGTGCCTTGGGTACCGCTACAGGGCAGAGGGCGCAGCTTGAGCAGGCGCTTGCTGGTGCCAAGGGCCAGATGTACGGCGGGGCGTTTACCGCTGCTGGTGAGCCTGTCTCAGCCTACGCGCAGTCTCAGATTGCCGCTAAGGCGTACGAGAAGAAGACAGGGGTACCGATTGAAGACGAAGTAGTGGATCTGGACTGAATCATGGCAAGTACATACGATCAGAACGCGACCGCGATTGCCGCACTCTCCGAAGGCGACAAGTGGAAATATCTCACTCAGATGTCCCTTGCTCTCGGGCGTCTTGAGATATCTGTAAGATCCAGCGCCGACGTGCGCGACAAGTCTATGCTTGAGAGTCAGCTCAAGATGCGCAAGCACGCACAAGATTTCACGGTTGCGATGCAGAAGATTGACGCCGCTAACGCCAGAGCGAGGCTCGCGGCTGCTGCCAAGATTGAGGCGACTGCGATTAAGTCGGTTGAAGACTACGCCACGAAGTACGCCCACCCCTACGACAAAATCGTACAGGCGGCCCAAGACAGAGGCCGCCGACACGCGACGCCAGGCAAGGCGCGTCTCGGTAATATTATGGGAGTACTGATCCAGCGCGCCACTGCCCCAGGAATGGGGTTTGACAGGAACAATCCCAAGTTCCTGAAGACGTTCGAGGCTGTGGTGGCTGAGGCAGACCCAGTGGGGGAGTATTTCACGTACGACAAAGCGACTGGTAAAGTCACAGGATTTACCCAGAAAGGTCGGGCCTTGACGGGCATAACGCCCCCAGATGATGGCCTGTTTGCGACACAGACTATCGCCGGGACTGCGATTGGTAAGTTGTGGGACGACTACAAGGTCCGTAAACAGAAGTTCGAGGAACAGACACGGGACGGCAAAGCGACCCTGGACAAGGCCGAGAGTCTTCGTCAGCAAGCTGAGGCAGCGACTGATCCTAAAACTCGCTTGCGGCTGGTACAGGCTTACCAGAAGCACATGCAGCAGTACTTTGGCATGGCGTTCAACCAGTACAGCATTGGTGATCTGACTTCTGTGCAGAAGCGAATCAACGCAGCGACCGACACGAGCTCCACGTACACGCTGGTCAAGGGCTTGATGGAGAAGCTGGCGAAGGAGGCCCTGGGTACAGGCCCCAAGGCTTCTAAGCTGGCTGAGTGGGTCATGCGCCCCAAGTTTCAGCAGTGGGCGAAGGACCACGGCTTCGAGTCTATTGGTACAGGTACGCAAGATAAAGACGGTACGTGGTCGTATCTCAAAGGCGGTGACGACACAGCTGCCTTTACGCTTTACAAGGCCCAACAGAAAAAGGGCAAGTTCAACTACGGCTTCATGCGGAACGCAGGTACAGGTGAGACTGTTCAGGTCACTCTGAAGGATGGCTCGACGCTATCTGGAGAGCGAGCCAAGGTTCATGCCGGTGACCCCAAGGACATCCTCCGCATCATCACACCCGAGGGTGACGTTGAGTTCATCAATACGTCTGAGGACATCGAGGGTGACGTGGTCATTCTCAAGGAGGCTCCTGAGAAGAGGGGCGTCCGTGAGAAGATCATGGGTCGTCGTGGCGTTCGTCAGAAGGATGAGACTGCACGGCTCGTAGAGGAAGCAGCGAAGGACCGTGAGGGCATCCTCGAAGATGTGGCTATGGTCGGTGAGCAGTACGTCCAGGACAAGTCCGGTCGCTACCTCTCACAAGATGAGTACGGCAAGCGTAAGGAAGCTGTTCTCGAGGGGCAGCGCACTGGTCATGCCACGATGCATGATGTGGACGAGAAGCCCTACCTTGTTGTAGGTGATGAAGTCTATCGGGTAGATGTGGAGCAGCTCAAGAAGGGTAAGATCGTTGTGAAGCTGGTCCCCGCGGACGAGAAGGGGAAAGACGGCAAGTCATCGTTGGTCGCAGATGTGAAAGCGATAAAGGGCACGCCCCTACTCGTCAAAGATGGAGAGTCTGCCCGGTACGGGACTAAGGCTGACTTTATTGGCGGTAAGCTAAAGACTAGCGATACAGTTAACCCGGCGGGCAAAGAGCATGGCCGTCTCTCTAAGGCGGCGGAAAAGCTGTTCACAGCAGGTGTGACACCTGAGGTTCTCGGTGTACGACTCTCCGATGATCCTGGCTATGTCGAAGGCAGGGCCATGGGTCCGCGCTCAGGTGTCACTGCTCGGACTCCTCGTGTAGTTGAGCATCTACCAGAGGATCCC
>Ga0098047_10001074_pt1 | contig 11194 bp, 12 predicted proteins | sample 12_taG_FD_92585 | JGI IMG/M metagenome (GOLD analysis project Ga0098047, IMG submission 92585) | Marine viral communities from the Subarctic Pacific Ocean - 12_ETSP_OMZ_AT15267 metaG | ecosystem: Environmental > Aquatic > Marine > Oceanic | place: Subarctic Pacific Ocean | collected 2015-01-16 | reverse complement strand
TCGTCTGCTTCACTTGCTGTAAAAGTTAATACATAACCGCTTAAATCACCTGCTGCTGTTCCTGATTGAGCCGCTGATGTAGTCATGTTCATACCTTTTTTCATTCCCAATAACAATAAGTTATCGTTGTTATCTTTTACTATTGCATGAGGTCTACCCTTTGCTAATAGTTTAATCTCATCTCTGTCGGCTGCTCTTAGCTTATGCAACGTAATCTCCAACGATTGCTCATAGAAGATAGTTCCATTTTCTGCTGATGCAGTCAAAGTTGATGTTACATTTCCTGTATATTCGGGTAGTTGGTATTGATAAAGAGTAACGCCTGTTAAAGCACCTGAAGCTATTGAACCGCTTGTAACAGTTAATCCACTTAAGTCGCCAAAGTCAGCAAAGTAAACGGTTTTAATACCGCCTACTTGCTCTTTGCATTCCCATAACCTACCGCTTGTTAAATCGCAAGCCATTTAGATTAATTTTAAATTATGAATAATAAACGATGTTAGCACCGTTTGTGATCTGTGTTCCTCCTGTCATTCTCGCAACAAATCTAACATTGTCGCTTCCATCAGTTTCAGCCATGTCAACTACTCTGATTTCTGAAAGGTCAGTTAAAACATTAGTTCCAAAGTGAAGGTCTGAACTTCTTGCAGCAACCATTTTATCGTTAGACAATCCGTTTGCAACTACTAATGGTAAACCTTCAAAATTAAGTTCTGTAGTTCCTACATGGTATCTGTCTAAATATCCTAAAGCAGCTTGTGCGGCTACATAGAATTTTTGAGCTGAAATAGGAATGAAGATCTTAACATCACCTGCCGCATATACTTCATTTGGAATAGCATCTCTTACTTTTCCTAATTCAGCAATGATATTAGCAGCACTTAAAGTAGTACCTGTAACATCGATTACATCAGCATCAGCAGCTAATCGAGTTTCAAAACCGTCAAACGATCCACCTTGCCAAACGTTTACCTCAAAATCTTTTGCTATTAACTCAACATTCTTCTGAATAAAGAAGTCTTGAAAAGATGCAGGCAATTCTTGACCTGTGATTGCACCTCTCATTTCTAAAGATTCCCATTGGCTTCTAAAGTCTTTTTTACAAAGCTCGATATTTACTTGTAATTCGGTTGGTTCTAAAACAACGTCTGATAAATTTACATTGCCTGTATCAGCAAAATCACAACTTGCAGCGGCTAAAAAGCCTGTAGTTGCTAAATTTCTAACGTTTAACTTGTATTTTACGTTTTCATGAACGGTAATATTACCGCTTCCAATTGTGTTTGCCGCTAAGATAGCAGGATATAAATAACCCTGCGCTTTCTCACCTGCAAAATTACCTGTTAAGGTTGTGCTTGTAGCCATTTTTTATTTTTTTAAGTTTAATTTATTTTGAAAATATTTAATTCTTTCTGCTGTTGATAGGTTAGCAACTTCTTGTTTGCTTAACTCAACAACTTTTTTAGTTTCTTTCTTTACACCTTCAGGAGATACCTTTACCTTATCTACAGGTTTAGATAGTTCAACTACCTCATCAGATACAGCTTTAACAATACCTGTCACCTCTGAAAATTTCTCTTTAACTTCCTTATCAAAGTCTGAAACCATTTTTTCTAACCTCGTAACTGCTGCCTCGATTTTTTCATCAACCGATAGTTCAACAACTTTTTCTTCCTTAGTTTCTTCTTCAAACTTCGTTTCCTTAACCACACTTTCAACGATGGCTTTAGGTTTAGAAGTTTCTTCAGCTTGTTCAACATCTTCTGATTTTTCCATTGGTGTTTCTTCTGATTCAGCTTCAGCAGGCACATAGTTTGCAACTATACCATCAACCTCAACTACAATCATACTACCATCAGTTAAGGCATATTCGCCAATAGGTAAAGGCATTTCTGCACCATCAGCCATTATAAATACCTCAACTCCCGCAGCCCATTCGTCTGAAGGTGTCATAATTTGAGTTACCCCATCTTCAAGGGTAGCCTCAGCCATAAATTTGTGTTCTGTTAAGTCGTGTCCCATTTTTAATAAGAACTCACCGACTTTTTCTTTGAATGTTTTTTGCATTGATTAAATTTTAACCTCAACGAATAAACGGAGTTAAACCAATGCTGTTGAATTTTCGATTAACCCAATATGTATATGTAGAATTTCATCCTGTATTCAGTCCAATAGTCAACTGAATATTTATCTAACACTTCTTCATGTAGTAATTTTGCAGAATCTTTTAAATGCGCTTTCTCTTTTGCAAGTAATATTAGTTTATTTTCCCAACTTTCATTAGGGTCAAACCATATAATATTCTCACTTTCAAAATCAGTATAGGGTGGCGTTCTTGTAGCACAAATTGCTTTACCCTTTGCACCCGCTTCAACAACTTTTAAATTAGATTTACAGCCATTAAATGGTGTTGGCAGTAATGGGGCTAAACTTACATCAAAACTATCAAATAAATGACCATAACTCCATTCGTCTTTCGGTTCACTTATTTTAAAACCTAAATCTTTGTAGCCATCTACATAAGCAGTAGCATCTAATAAACTAAAATCTGTTTTTGTAAATTGTAAATCTTCTAAATGTGTCTGACCTCCTACATACCCATACTTTATGTTCTTAGCTTTTCTTGGTGATGGCTTCCATTGCAACTCACCTGTGTTAATGTAGTTGGGTATAATCTCAACTCTTTTATTATAAGGTCTAACCTTTTTCTTCAACCTTTTATTTGTGGTTATAACCCAATCAACAGCTTTAACGCTTTTTATTACTTGGTCTACATATTCTTGTGTGTATTGCTCTTTTAGTATATGGTGGTCGTCTAATATCCAATAATCATCAATGTCTAAAACAACCTTGCAACCAAATTTTCTCTTTAATGCATCAACTATTAAATCTAAATCTTCAAAGAAAATACACCTTGTGAAAATGATTATATCAACATCAAATAAATTCGTGTTTAAAATAGACCGTTGGTCAACAACCGAAAGTATTTCAGTTTCAGGGTATCTTTCTTTAAGTGCTATATGCGGGCTAATTAACCTGTGATAGTTTACCGCACCTTTCATGGTTGCTGCTGTTAGTATTTTCATCCTAATATGTATTTACCTTTATTTTCAATCTTTAATTTGTGCAATGCAACATATCTCATAGCATCGCAGGCGTGATTATAAAAGTCAATCGGTTTATTTAAGAAATTGCCGTTTTTATCCTTCTGCCATTTGTAATTTTTAACCTCCTTTAATATGTTAGGTGAAGGGTTAATAATGTTTATTTTATACCTTTTAAGGATGTCTATACCATTTTTAATACTATCCGCACCTTTAACTACTCCATGTGCATTAAATCCCATCCTGTAAATTTCCTCAATACTTTTAGGTTCTGCACTATCACAAACTAATTCAGCCCTTCTATCAATACCTAATTCTTTTAAGCGTTTACCTATGTCTTGGTTTGTTAGCCCTGTTTCGTATATCAGTTCTTCAAAGTACATTTCACCCCCTGACATTCCAACTTTGATTAATGCGGTAGGATCATTTGTATATCCAAAATCTAACCCATAAGCCACCCATTTGCACTCAGGAAACTTATCTACTTGTGTATAGTTGCTAAATACCTGACCTTCAATATATCCCTTTAACCCTAAACCATAAACCCGCCAATAATTTTCATCTTGGTCTTTTAACCTTTCAATTTTACTAACTAAATCCTTTGGCAGGAATGGGTTGTTTTTGTAGGTAGTAATAAAAAAATCACAATCTTCTTCTTGCCTTAACCTATCAACCCAAAACTCTTCAGATGGGTTGTAGTCGATTATTACTCTTTCGGTTGTTCTTATGTCTAATTGGAAAAACTCCTCATAATTTAATTCATTCGCCTCATTGATAAATAGCAAATTTCTTTTTCTACCTCTTATCTTTTGTGGTTGGTCAATAGCAATAAATTCAACTAAGTTACTTCCAAATCTGTAGATGTGTTCAGTCTTGTTGTGGTGTGCCTCGTTATACCTCCCCGCCTTCATCATTATCTCGATAAAGTCACGATATACACTACCTCTTAAACTTGGAAATGATTTACGACAAATGGTTACAACCTTACCTTCATTATTACCTAAGTAATGAATTAACCAAATTAGAATATTATATGTTTTGCCCGAACGAGTACCACCTTGCTCAATAACATACTTTTTATTTGATTGACTTAAGTGTCTAAATACAGAATTTGTTTGTAGGTCTGCCATTACTTTAAACAACAAAGGCGATTATAAAAACCGCCCTTGATGAAACCAATTAAGAATATGAATCAAAAAACAAATATAATCAATTTTCTAAATCACTAATACTATCTATTACTTTTATCGTTAAATTATTATCTAACCCTTCATGCTCAATAGTTTGTTTATCTGAATAGCCATAGTTAGCTTTCAAATCAAAAATCAAACCTTGTGTATTTCCTTCACCATTAATTAAGCCTGCAACCTTTCTACCCTCTATCACATCCATAATAAATGCAATCGTTTCAACTAATTCTTCAGGGTATTCTATCTTGGCTATCGCAGGGTTTGAGCTTCCTTTGTTCTCTTGGTAGTTCTTCCATGTCCTATACTTAATACCTGCTCTCTCACAAAATTCTCCTATTGTTGGGATTCTTGGTTTAGATACTTGTAATATTTTACCGCTGTTTACAGGATGTTCTATTTTAAAGTCTTGGCAATAGCTTATGTAAACATTCCACGCCTCCCTTATTTCTTCTGCTGTGTGCTTAAACTTCCCTATCGGTCTTGTGTTATTTATTCTTCCGTCTGGCATAGTGTTTTTTTATATAAACGAATTTTCAACAAATCTGTTGTTGTGCTAATTTCTTCACATTGTAAATCCCCCTACTCCAATGACTAATACCTACGTTGTGTTGAGCTATATCTTTTTTTGCCGATTGCCTGTTTAAATATCGTTTACCTAACAAATTACAAAACCCATCCCCATCATCTATACCTAAAGTGTAAACATTGTGAGGATAGTAATAATGAAAGATACAAAAAGGTAAACTCGTGCTGTTTTGACAAGGATAAACCCTACCAAAAGTCATAGATTTATCACAATCTAAATTAACATAGATAGTATTACTTCTGTTATTATCTCTAAGGTTTCCCGATTGGGTTAAAATATACCTACTACTAAAATCAAAATTATCAGGCAATACTGTTTTAAATCTCCTGTATAAGTCGTTGTATGGGTTTGAGTCATGCAATGCGCAAATATCAGCATACTTAGTTATTTCTATTGCACTATTAATAGTCCAAATATTAAACCTTTCTTTTAAAGATTCATTCCAAAACTTCAAACTATTGCCTGTACCAATAACTAAGAATGGTTTTGATTTAAACCACTTTTCTTCTGTTACTTGCTCAATTGTTTTCATGCTTAACTCTTGGAGCTACATCTAAATAAGCCCATGTAAATTGATTCTTAGCTAATTCAATATCCCATCCATTATCCTTTGCTACTTTTGCAATAGCCTTTTCATACCATTCATCGTGTTCATTTGGATATACTTGGAATGTTTCGTAGAAATCAAAATCTTTATCTTCCCTGTGTTGTGCTGATACTTCTTTAAGTGTTATTCCATAAGCAGGAACTAACCACATATCTATAAATTCATCTTGGGTGTATTTTTCCATTGCTTCGTTGTTTATTAGAAGAACTTATTTATTTTTTTAGAGTATTCTTTCGCTAAGGTATGAATTTCATCCACTTCACTTCTTAATTTACCTAATTTATTTGCAAAATAAGCCTCAATAGAAAATCCTTTGGCATTACCACTTTTTATTTGTTCATTCCAAATATCTTCATTTTCTACTTTTACTGCAACCATCCAAGTACCTATAGGAACATCTAAACCGTAATCTTTACTTTTATCGTTCTTACTTTCTACAATCCACGATTCAGCCACATACAGCCCTTCTATTTCTTCTTCATGCTGTAAGGTATGATTGTGATGTGCATTTGATTTTAGAAACTTATAGGCAGCTTGTTTAATTGTTTCTTTACTAAACCAAACATATAAATCGTTTCCTTCTGCATCCTTTCTATAAATCTGTTTATTCGGTATCAATGCAGCCCCTACTAATACCCTTTTTTCATTATCTACTTGAGCTAAACTGTATTTAGTTTGACCGTCTTTAGATAGGGCTATAAAATTTGATTCTATTGCAGGAAAATCAACTATGCTAATTGCATAAACTCCACCTTCTTCTTCCTCATTTAATACTAATTCAACTATTTTGGTCATAATGTTGCTTTTTCTCTTAAACGTTTATTTAGTGCTTGAGTTGAAGATATGTCATTTTCCACAACGTAAGCTCTTATTCCGTTTTGGTTATTTAAATTATCTATTGCTGCTTGATTCGCAAAGTTTGGTATAGATGAAATGGTAGGGCTATCAGGATTAAATCCTGAACCTGAACCACTAGACCTTCCACTTGCACCTAAACTAATTGGTGAAGAACCCGAAACACCTCCATTAAATGTTTGTTTCTTTATTTGCGCAACTCTAGCCAATCCTGCTGCTACTGCTGCCGCTGCTGCTAATCCCCCCCTAATAGGCGAAGTAGGATCAAGCGGAATAATTTGAGAAGTAAATGCCTTTTGCGCTGCTAAATAAGTTTCAACTGTTGCTGCTGCTATGTTTAATTTTTTAGCTCTTTTAAACGATTTCTTTTGTTCATTTTCTGTTTTACCTTCAAATATTGAGTTAATTGATAAGATAGAGTTTAATGCATTCAAAGCATTTTGCTCCTTATTAATCCTATCTTGCTCATAAATTTGCGACCTCTTATCTGCGGCTTGCTGTTCGATTTTTATTTGATTCTCTGCATTTGTCAACACTTGATTATTAACCGCTAAGCCAATTTCTTTTTCTTCTTCAACCCTTACTTGTAGCCTATTAACTGAGTTTTCTTCTTTTGCTTTTGCTAACAAATCTTGTTCCCTTTCAAGTTCATTATTAAGTCTATTAAGTTCCCTCTGAACTTGCCTTTGTGCATTTAACCTTATTGCAGTTTGTCTATTAACAGCGGCTATTGCTTGCGCTTCTTTATCTAAATTCTCTTTATTGCTTCGACTAAAAGTGTTTTCTAATACTTGCGCATCTCTCCTTAGCTCTAAGTATTCAGTTTCCTTTTTCAATAAATTATCTTCTAATACTTGGGCATCTAATAACGCTTGCCTCCTTTCATCAGCTGTAAACTGATCTTCTTGCCTTGATTTTAACCTTAATTCTGCTATTTTAGATTCCAATACTGACCTCTCAACTAATAAATCACGCTCTATCTTATCTGCTTTTGCTCTCATATCAGAAACTTCTTGCGCTGAGTTTATTTCTTTTTTCTGTTCTCCGATGAAATCACTAACAGCTTTCGTTGCCGATTCATAAGCATTTTGAACTCCCTCTATTGGATTTTTGATAAATTCAACAATCGCACTACCAAAATTCTTAATTGATTCAACAGGATTTGTAAATACTTCAATTATTTTTTCACCCAAATCAGCAAGAATATCAACAAGATTTCCAACTAACGCACCTGTTACAGTCATTATTTTATTAAACTTATTCTGACCTTCTTCGCTTGATGTAAATGCTGCCTTTAAAGATGCTATTACAAGAACTAAAGCACCTATTCCTGTTGCCGCAATAGCTCCTTTTAATGTTCTAAACCCGCCAACAACAGTCATTAGTGAAGCCTTCATAGCTCTAAACCCTGAAACAGCACCACCTGAAAGTTTATCCAAAGAACCTGTTAACTCTTGCGTTGATTTTTGCGCTGATTCGGTGTTAACTTGTAAATCGACTGCGATAGTCTTTGCCATAACTTAGTTTAAATCTTTTCCTTAAATGTCTAAATGTATCCCTAACATTAAACGGTAAATAGTACCTACCTGTTGCTACATCCATTTCTTCAGAGTTTATTACCCTGTTATTTTGTAGCATTTTAATTGTTTCGTTTAGTTTCATTTATTCAGGTTCATCGTAAGGTTCAGGATTAAATATATCATCTTCACCTTGTAGTCTTTTCCATAAACATTCAGCCCCCGCTTCATAATTTATAAAGTAATATCCATAACTCTCACAGCAATCCTTTGTTGGAGTGGTAACAGAACCTTCACCATCTATAAAGTCAATAGTACCATCTAAATTAAAAACAGAAGGCGTTAAATCACAATTATTTCCTAAACCAACGTTAACATCAAATATCTTTATTAACTCAACATCGCATGGAGATTCTTGATTTGGTTTGTAGTTGCTTATATTATTAACTCGGTAAAAGCAATCTCTAACAAAAACCTTATTATTAAATCTAAGATTGTGAATATCTACAGGTGTTAAATAAAATTTACCTTTTAAAATTCTTGCTTCATCGCTGTAAATTTCATTAAGATATTGTTTCCAATATTGTATAAATGGGTTTAAATTAGTTCCTGTTTGTACCCACACATCACGATTGTAAATTGGTGATTGGTCGGAAAAGTTTAAATCATAAGTTCCTGAACTCGCTACAATATCGGATAAGTGACCCGCATAACCATAAGACCCAACTGCATCTGCTGTGGTTGTTGCTTCATCGTAAATGTAGTAATTCTTACCACCCTCTAAATCTTTTTTCTTGAAGTAAAATATTCGTGGTGGGTCGTTGTTAGGAATTATATTGGAATTATTATCTCTATTACTCAAATCCATCACACAGATTTCCCAAACTTCAGTCGTTCCCGATGTTAGTATTTGCCTGTTTGTAGGCTCTGCGAATTGTGTAAAATTAGAAAAGTCACCCGAAGTTAAATCAGATTTATCTTCAAAAGTATAGCTCCCATAATTGTATTTTCTATTATCTTGAGCATAAACAGAGGTGTATGAAGTGCCCTCTAACCATTTCCATTCTAATTTCTTTTGCCTAAAATCAGTTGTTGGTATTATCTGAACTTCTTTGCTGTAATCTAATTTATCAGTCCAATCTAAAGAAGTACCCCTATCTAAATAATCAGGGTAAGGCTCTATTAATAGTTCTGTCGGGTTGTCTTGTTTAGGTTCAACAAACATATTGAAGTGTTCAAATATTGCCTTAATAAAATCTATCTGCCTTATATCAGGTAAATTATCCTCTATAAATATAGTTTCTCCGTTTGGTTGGTTTGGCTGTTTAACCAATTGAAAGTTAGAAAACCCTGACCCTTCTCTAATAAAAAAAGTGTTTGGTGATGCAGGAGATGAAACAACTATATTAATGTTGTAAGTGTCGCCTGTATTCAGGTTTACGTTGGTAGGTAAAGTAAAAGGCACTTGAACCTTTTGCCCATCAGAATCAGGGGCTATTGAATAAGTTGCAGAATTACCAACAGAAGCACCATTAACTATGTATTGAAAATAGTAATCAGCAGTTACCTCTCCACTTGCATCATTTCGTGTAAATTCTAAAAGCACATTAGTTCTAAACGCATAAGTACCATCTACATTTGCCGTAAATTGATAAGTGCCTGTATCATATTGAGTGTTTATGTCGTAACCCCCACTTGTAGAGTCGTTGTTAAACTGAATTGTTGTTGAAGAATTTGTTGCTATCTTTTGATCCGCATTCATTAAGGCGTTAAACCCTTGATTTGTTATTCTGTATTTTACAATATCTTCATTATTAGCAAGATTCATATAAACCTTATCAAACTCAAAATCGTTATTATCAAAAAAGTTTGAGTCGTAAGAATATCCTGCCTCTGCTATAATTCTATCAAATAAAGTTTTAACTTTAAATGCAGGTTTAAACTCATAAGGCTGAATGGGTGTAGATGAACTTTTAATGCTATTAGAGCCACCCAAAGTCCAAACCCTACTATCAATACCATAATTTATAAATGGGTAAACTACACCGCTAACATCTGCTGTATTAGTATTAGTGTAAGTTATGTTATAATCCCATGAATTTACAATATTATCTTTAGTTAAAGCATGAGTAAAATTTGACAACCAATCAGAATTTAAATCAGTTAGTTTCTTTTCACCTAACTCATCTTTTAAATTCCCTACTTCACCTATTACGCTAACAGAATAGTTTTCGCTTGTTAGGTTTACTGACGTGATAAATAAGTAGCCTTGTAATTGTGTTAATCCATCAACCCTAATTTCACATTCTGTTCTTTGGTAAACATCAAAAGAACCTGTTGATAAGTTTACGTTGTAAAGGTGATTAAAAAAATCATTATTAGCATCTGTAAAAGGTAAACTAAAAGTATTACTAAAACTCGATTGACGACTTGAGAAGTCTTTAATTTCTGCAACACTAAAATTTAGGTTAATATCTTCGCTTGAATCTATATCAAGAAAATATCCGCTTGAATCTGTTTGTCCAAAAGCTACTAATTGAATCATATATACTATTCAGGAAACCACACCTGCCCTATTATGCAAGTGTAGCACATTCTACCATTTGAATCATTTTCATTAACATACAATCCACCGTAAGTGTTACAGCTATCAACAAACTGCAGCTGACTATCTACTGAATATGTTTCATTTGCAATTAAGTATTGAGTGCCTGTGTAATTTCCTTCGGTATCTAACACCTTGATTTTACAAGTACCATAATACAATTGCTTTTGTTTTTCTTGTGTTTCAATAGGTTTTTCACATCCTATAAAACTTAATACTACTAAAATTGTTAGAATCTTTTTCATCGTTATCTTGTTTTGTGACTTAATTTATACGACAAAGATAATTGATTTAATTTATTATTCACACTTTTCTTGAATTGGTAGTTGTTATCGGTTATAATTACAGGCAACCATTCACCTTCTAAATACACCTGAACCTCTTTACTCATCAATAAACTTTGCAACCAAACAAAATCAGAATCTTCTAACCAATCGCTGTTAACGGTGTACTCTTTATCTGCTTCAATTTTAATTACGTCCTCACCTCTCTCATATTTTTCGTATGAAAATGCAGCGGCTGATGCCCAATTTCCATAAGCCTTTCTGATAGTATCTCGCTGAATGTTTAATTTCTCTATTGATGCTAATTCAAAAGTGTAGTAATCCCATGAACCTAATTCATTAACCCACGCTAATTGAACAGGTGTGTATTTATAGCAATCTGCAACATCAAATCTGTAAGTTTTAGTGTTGTATGGATTAACTGAATTATCAAACACCTGAACAGT
>Ga0098047_10001071_pt1 | contig 11203 bp, 15 predicted proteins | sample 12_taG_FD_92585 | JGI IMG/M metagenome (GOLD analysis project Ga0098047, IMG submission 92585) | Marine viral communities from the Subarctic Pacific Ocean - 12_ETSP_OMZ_AT15267 metaG | ecosystem: Environmental > Aquatic > Marine > Oceanic | place: Subarctic Pacific Ocean | collected 2015-01-16 | reverse complement strand
TCTTTGGGTGCCGTTTCAATCGGCGCAGCGTCTTCCTTGCCGCTCGTCAAGGCGAAGTGGATCGCCTGCCGTAACAAGTTCGACGGCGTTATTTTTAGTTGTCGGCTCAATTCTTTGATGCGAAGTACGTCAGCAAACGGAACCCGCACATTGTAATTTTTGGCGGGTTTACCCTTTTTTTGTGGTACGAACGTGCCAACCAAATCCTTCCCGATTTTATCCATTTCCATCTCCCATATTATACCCCTGCATCAGTTCGGAATGGGACAGCCGGATGGCCGTCATGGACTATTCCTGATGGTCGATGTCGCGCTCGGGGATGTTGTTGAACGTGCCCTCTTCCGTGCTCACGTCGTAGCGAGGGGCCTCTTCTCGGGTGCGGCCTACGACCACCCCGCCTACTGGCCGTGTGCGCCGGCCGTCGAAGACGTGAACCGTGACGGGTGTGTTGAGTTCGATCATGTGAATATCGCCTTTATCAGTTCAATCAACATGGTGAGGAAATCGCTGCCATCGATGTTCATCGATAGCCTCCATTGCGGTGTTGGACCGCTTGCGGTATCCTTGAGACATGGCCGAACCCGATTCCAACCTTCCGAAGACCCCGTGGTGGCTTTTGAAGCCGCTGCCCGAGGAGGGCGGCGAGTCTAGTCAGACGGAAACGAACACCCGCGAGCGGGCTCAACGGGCTCAAGGTCTGACTCCTTCTCTCACGCCTGCCGCCCCATCCGCCCGTGCTCTGGGGGTCGCGCTCGATCCTGAATCCGATTGGGCGAAGATGCCGTCTGATGCCGAGGCGAAGAAGGACACAACTCTCTTCGAAGACTTCGACATCACGCCGGCAAACGTCGGTAAGGCTGTGGGGAAAGAGGCGCTGTTGCAAGCCGCCTCTGCCTCTAAAAACGCTGGAGCCGCCCCCGCCGTCAATCTTGCGTTCACCGGCTACGATGTGTACAGCGCCGCAAAGGCACGTGAGGAGGCTGGTTTGTCGCCTTGGGGGACCGATCTCCCGCCAGGATACAAGGACGATCGGGTGATGGAGATGTTTCAAGAGAAGGAATCCCCTCACGGTGGGCTGTTCGGCGCTCTCATGGGACGGAACCCTATCAGCATGATGATAGGCGGGCAGACGAACATCGCCGCCGAGAATCGAGCGCGCAGCCTGAAGGGGTTGGATGAGTTGACGGGGTTTGGAGCGTTGGGGGCCGCGTTTGGCAACCACCCTTACGCCGATGCGCTCAACAAGGCCATGCTTAGCGGGTACATCCCCGGCACTCGGGCTGCCCCTCCGCCTGTCGCCCTCGCCCGCGCCCTCATGAACCAGGGCGGTGAGGATGACGACTTCAGTCCTAAAGCCCAAGGCGGGTTTGGCGGGCAGTCTTCCGCTGGACCGGACGGGTGGGGCTGGTACGACTTCGACTAGGGTCACGGGTTCAGCAACTCTGCGCGCTTCACCGTCAATTCCTTCACCAAATCCTTCAGATCCACCCCCGCTTCCTTGACGGCGGTCAGCGCCTCGGCGTTGTGATCGACAAAGGAATCGAGTACCACGTCGAATTCCATCTCAGCGACGGCCTTCCGATATGTCTCTACCCACTTGGCGGCCTGTAGGCGCGGGCCACGCTTTGGGGTGCCGTGCTGATCCTTGAACGGGTAGGTCGCGGCCTTCTCGTCGGAGGGGGCATCGTTAGCGGTTTTTTCTTCGTTTTCTGCCCCCTTGTTGTCATCTGGCGATGCTTGCTGAATTTCCTCATTTGGTTCAGTGGGTTCTGAGGGGGCCGTGCCCCCCTTCGCGTCCTTGGGCGGCTTCGTGAAGGTTTTGTAAACGTCCACACAGAAGTTATACAGATCCTCCTCGTTACGTTCGGCCAGCAACTTGATCATCGTGGAGTTGTTCTCACCCAGCGTCTTCAAATCGCCCTTGGCCTTGCCGACACGATCGAACTCCTCTCCGACCTTCTGAGCAAACTCCGTGGCCCGCAGACCCTCGGTGACTTCGCCAACGTCGTCGGTGAAGATGTAATCCGAGTCGGGCTCGTCGTCGTCCGGGGCTTCCGGTCCCTTCTCGGCGCTGCCCTCGGCAGGGGTTTCATCCTCTTTGTAATCCTCTGCCTTGGGACGATCGGGGACGGCGCCCTCCGCCTCGGCCGCTTGCTCGGGATAGAACTCGTCGGTCACGTCGGCGTTGTCGTCACCGGGCAACGGAGCGTCGGACGGCATGAAGGCGAGCGCATGACGCGCCTCGGCCTCGATGTTGTCGATCGAGACATGGGTGGTTGTTCGCTGGAGGGCGATTGTGTGACCGGCCTCTCGGAGCGCCTGCATCTCGCCGGCATACTCCAAACTGACCCTATAGATGGTCTGGGTCTTCCCTTGGGGCGTCGTCACTTGCTTGGGCTGGACGGTCAGGTTGAGAGGAACGTCAGCCAAGGGACCGCCCGTGATTGTGCGAAGAAACGCCATGGACGACAGGAGTCCGACGATGGTGTTGTACGACGTGGTTCGGAAGCGCCAGACGCCTCCTACACCGCCGAGACCGTCGATCAGGACCGAGAGGCTGCCATTCATCTTGCAAGGCGTCTTGCCCGTGTAATCAGAGGCACCAAGTTCGCACGGGCACTCCATTTCAAGGCGCTTACCGTCGTCTTGCATTCGTTGGGCAACTTCGCCGTCCCCGGAGCACCAGAGATCCCGACCGCGATAACAGGCGCGGCGCGTCGGGAAATTTAAAACCGGATCGTCGTAGGCCAACCGCACCGGGATCGACTTGGGCTGTTCGCCGAGTAACTTGTGGGCTTCTTTATCCTTGGTGAAATTGCCGTCGCTGTCGCGCTCTAGGCCCGTGATCAGGAAATGATCCAGCTTCTCGGGCAATTGGAATTCAGTACCCTTGTCCCGGCTTTTGACCACACGGCCTTTCTTGCCGATCTTGATCTTGCCGCGCTCGGGCAGTGACGGGGACAGTCCCTTGATGACCATCGGGCGGGGTGCAAATGGGGTATCGTTCATGGTGCTCTCCTCATGGTGCCAAGAGATTTAGGCGTCCTCACGCCGGTTCTTATCCTCGTAATTGATGTCGATCGACGTGCCCGCCCGGATGCGGACGGATACGAGTTTGTTGGTCCTGATCAGTGCGCTAACCATCTGGGACAGATCACCGGGGATGTACCCGACGAACATTTCGCCCGAGATCACCTTGACGGCGTGGGGATCGTATTTGTTGGTGGGTTCGGGTTCCAAGGTCAGTTCGGTGCCCTCTTCCAGCGTGTCGAGGTGGGCCTTGGCACCCTTCCGAAAATTGGTCCCCACGATGCTTGTTTGTTCCGTCAACATGGTCTGGTTCCTTTCTATCCTACCGACTGCACTCGCTCGACCTTAAACCCAGGAATCTGGCGCCGGCCGCCACGGGCATCGGTGCTGGCGATCGACAAGAGAACTTCCGTGAGTTTCGGGTGATCCGCGTAATAGGCTGCGGCCTTGCCCATATCCATGATCTCCGTCGCCTTCCATTGCCCGCGCATTCCTGTCGATCGGGTGGAGAAGCTACCTTTGACGCTCGCTTTCTCTCTGCCGACGCGGTTTGCCGTTTTCTGGGCGTCTTCAGCCTGTTTTTCAGCCCTCTCAGCGGCTATCTCGTTCTGAATGGTGTCGCCGTCCCCCTTGGCGGCTTCAGCGGCCTTCTCAGCGGCCTCACGGGCGAGGCGATCGGCCTCATCGCGCGCTGCCTTCTCGCGCGCCGCCTGTTCCGCCGCGACCTTCCTTAGATACGGCTCCAGCAACTCGGCGAGTTTATTGGCCCCACGATCGAGGAGTTCGGTCAGGTCGCCGTACTGGCCATTAATGACCGCGGTCTCGTCTCTAAGGGGTTTGGTGGTCTCCAGGCGCTCGCCATCGACCTTGGATTTCATGGATCTTAGCTGATTGCGGAAATCGCTGGCGCGGCCGGCCTGATCCTCGGAGGTGATTTCCTCGACGGTGTTCGTCCATTTGTTGGCTGCTTCGATCAGGTCATCCACGCGGGCCTTGGATTGGGAGAAGGGGTCGTCAGGTGCATTGTGTCCAATGCCGGGGGTCTCTTTGCCTTCATCGTTGTTTGCTATCATTTCGCTAGTCCTTCCTATGGTGCTATCGGGTCCATCGTATCGAGATCGATCGGTTTGCGCGGGTTCGCGGCCGGATCGTTCTTATCGAAGGCTTCCGCCCATGCCGCGGTGTCGATCATCTGGTTATATTTGGCCTCGGTGATGAAGTCGCCGCGGTCCCAAACACGAGAGAGCGGAAGCACCTCTTCGCCGCCGATCTCAGCCACCAATCTGGGCGGGCTCCTGTCGCATTTATCCGTCCATTCGTGAGGCTTTTGATCCTCCCCGCCTACTGGTGTGCAATGGCAAGCGGGGAGATATATGCGTGCGGCTACATGGATGCCGCCCTTCACGAGCCGCAGCTTCATAAAGCACGGTTCGGGGTTGGCGGGGTCACGGGATTCGGGTGAATTCATAAATCATCGATAACATCACTTATATGTGGTGTCAATAAAAATAATGCTTGACGCATCGCAGCGAGTCATCTATGGGTGATTGGGAAAGCTGATTAACAAAGCGAGAGACATTGATGAAACAATTTCCTAACGACTTAGTGCCTGTCTCGGTCAGAATGCCCCGCTGGATGCGGGATAATCTCGAAAAGCTGGCCAAGAAACAACGGCGATCGCTTTCAAATCAGATCGTATCCAACTTGGAGCCCACACTCGAAAAGGAGGAGAAGAAATAGTGAAACGGTTTAAGGTAACGATCGAGGGGACGACGCCCTTGTTGATGCACGCATTCACGGACGCTGCCCAAATCGAGGCAACCGAGGCTACTCGGGCAAGCCTACAGGGCGATCGAGGAAACCCCCAAGAACAAGCGGAAGGGGCTCTCTATAAGGACGAGGCTGGCAACATTGTCATTCCCCAGCCGAATCTTCTACGCTGCCTGATCGATGCTGGCAAATACTTCAAAGCTGGCCGCGGGAAGGTCAGCACTCAGAAGACGAGTCTGATCCCGGCGTGCGTGGACATCCCCGGCGCCGTCATCCCCCTTCAACATAAACAGCCATGGACCGTGGACACGCGGCCTGTGCGCATCCCGGCAACGGGAGGTCGGATTCTCCGCCATCGTCCCTGTTTTGACGATTGGCTCTTGAATTTCGAATTGGAGATCGACACCGACATTCTCACGGCCAAGGTGATCCGTGACATCTTGGACGCGGCCGGCAAGCGGGTTGGGCTCGGTGATTTTCGCCCGGACTGCAAAGGCCCGTTTGGCAAATTTGTCGTCACTCAATGGAAGGAACAACGGAGTGCAGCACCACAAGCGCTTGCTGCCGATTAAGAAGGCGCGGCGTGGTCGGGCTAGGTCGGGCATGGCAGGTCCAGGCTTGGCGTGGCAACGCAAGGTGGGGCTAGGCAATGCAAGGTAAGGCATAACAGGGCATGGTTTTATGAATAAATTTTTCCCCGGCGTGGACCGGCTAGGTAGGGCAAGCCAACGTAGGGCGCGGCTGTGCTCGGCGGGGCCAGCCTGGGCGCGGCGTGGTAGGGCATCGCGGGGTAAGGCCCGGCAAGGCAAGGATATTATACAATGAATGATAAATCAGAAGTGCTCCCGGCACTCCCAACAGGTTATGTAAAATGGGCCAAACGACTCCGGGCCGCCGCCGACAGTTTTCGATCCAGCGGATGGTTGATCGGGGATCTCCTCATCGAAGGTGAACATAAATACGGCGAGATGTACGCCCAAGCGGCCGACGAAACCGGCTTCTCCCCTCAGTCACTAATGAATATGAAGTGGGTCGCCAGCGTAATCAAACCCTCATGGCGCCAAGAGAATCTATCATTCAGCGTTCACATGGAACTCGCACGGTTGCCCGAGGCGAAGGTCGAGAAGGCCCTAGACGTTGCCGCCCGTCACAATTGGAATAGCGGTGAATCTCGCAAGCGGGTCAGTGCCTTCCGAAAGGGCAACGAGAAAGCACTTCAAGTATCTTGGGAACCATCCCAGGTTCCACCGCCTGGGGCTGCACCCTCGGGCGGTGTTGGCGGCGCGGCGGTAGCGGGTATGCAGACCGCTACTCCGCCCGCCATGGTTTACGGCGGGGACATTCCTAAAGGGAAACCCCGCGAGGAGGAGATCGCCGACGTTATGAGCCGGTTGGTTGGTCTCATAATCGGCACGACGCCGGGTGGCGTTTTGCACGATCTGGAAGGCGCACGGCACGATCAATTCGAAACCGACGCCGACGCCCTTCAATTCTGGCTCGATGATCACAAACCGAAGGGATCGAAGAATGGCAAGAAAGCTAAAGCCTGAAGACGACGGGGCCGACGCTGGCGCAACCACCAACAAATCGGCACGTTCAGCCATTGTCCGGCGGGGGTACAAGGAACTGTATGCCCTGGACACCCAGATCAACGATATGAAAGAGGAGCACATCAAACCGCTCCAGAAGAAGCGCAACAAGATCATGCGCACGTTACGCAAGGACACGGACATGAAGGGCGCCGATCTCAGCCCTCATTACAAGCTGTTCAAGCGTGCGGCCGATGCCGCGGCGATGACGGACGAAGGTCACGGTGCCGACATCCTCGACAACATGAAGGAAATCCACGAGTCCCTGCATCCGGGGACGACGGTTGACTGGATCACGGCGCTTGAGGCTGTGGCGTAACGATGCGAATCGCAGTCATTTGGTCATGGTGGATGGCGGCAATCTGTTCGGTTGCCGCCACCGTCATCGTCCTCGGGGCAATTCGCCAGCACTATACCTATGAAAGCTGCCTCGACACCCGCCAAGAACTTGCCAACATCAAGGCCGAGGTTCGCGCCGGCACCATCGACATAGACGCACTCAAGAAGCGCATGGAGGAATTCTAGGTGTCCCACCTAATCACACTCGATCTCGCCACGAAGACCGGCTTTGCGATCGCCGAGATCCCGGCCGCGCCGCTCCCAACGTCCTTGGAGATTGCCGGCGGGGCTGAGACACCCGTGGTCAAGAGCGGCGCCGTCGTCTTTGGCAGCCCCGGATGTGAGATCGGCGTCTTCATGCACGCCGCGCATCGATGGCTGGACCGGGTTCTCACGGATCATCCGATAACGTGCTGCATCTTCGAAGCGCCGATCATGCCCAAGATGACGCAGCTTAATACGCTGCGGAAGCTGTACGGGCTGGCCGCGCTGGTCGAGATGATGTGCGTCGAGCACGATCTCTTGGTCTACGAGGCAAACGCATCGACGGTCTACAAGCACTTTGGCGTCAAGGGCAAGGGGAAGGAACGCAAGAAGGCTGCCGTGGCCGCCTGTATGGGCTATGGATGGCGTCCTGAGAGCGATGACGAGGCCGACGCCCTGATGATCTGGCATTATGGGGTCTCGGTACTCCAGAGGCGAGGCAAACGGCATGAGTCGTAAGCCCAAGCTAACAAATGCGCAATGTCGTATCCAGATGCGGTTGTTCTGATGTCAAAGCGACGAAGGAAGTTCCCTAAAATAGACCTAGAGAGACTCTTTGATGAACAGAAAGGAATCTGTGCCTGTGGTTGTGGGGAGCGATTAACTAAAGACGAAGGGTATGATTTAGACCACATTATTCCGCTTGGTATGGGCGGAAAAGATGATATGCAAAACGCGCAATATCTCAGACGCCCCTGTCATTCAGTTAAGACCTTCACCAAGATCGACGGAGACATCTCGCGCATGGCGAAGGCACGGCGTATAATGGGCCAGGGCGCGTTGCTGAAGCCCAAGACGACGAAGGGGCGGCGGTTGCAGTCCCGCGGGTTTGATAAGAGGTTCAAGAAGAAGCTGGACGGATCTGTTGAACGACGATGAGTTCCCCGCCTTCAGATCCTCCCTACGGCCGATGGCCGGCCGGTGAAAGCCAGATTGGTGCTGGAGGCGGGTTCGCCGCTATGTGCGGCGGTTCATGAGACACCATCTGGCAGCCGGGTTTATCCCCGGTTAATTTATTAAAGGCTTGCAAACTGAAGTAAAATCGTTCATATAGACATGGTGCTGGTTTGGCCGCCGGCATTTTGAGTTTCGGGGCGGGACGTTCTTTGGATCCCCTTTCAAGCGTCCCCCCCGTTATTCACTTGAAAAGGGGATGCCATGCCAGACACCAAAACATCCGAAATAGTTCCGTGTGACGGGCATCACACCCGGTCTCCAGCCCTGCCCATTCCCCAGCTATATCGTGAATTCGTCCTCGATCGAGATGGCGGCCGTTGCCGGCTCTGCCCTAGCAACTTCCCAGACATCGATGATCATCCAGAGGTGATCCATATCTTTCCCCGTGCGGTGGGCGGAACCAACGCTATTTCTAATTTCCAAATAGTATGCAGTTCGTGTCTTGGTTTGTTAATTACGGTGGTCCCCTGGTACGGAATTAACATTACGGAATTTGCGTTAATATGCGGCCTCAAGGAAGGTACAGAACCCCTTGTTACAACAGAACAATTGGATCGGTACATCAATGGCACAATTAACGAGTTCATAATTAACAACACAATTAACAAGAATGACCCCCCTATAATTAACAGCATAATTAACAACTCAATTAACTCCGACGACCCCCCTCCTTCCGATATAATAACTACTATCCCTTCTGATACTTCTTCCCTGGGTAGCCTCTCTTCAAGGGATGATAATAATATCTCCGCGCGCGACGATACGGATATCGCGCACGCAGGAAACGCTGACGAGGATTTGCTCGACATCCCCGGTTTCCTCCTCCGCAATCCTGACGGCAGCTTTGTGGACGGCAAATGACGGACCTCCGCCCATACCAGCAACAGGCGGTTGATGACCTCCGGGCATCGATCGGCGGAGGTCATCGTGCTCCCATCCTGGTATCGCCGTGTGGGTCCGGTAAGACGCACATCGCCAAGGCCATCATCGACAGCGCGACGGAAAAGAAAAAAACCGTGCTGTTCCTGGCGCCAAGGCGGGAACTGATTTTCCAATGCTCCGAAAAACTGACCGACGCCGGCATCCACCATGGGATATTCATGGCTGGAGAGCGCCGGGATATGTTTGCACCGGTCCAGGTTGGGTCCGTGCCGACGATCCATAGCCGCATGAGAGCCGGTACGACGGTTCTCCCGCCGGCCAACCTTGTGATCATCGATGAGGCACACCTTGCCGTTGCCAAGACCACCTTGGACGTTCTGAAGGAATACGAGTCCGCGGTGAAGATCGGGATGACGGCGACACCGTGCCGCCAGGACGGCAAGGGTCTCGGGCTGGCGTTTGATGATCTCGTGTTTGGCCCGACGATGCCAGAACTCGTGGCACAAGGGCATCTGGTGCCGACAAAGTATTTTGCGCCGTCAAAGCCTGACCTATCGGCCGTCAAGATCCAGATGGGCGATTACAATCAGAAATCTCTTGGTGCCAAGATGAACGATCCAATCATCGTTGGGTCCGTGATCACCAATTGGTTGAGGCTGGCGCCGACAAGGCAGACCGTGGTCTTCGCCGTCAACGTCGCACACTCGGTTTCATTATGTGAGCGTTTTCAAGAGGTTGGCGTTAAGGCGGAACACCTCGACGCCAATACCCCATCCCATGAGCGCGCATCGATCTTCAACCGCTTCGAATCCGGGGATACCCAGGTCATCTGCAACTGCCAGATCTTCTCGTATGGCGTCGATAGCCCTCCTGCATCGTGCTGCGTGCTTGCTCACCCCACCAAGTCTCTCACGCGCTATCTCCAGGCCGCTGGGCGCGTCCTACGGCCCTACGAAGGCAAAGAGGACTGCTACATCATCGATCATAGCGGAATCATCGAAGATCTAGGTTTTCTGGAGGATGAACACCCATGGTCCCTAGATGGCGGCACGACGGTCAAAGAGCGTTCGGAGAGCACGAAAAAGAAGGAACCCAAGTCGATCACCTGTCCCGAATGCGATACGATTTTCGAAGCGCGGCCGACCTGTCCCATGTGCGGCTACAACTGCGCGGAAGCCTATGCCAAGGCCGTCGAGGAGCGGGATGCCGACCTGGAGGAGATTGAACGTAAGTCAGGCAAGCGCAAGGGACCGGCATGGCCGACGGAGAAGAAGGAACAGTTTTACCGGGAATTGCTCGGGCACTGTGCTTCGAAGGGCTACAAGGCGGGTTGGGCCTATCATAAATATCAAGGGCGGTTTGATGTGGGTCCAGCCAATAGCTTCAATACGATGCCATTGCCAGTATCGGCCGAAACCCAATCATGGATCACGAGCCGCAACATCGCCTATCATAAATCCAAGAAACGCCAGGAGGAATTGGCGGCGCGACAGGCAGCGGGGATTGCATGAGTGATCGCAGCTTCCACGATTGGGCGCAGGGGCGCTGGGGCGAGATCCTTCCCCGCATCATCGGACCCAAGTTCCTCGACGGCAAACACCATCCCTGTCCCCGCGGCGAGGGGCATGACCGATTCCGCTATTCGGATTGGAAGGGAACCGGCGGGTTTTTCTGTGCGTGTTCGGACGGCCGCAAGGATGGTTTTGGCCTGATCCAGTGCGTCAAGAATTGCGGGTTCAAGGAAGCGGTGGGGATGGTCGCGGATGTCATCGGCCCCATGGACGAACCGAAACGGGAAAAGAAAAAGCGCGAACCAACATGGGCTGAGAACCTCCAGCGTGAAGTGGTCAGGTGCAAGGAGAGCAAATATCTCACCAACCGGGGTCTGATAACGCCTGAGTCTCTTCGATGGCACCGTGCGCTGGGCTATTACGAGGACGGCAAGAAGGTGCGTGATTACCCGGCTATGTGTGCGCCGGTCATCAATCGTGGGAAGTTCTGCACCTACCATGTGACGTACCTCGACAACGGCGGCAAGGCGCCTGTCGATCCCAACCGCAAGATGCTCCCCAGCTTTGGTTCCATCAAGGGCGGAGCGGTCCCTCTATTCCCGTGGAAAAATGGGACATTGGGCATCGCGGAGGGCATCGAGACAGCGATAGCCGCCAGCATGATCCACGAGATCCCGGTATGGGCGGCGCTGAGTACGTCCCTCATGGCCGCTTGGGAGCCGCCCAAGGGCTGCGAGAGCGTTGTGGTCATGGCAGACCGTGACAAGAACCATGCGGGTGAGGCCGCCGCCTACGGGCTCGCTCATAGACTGATAGGCAAGGGTATTGAAACCAAGGTCCGGTTGCCGGCGACGATCGGCG
>Ga0098047_10001062_pt1 | contig 11235 bp, 9 predicted proteins | sample 12_taG_FD_92585 | JGI IMG/M metagenome (GOLD analysis project Ga0098047, IMG submission 92585) | Marine viral communities from the Subarctic Pacific Ocean - 12_ETSP_OMZ_AT15267 metaG | ecosystem: Environmental > Aquatic > Marine > Oceanic | place: Subarctic Pacific Ocean | collected 2015-01-16 | reverse complement strand
TCCCGGATAACTGAACTGGACCCGTGCTTTGGCTTTCTCTGGGCTGGGCTGGGCCTGGCTTGGTGCAATGAAGACGTTTTGACGTTCTGTTGAAATTCGGGCGCTTGGCTCTTGCGACTTGAAGACGATTGGTGCGGGATCGGCCCATGCGGGCGCTGATACGAAAGCAGCGGCAAAAGTGGCAACAATAAAGGCGGGAAGGCGATCGGTGATTTTGGTCGATGGCGCGCGCATTCGCGATGTAACCTCATTCTGAGTTTCTATTCGGCGCTTTGCGCCTGAACGTCCGGCTTTTCTGCCGTACCTGGCTTGTTTACCACGCCAAGGTGGATGCAGGATGAACCTTCTCTCACGAAACCGCAAATGCCTCTTAGTGATCGATTCACGATTTGCGAGCGGTCAGCATTCGCAGATGAGGGCTTGCAAAACCACTTCCTCTGTTGGACATACCGGGCGCCGGAGGAATGGCAGAGTGGTTGAATGCGGCGGTCTTGAAAACCGTTGAGCCTTCGCGGGCTCCGGGGGTTCGAATCCCTCTTCCTCCGCCATGTGGCCTTACAGTATGCGTGGGTTTCGAGAGCTGACCTTTGGTCAGGCTGGCCATTGGCAAGCGCTTCCTGCAAAACTTTGGCAAAACCAGAACATCAGGAGGATACATGCTCGAAGGTATCAAGGTCGTAGAATATGCGACTTATATGGCAGCGCCAGGCGCAGGTTCGATCTTGAGCGATTGGGGCGCGGATGTGGTCAAGATAGAGCCGCCGGGTGGTGACCCGATCCGACTTTTCTTCAAGACGATCGGGACGGACATAACCGACAATCCTGTGTTCGATTTCGATAATCGCGGCAAGAAATCCATCGTGGTCGACACGTCCAAGCCAGAGGGGCAGGAGCTCGTACGCAAGCTCGTGGCCGATGCCGACGTGTTTCTGACCAATGTCCGCCCCGGTGGCCTCGAACGGTCCGGCCTGGATTATGACAGCCTGAAGGAGTTAAACACGAAACTGGTCTACTGTTCCCTTACCGGATACGGCCTGCAAGGGCCTGATGCGAACCGCCCCGGCTTTGATATTGCGAGCTTCTGGAGCCGCACGGGCGTTGCCAGACTGACCGTTCCGAAAGGCGAAGATCTGTTCGCCAATCGCACGGCATTCGGAGACCATACGACCTCGATGTCGGCTGCAGCCGGAATTTGCGCGGCGCTGGTTGAGGCCGGGCGGACAGGCAAGGGGCGTTTGGTTGAAGCCTCCCTCTTTCGCGCCGGTCTGTACGCACTCGGTTCCGATTTTGCGATCCAGCTCTTTTTTGACCGGGTTGCGTCAACAAAATCCCGCCATGAGCAAAATGTCCCCATCACCAATTTCTTCGAAACCAGAGACGGCAGCTGGATGTGTCTCGTATCCCGGCAAGGTGAAGTCGATTGGGCCCCGATCTGTCGAGCGATCGACCGGGAGGAATTGATTGAAGATGAGCGGTTCACTTCCGCCAAGGCGCGCCGGAAGAACAGGGCCGAAGTCGTAAACATTCTAGATGAGGGGTTCGCAAAATACGACAAGGCCGAGATGGCCAAACGGCTGGATGCGGAATCCCTCGCCTGGGCGCCTGTCCAGACTTTGGCCGAAGTGGCCAAAGATCCGCAAGCCATCGCTGCAGGCGCGATTGTTCAGACACCGAGCGCGAAGGGCGATGGCTCAACTTATGCTTCGCCAGCCTCGCCAGTTCGTTTTCCCGGCGCAGACGACGGGCCTAAAGGCCCCTCGCCCGCATTGGGTCAGCACACTCGGGATGTACTCGATCAACTGGGTCTGACGGACGACGCCATCGCGAGTCTCTATACAGACGGAATTGTGTCTTAGCGGCCCTTGAACTCGGGCGTCCTTTTTTCAAGGATCGCGTCCACTCCCTCCATATGGTCCTCAGTCTTGTGCATGAGGGCCTGAGAGGCGGCGGACATTTCCATGATCGTTTCGTAGGAAGCATTGGTGCCATGACGCATGAGAGTTTTTGCTAGGCGCAAGGCTTGAGGTGGCTGCGCAGCAATCTGCTCGGCCAGCGCCATGGCTTCGTCCATCAGCGTATCGCCCGGGACGACTTTCGAGACGAGACCCCAGTCTTCTGCTGTGGCGGCATCAATGACTTTGCCCGTGAACAGAAGCTCAGCTGCGCGGGATGATCCGATCAGTCGGGGCAGCAGCCATGCGCCGCCATCACCGGGGATCAGGCCAAGCTTCAGGAAGGTGACGCCCATCTTGGCCTTGTCGGAGGCTATGCGAATATCGGCCATGCAGGCGACGTCGCAACCAAGACCAATCGCGGCCCCGTTTACGGCCGCGATCATCGGTACTTCAAGATTGTAGAGCGATTTCACAATCAAGTGGATGTTTCGGCGATAACCTTCACGGATGTCATGCGGCGCGCCGCCGAACGCGCCGGTGCCCTCTTTCATCGCTTTCACGTCGCCGCCGGCGGAGAATGCTCGGCCAGCGCCCGTCAAAATCACGCAGCGGATTTCAGCGTCCGCAACAATCTCATTACATGCAGCTGCGATGGCCAAACCATCACCCTCCGCCCCCAGCGCATTGAGGCTATCGGGGCGGTTCAGCGTCAAGATCATGATGGATCCGCGCTTCTCTGTTGTCACGATCGACATGTCTGGAAATCCTCCGTGTTTTCTGAATGCCTTGCTGGCAGGCGAGCACAGGATTGTCCATCGGGCAAACGGCCTCTTGCCGCACGGTCAGAGTTTGATTTTTGAGTGGGTGGTGCGGATGAGAGGACTCGAACCTCCACGCCTTGCAGCGCTGGAACCTAAATCCAGTGCGTCTACCAATTCCGCCACATCCGCATGACGGGTTTTCCTACGCGAGCCGTGACCACGCTTCAACACCAAACCCACGCAGGGGCTGCGAATTTATTGCTGTTCGCCGTGCAAGGCGCTCAGGATATCGGGAAGTTCAGATTCCAGGTCTTCGGCGATCAGCCCTGCCCCAACGCGGCGTCCGGCTTCGCCATGCAGCCAACTGGCCATGGCCGCCGCGGTGAACGTATCAACACCCTGCGCCATGAGACCGCCTGCAATGCCCGCCAAAACATCGCCAGATCCAGCCGTTGCAAGCCAGTGCGTTGCGTGTGTGTTCACAATGGCCATACCGTCTGGTTTGGCAATAACGGTGTCTGGGCCTTTCAGCAGGACGACGCAGCCAGTCATTCGGGACGCTTTGCGCGTCGCTTCGACCTTGTTTACTTCTGAGTCCAGCAGGTCACCAAAGAGTCGATTGAACTCACCGATATGAGGTGTAATCAGGTCATCTGACCGCAGCTGTCTGTAGAAGCCATCTTTATCATCGGCGAAGACGGTCAAGGCATCTGCGTCGAGAACAGCCTTCGATTTCGATGAAAGCAAACACTCAACATTCTTTTTTGTGCCGGTCGTGATGCCCGCGGCAGGCCCGAGGATCACCGTGCTGGCGGATTCAATACTCTCGCGCAGCTGCTCAGCATCCGACACTTCCTTGAGCATGACAGCAGTCAGATGACTGGCATTTACCGCAACAGCATCCGGCGGAGACAACAGAGTCACGAGCCCGGCACCGGCCCTCAGCCCCGCGCGGCTGGCCAGACGCGCCGCGCCCGTCGATGCGACATTGCCACTGACCACGGCCAAATGACCTCGGGCATGCTTGTGGCTGCCCTGCCCCGGCTGGGGCAGATTGCGTCCCCACAATATGGGGCTGTTTTCGAGCAGTTTGCTCTGAACCGGCACACCAATATCTGCGACGAATATGCCTCCGCAATATGCGGCACCCGGAAACAGGACGTGTGCCGGCCGCAACGCAGCGAATGTGATGGTTCCTTCTGCCCGGAAACACGGGCCAAGTGGTTTGGCAGACTCGCCATGAATGCCGGAAGGTACATCAATCGAGACAACGGGACCGCCGCGCTCCGCCAGCTTTGCTGGAACGCCCTCAAGCGGTCGGGAAAGGCCGCCACCAAACAGAGCATCCAGAACTATATCGTGTGGGGCCTCCAACGCGGCATTGAGTGGATTGATCTCGCCCTCCCACTCGGCCGCTGCCTTAGCAGCATCTCCATTGAGAGATTGCTTGTCCACAAGGCAGAATACTTCGACGTCTCGCCAAAGCTTTGCCAGTTTCGCCGCGGCGATGAACCCATCTCCGCCATTGCCACCTGGGCCACACAGAACCTGGATGCGGCCTTCCGGCCATTGTGCATGGACGAACTCGGCTACGGCGTTTCCAGCGCGTTGCATGAGGTCGAAGCTGTCAGTGCCGCTGGAAAAAAGTGCTTCTTCTGCGGACCGCATTTCCTGCGGAGTAAGAATAGGTCTGCCCATAGTGCAGGCTCATAGCACGCGCGTTTCGGATTCGCTGCCCAGCTGCTGAATTTTCAGACCTTCGGCGCTGCGTTCCAGAGTGATAACTGAGCAATAGGTTGGGCGGAAAACAAGCGTCTCGGCACGTTGCTGAAGCTTGCTGACGACTGCATTGATTGCCACGAAATGTGTGAAGACGACTGTATTGTCGGAAAGGCCTTCCAAGCGAGCGATCATGGCATCTCGCCAGGCACGATGTGTGCTGGCTTCATTTTCCCATGTGCCGCCCATGAAAACGCGCAGCCATTCAACGCGATCGTGTATGTCTTCCGGGGTCGAAATTTCCGACACTTCCTCAATGATGCTTGCGGTTAGACCAAGACGTGCCTCCAACGGGCGCGCCGTCTCGCGGCATCTCTGCATCGGGCTGCTGACAATGTGGCTCACGCCCAGAGCGTGAAGTTCTGTTGCAGCAGATTCGGCCTGACGGTGCCCAAGATCGCTCAAACCCGGGTTGGGATGGTTGCCCCAACTCGCGGCAGCTTCCCCATGACGGACGAGATAGAGCATGAATCCTCCAAAGCCAGCGGCTGTTCCGACTTTCAATAATTGTAAGTCCGATCACCCTTGAGGAAGGGAACCGGTGCGAGATGGTTTCAAACCTGCTTCGCGCAAATATCCAACAGATTCAATCATTCACGCAACGATACTCTAAGGTCGCGCCTTGAACTGCAGCGACGTACGAACAGGCAATTCCTTTGCCGGATCTGCAATATGCATTAGAGGTCAGAAGGTGTTTCGCACAAAATAAGGGCAGCAAAGTCCAAAATTCGATCACGCCCTATCAACCTGATGCTAACTCTCATACTGGGTCTCGCTTCCATCGCAGAAGGCGCATACCCGTTGACTACACGAACCAAACGGCTGGGAGATACGGGCCATGAAGAAAATTGAGGCGATCATCAAACCTTTCAAACTGGATGATGTTAAGGAGGCGCTGCAAGAGATTGGTCTGCAAGGAATGACCGTTGTTGAAGCCAAAGGCTTCGGGCGCCAGCGCGGACACACGGAACTCTACCGCGGTGCGGAGTACGTGGTCGACTTCCTGCCCAAGCTTAAGATTGAAATTGTGCTTGCCGACAGTGCGGTAGAAGGCGCAGTCGACGCGATCAAGAAAGCTGCTCATACTGACAAGATCGGTGACGGCAAAATCTTCATTTCTGACATCACTGATGCGGTAAGAATCCGCACGGGCGAAACCGGCGACGCAGCCCTTTAAAGGCTAGGTCGTTGAATACCAAAAACTACAGAAGCTGTTTACTGGAGGGCAAATTCCAATGGCCGATAACCTGTTGAAACTTATGAAGGATGAGGACGTCCAATACGTCGACCTTCGCTTCACCGACCCTCGCGGGAAGATGCAGCATGTTTCTTTTCACAAGAACATGGTCGAAGATGATTTCTTCACCGAAGGTCAGATGTTCGACGGCTCATCCGTCGCTGGCTGGAAGGCCATCAACGAGTCCGATATGGTGCTGATGCCTGACACCAGCACGGCCATGATTGACCCATTCTTCCAGCAAACCACGCTGGCTGTAATGTGTGATATCCTCGACCCGATCACGGGGCAGGCCTACAATCGCGACCCACGCACAACGGCCAAGAAGGCCGAAGCATATGTGAAGTCGAGCGGCGTGGGCGACACGGTATTCTTTGGCCCCGAAGCTGAGTTCTTTGTGTTCGATGATGTTCGCTGGTCCACTGAGCCCCACAAGACCGGATACAGCTTCGACTCGACCGAACTGCCGGTGAACACCGACAAAGAGTACCCGATGGGCAATATGGGCCATCGCCCAGGACCTAAAGGAGGCTATTTCCCTGTTCCGCCGGTCGACTCCGAACAGGACATGCGCTCTGAAATGCTTTCCGTGATGGCCGACATCGGCCTTGATCCTGAGAAGCATCACCACGAAGTGGCGCCAGCACAGCACGAACTGGGGCTGAAATTCTCGACGCTCACCACGATGGCAGATCGTCTTCAGCTTTATAAATACGTAATCCACAATGTGGCAGCGTCTTACGGCAAGACGGCAACCTTCATGCCGAAGCCGATGTTTGCCGACAACGGGTCCGGTATGCACGTCCACCAGTCTATCTGGTCCGGTGGCAAGCCGCTCTTTGCCGGTGACCAATATGCTGGCTTGTCTGAGCAGTGCCTGTATTACATCGGCGGCATCATCAAGCATGCGCGCGCTCTGAATGCCCTCACCAACCCTTCGACGAACAGCTACAAGCGCCTCGTCCCCGGTTACGAAGCCCCCGTCATGCTCGCCTATTCTGCGCGCAACCGGTCTGCCTCAATCCGTATTCCGTTCGGTTCCAATCCGAAAGCAAAGCGTATCGAAACACGCTTCCCGGACCCTACGGCAAACCCGTACCTGGCATTCGCCGCCCTGCTCATGGCTGGTCTTGATGGTATCGAAAACAAGATCCATCCGGGCGACGCCATGGATAAAGACCTTTACGATCTGCCGCCTGAAGAGGCGAAATCGATCCCGCAAGTGTGCGGCTCACTGCGAGAAGCGCTTGCAGCGCTCGACGCAGACCGTACATTCCTTACCAAGGGCGGCGTGTTCGATGACGACCAGATCGATGCTTATATTGAGCTGAAGATGGAAGAGAACATGCGCTATGAACTCCACCCACATCCGGTGGAATTCGACATGTACTACAAGGTCTAGGGGCCTGTTCTCTCTCTCCTCTAACCCTTGTAGAGGCCGGTATCGCAAGGTACCGGCCTCTTCTTTATCCAGCTTTGGAACCTCACAGAAAACCGAACTACACTCGGCAGAAAAGCCTCGAGCGGCTCCCGAGCGTCGAGGACTGGGCCTCTAACTGTATTTTCTGTTGTGCCAATATTCCGGCCTGAAACCAAAAACGCCCCGACCATTTGGACGGGGCGCTTGAATATTGGATCTGTATTTGAATCAGCCAGCTTCCGGCTGACTCTTCTTGGCGTGGACGTAGAGTGGCTCGGCATTGCCCTCGACCACTTCGCCATTGATCACGACCTCTTCCACACCGCGCAGGTTTGGCAGCTCGAACATCGTGTCGAGCAGGATACCTTCCATGATCGAACGCAGTCCGCGTGCACCCGTCTTCCGGGCGATAGCGCGACGAGCAACGGCTGTCAGAGCCTCTGGCGTGAAGTTGAGCTCAACGCTCTCCATGTCGAACAGCTTCTGATACTGTTTCAGCAAGGCATTCTTGGGCTCTGTGAGGATCTTGATCAATGCAGACTCGTCCAGGTCTTCCAGTGTCGCGATGACTGGCAAACGCCCGATGAATTCCGGGATCAAGCCGAAGCGCTGCAGATCTTCGGGCTCAGTGTTACGAAGGATTTCGCCAACCCCCCGCTCTTCCGATTCCTTCAATGAGGCGCCGAAACCGATGGAGGCCCCATCTCCGCGTGACGCAATGATCTTGTCGAGTCCGGCAAAGGCACCGCCGCAGATGAACAGGATATTGGTCGTGTCCACTTGCAGGAATTCCTGCTGTGGATGCTTGCGACCGCCCTGAGGTGGTACAGCCGCAACCGTACCTTCCATGATCTTGAGGAGTGCCTGCTGAACTCCCTCACCGGACACGTCGCGCGTGATCGATGGATTGTCAGACTTGCGGGAAATCTTGTCGATTTCATCAATATAGACAATGCCGCGCTGGGCACGTTCGACATTGTAATCAGCCGACTGCAGCAGCTTCAGGACAATGTTCTCAACGTCCTCACCAACATAACCAGCTTCCGTCAGCGTTGTTGCGTCAGCCATCGTAAACGGCACATCCAGGATGCGCGCCAATGTCTGAGCCAACAGTGTCTTGCCGCAGCCGGTCGGGCCGACCAGCAGGATATTGGATTTGGACAGTTCGACGCCGTCTGTTTTTCCAGCATGTGAGAGGCGTTTGTAGTGATTGTGCACGGCAACCGAAAGAATCCGCTTCGCATGCACCTGGCCGATGACATAGTCATCCAGCACATCGCAGATTTCCTGCGGTGTCGGGACGCCTTCGCGAGACCGGACCATTGAGGTCTTGTTCTCTTCGCGAATAATGTCCATGCAAAGTTCAACGCATTCATCACAGATGAACACGGTCGGGCCGGCAATCAGCTTCTTCACTTCATGCTGGCTTTTTCCACAAAACGAACAATAGAGTGTGTTCTTGGAATCGCCTGAGCCATTTTGTTTAGTCATGCCATCCTCAATGCCGGGTAAGGCTTAATTTCGTCTTTAAGACGTCGCGCGTTGTGTACTATTGAAACAATAGGGTTATCAGCCTGCCCTGCAAGAGGCAGGCCGCAATGACGTGAGAGAGGTCCCCTATTTATCATCCTCGGCCGTCCGGCGCTCGAAGACCTTGTCCACAATGCCAAATTCCTTGGCCTCTTCTGCGGTCAGAAACGTATCCCGATCCAGCTTCCGCTCAATCACATCATATTCCTGGCCCGTGTGGCGGACATAGATATTGTTGAGACGGCGTTTCAATTCGATGATTTCCTCTGCATGGCGCTCAATATCGGTTGCGACACCCTGGTATCCACCCGAAGGCTGGTGAAGCATCACGCGCGCATTCGGCAGCGCGATACGCATACCCTTTTCGCCAGCAGCAAGCAGAAGCGACCCCATGGAGGCGGCCTGACCAATACACACCGTGGAAATGGGGCATCGAATATACTGCATCGTGTCGTAGATCGCGAGGCCAGAGGAAACATATCCGCCGGGGCTGTTGATATACATTGCGATATCTTTTTTCGGATTTTCCGACTCAAGGAAGAGCAATTGCGAGGTGATCAGGGCAGCCATGCTGTCATCGATGCCGCCCGTAACGAAGATGATCCGCTCTTTCAGCAGGCGCGAGAAGATGTCGAAAGCCCGCTCGCCGCGGCTCGTCTGCTCCACAACCATGGGAACAAGGTTGAGCGCTGTCTGGAAAGAAGTCGTCATGAATTGGGCCTTGATGGTTTCTCAAAGGAATCTTTACTGCACAGAAGTGGCAGAGAGACGTATATTTGTCTACGCGTGCATCACTGCAAGAGGTATTCCGCTGTGGAAACAGTTAGCGGAACGGCCACTCTGATGAACGACTTGGTAGATCGGCGTCCGGATGTTGCATGAAAGCGAGATAATCGGCGTGCACGGTTTCAGCCTGCAGATCACGCAACAGCATATGATACCCCTTTTCATAATAGACCGTCCGAACATGCGCGGGCAGGAAATTCGCTGATCGCTCAACGCCATGTGGGGGGATGACATAATCGTTCGCACCATAGGAAATCAACACGGGCAAATCGACTGGAAGGTCAGCGATTCTGTCATGAGCTCTCTCCATCAGTGAGACGACTCCATAAACCTGATCAATTCGGTTTTCCCGCAACATCAGGGGGTTGGCCCAAGTCTCCCGGAGCATATCGATATTATCGCTGGGCTCGATACGTACAAAGCGGGCTGGTGGTCGAACGATCCAGCCGGGATTGGTGTGAGCCGACATCCACAGGCTGGCTCGATAGAGTGGGTTCATCGCGCCCCAACCGCGCAAGCCTGGACCCGATGCGATTAATCGGTCTGCGTCAGGGGGTGTGTCTGAGCCGAAAGCCGAAATGGCGACGGCGGCGCCCATGGATATGCCGACAACCGTGATGGTTGCATCGGGATGTGCACGACGTGCGACCGCAACAGCCGTGCGGAGATCTTCCCGCATCAATTCTTCATCCGGCCATAGCCCCCTGCCCGGCGAGCGTCCAAAACCCCTTTGGTCATAAGCATATGTCACTACGCCATGCTCAGCCCAGTAAGGTGCCGCCATATGGAAGGCATTGGCGAAATCGTTCATGCCATGCACGCCGACAACCACATGCTCTGGCTCGTGGACAGTCTGCGCCGCCCAGACCGTCAGACCAAGTTCTGCGCCGTCATGAGAAATGAAAACATCACGCTCAGGCAGAAATTGTGGAACGGAGTTGGTAACATTGGCGAGTGAGCCAGCCGTGACGGGATGAACGCACCCCGAGAGCAGGAAGGTCGCGTAAAAAAGGATCAGGGCGCCAAAGCCCCACGCACTTCGGCGCGCAAGGAGGGTAAGACCTCTTGTTCGAACCAGGGATTGCGTTTTAGCCAAGACGTGTTTCTCCAACTCGGATGCGGTAGTGTGAATATTCGCTCACTTGTGTACTCCTTCCAACATCGAACGGTTTCCGTCAAGCTCGACTTGCGTCGAGCACCCAAGTGCCAAGCCTGCGCATGGGCACCGATGAGCAAAGTCACTTTAGTATTCGTCAACAGGTCCAGTGTTTGCGTTCGCCAGGTCTGGGCGCAGATCCGCATGGGCGGGCGGTCGCCGCCATTTCGGTCATATCCGGGAAAGCAGAAGCCCATTGGCAAGATGGCGACCCTTCTGGGATCATAAAAATCTTGCTCAGATATCTGCATCCAGTCACGAAGCCGCGATCCCGACGGATCTTTGAAGGGCACGCCAGAGCGATCAGCCTTGTTGCCCGGTGCCTGGCTCGCAATCAGAATACGCGCACCGGAATGCGCTTGAAGGATTGGGTTTGGGGGGCGATCCATCTGGCCTTCGCACAGTCGGCATGCCCGAATTTTTTCGAGTTGTGTTTTCAAATGGCGAGACATGGCGTTTCATACAGTTTCTAACTGTGTCCTGATTGCAGAAGGCCCGAGCCGATGCCCATATCCCACATTATTGACCCCCGTATGCATGATCTCGGGGCCGGTTTTCTGGTCCGAAGAATTCTTCCATTTCACGCCCACAAATCTGTGGGGCCTTTCGTGTTCTTCGATCACTTCGGTCCGACTGAATATCCGCCGGGCTCGACATTTGACGTTCGCCCC
>Ga0098047_10001061_pt1 | contig 11244 bp, 5 predicted proteins | sample 12_taG_FD_92585 | JGI IMG/M metagenome (GOLD analysis project Ga0098047, IMG submission 92585) | Marine viral communities from the Subarctic Pacific Ocean - 12_ETSP_OMZ_AT15267 metaG | ecosystem: Environmental > Aquatic > Marine > Oceanic | place: Subarctic Pacific Ocean | collected 2015-01-16 | reverse complement strand
CTTTAATGTATCAACCACAAATCCAGCGGACGAAGGTCCTCCCCTAGTCAACTACGACTGCGAGAGCTCTGGCTCGGGCTGCCACCCCTAACCTATGCAAGAATTATTAAACAGAGAATTTTTAGATATAGCTGAAGAGAGGAGCTACCCTCTCGACGAGGTGGCCACCAAGCAGTCTGACCAGGGCGTAGAATTTCCCGCTGATATACTGGCGGATATTAGACTAACATTAGACCCCACACTAGGGCAGTCCGTGTTTGTATCATCTGTAGTAATTAGTGACGCTCTTATAAACATAACACTTGTGGCTACCGATAGCGTCCAATTCTCTCCATCCGCACTAACAGGACAAGAGAAATATGGGGAAGATACCTACTCAGACCCTAACAATAGCCCTTACTTTAATGCTGCGCAAGATGAAAACTTCCTAGAAGCCACATCCCCTACGTTTACAGGAGGAGGGGGATTACCTTCTATTATCCCTATTGCTGTTGCTACCGCAGACATACAAGCAGCTAAACAAGGTATGCCTATTCGGGTAGAGCCTTTAGTAGATGGGGTTGGAGGTTGGGTTGTATTTGGGCGAGAATTAAGTAATCATCTAGGGTCCACTTGGGCGTTTAGTACTCTAACTCAGTCCGCTGTTGCTCGGAGAGGGGTACACTTCCTGAATTTCTCAAAAGTAAACACCGTGGGTAAGCTAGGCGCAGGTTTGGGGTTCGACGGAATGATTACGCTAGACGGGGAGAACGGGATTGAGGTAACTCAGGCTGACAATACAGATGTGTGCTTAGCTTCAAGCTGCTCTAGGGATTTTGACGGAACGAACTCATTAGTTAGGGACACTATCACCATAGGTTTTGGAGGGGACCTATTAAAAGAAAGACTTAGTACTTATGCGGGTCCTTGCAGCGTTAGACCAGACTCAACCACCTGTTTTAGAGGGCGCCCCATAACATCTATAAACGGGGTTAAACCTGTACCCCCTACAAGAAGGGGCCTATCGTATCCAGGGGGCGTAATTCCATCGGGGATATACGACAACACATTGTTTCTAGTATTCCCCGAGGACATACTTCCTTATGTATTTGCCTGGCACCAGAACGAGGACTTAAGCGGGCCCTTAAACGCGGGGTTAATCCTTGCGTCAGAAGGTATATCTATCCAGGACGTCTGCCCCACTCCTTTTGCTGAAGTGGACGACGCCGGGAACATAGGAGGCCCCTCGGAGTGCTGTGATGAGGAGGGCTGCGATCACGACTGCGAGGAGGGAACAGGCGACCCGATGACTTTCCGTTCGACACACGAAGGATCTATAGACAGGCCTTCGCGAGCACATATATGCCTAGGTACAAGTACTATAACTCTCCACGAGTACAACATTCAATTAGACACGGTTGATAGAACTCACCTCTACTACACAGGTACAATAGACGGGGACTACGTGTACGCAGAGGATGCCTCTGATTTGAGCATAGGCTCAGTACTATACATTAACGGCGTAAGAGGGACTTTTTACCTAACAGACGGAGGAGTCAGACTAATACATATTCCGGGATTCATGCGCTCTCGGGCCTGTGTCAGCAGATCAATAACATATGTAGATAGTTTGGGCTACGACGTGCACATGACTGTAGGACACCAGTCTATTTTTATCACCACAGCCCCGAGCACTACGCCCCCATTTATAGACCCTCATACGCCCGTAGCGGACATTATACCCAGCTCCTCTACAACAACAACCTCTCCTTCAGGATACTACTGCGAGAAGGAGTACGGTAGGTATACGCGAACAAACTACGAGATGCGTATACACCCGTACCCAGATCCTTTAAACATAGGCGTCAACATGTACCCTTTTCAACTATATTATGTGGATGATGCTTTAGGCGTGCGAGAGCACGTTATTACTGGTAACCTGTCGGTAGTATCTGGCGCAGGCAGCACATCGGATAGCACCCCTAAGCCTGTTCCCCGTTTAGATTCAGGCGATCTATCGTTTACCTTCAGGGGTACTGAGTACACAGGCTCCATATATTCAAATCTAGAATCTGGAGGTCCTTGCTAATGGGTAGCCTAAACCAATTCCAATGGAATGAAGTAAACCGCCGCCGTAATTACCCCTTTACAGATGGATCTACACTTCAGGTACAGAACGCCTTTTTACCTAAAGAATGGGCAGTCGATGCTATACTAACCCCCCCTCAAGCTAGTGAGGATGTAAGCAGTTACTTTATATCTCGTATACATAAAGAGGAATCTAATATTACCATAACCTTAAGTACCCAAGCGGGCGAGGTGGGGTACGCCGCACTCGCCCCCCATTCTAAGAATACTCATGTTAAATTCTACGGGAAGGTTAGCAAGCGGTATATCGGCAGTCTTATAGTGAATCCGGTTTACAACGGTTCTTTATGGTCTTTTGATGAAGGTAGTACCCGTGTTCCACCAAAAACTGCTACGTTTGTAGCGAGCGTTATCCACCCTGTGCCATCCTCCGCGGTAACAGGTATCCGAGCTGCTGCCGAAGGTTCAGCCCTAACAGGCGCAGCTTATTTAGTTGGAGGCGAGGGTGTAACCCTATCCCAAACGGATGCCGATAGCATGGGGAATGCCACCACTATTCGAGTAGATATAGACGGGGATCCTAACTATGCAAGACATGATTGTGAGGCGGATCAGGCCTCTTATATGCCAGACGGCTTAAAAGCTATAATACCTTGTATTATGCGCGACGACGGTACTATAGATGTAGGCCCTTCTCTTGAGGCCGACGAGCAAGGAAACTTCGTTATACTCCCCTCTAACACGCATGACACCGATTCTGCCGCCGAGCCGACCGATATTTATAATGGAACTAAACCTTCCCTGCGCATATACCCTAAAAGCGGGGTAATCTATTTTGAGGTAGCTGGACTAGGGAAGGGCACATAGGATGAGCATAGAGTTCAAAAATGCTAATAGTTTTAGAGAGTACCCCTTTAGAGAATTCACAGCCACTGACCCTACAGGCCCGGCCCTATTCCTAGCAGAGGCTGTGGTAGATGCTCAATTTGATGTATTTTGCGACAGGCTTCGCGATAAAGATGATGTAGCCCCCTTGGTGGTTATAGATCACGCTGAGTTTGAAGTAGTAGAGAACGATCACTTTACGCTGAATTTAGATATTTCTGTGGGATTTGGTCTCCGAGATGAGAGTACCAGCCTTCCCACCATAGACACTGCCACATCCCGTAAGTGGTTTCAACTCTCCTCGGTGGTACTTACAACACAACTCCCTACGTCAGATGATACCTACACTTACCTGTGGGTGAGCCAATCTGCGGAGGAGATAGATGCAGAGGAAGACGTATACAAAGGCACGCCTATGTACGTAACAGGGTATATTGCTATCAATACGGAGTTTCTTGCTCAAGCCACAGGTTTTTTCACAACAGACTTTGTAACCCACGGGGTAGATGGGTTTGGGAATACCACAACTACGTTACTAGACAGCACCCCGATCCTAGAAGAAGGGGCTGTTGTATTTACAGGGATGCAATTAGTTAGGCAAATCCACATAGCCAACCTTGCTCCTATTAGTGCCCCGGGGCTGGAAGACTCGCGAGACATACGAGTTGTTACAGACTTCTCTTCCGGGATTTCAAAAAATCCGATTGCTTTTCAAGGAGATGTTAAACTAGAGGAAGGGTTTAACTGTAGAATTAATACCAATAGGCAAACAGGTAAAATTACCATAGTTCCTACATTAGGAGCAGGACAGGGCGAGCCTTGTCAGGAAAATGATCCAGATGTAGACGAGGATGCCTGTAATGACTTCATATACTCTATAAACAACGTGGCCTCTAATGGAGGAGGTATTCAATTTAAAGGGATACCTCCTTTACAAATCTTCCAAGGAGACCCCACCTTTACCAGCCACAGCGGACCCGTTGCTAATCCCGACTACATACGAGGAGATAATTTCCCCACCGGAGAAATAGGCTCTATAACTGAAGCTGAGTTTTGGACTCATGCCTTAGTGTTTAGGTTAGGTTCTTGGGGAGATAATGATAATAATGCCTGTTCCGGAAACCCGGATTGTCCGGAAGAAGAGTTATGATCAACAACCCCTTTAGAGAAACCTCCGCAGCTCACGACCCCAACGACTATGCTACCGCATCCGTTGCAGGAGGTCGCTGCTATCCTTTTACTGACGATTTAGGGGACGTTATACCTACCTCAGCCTCTATTGGCGACAGCCTAGCAACGCAACAGTTTACCTGCCCTGGCGACGAAGGGTTCCCCCCGGTTATACACAACCCTGTACTAGACCATCCGTGGACCCCTCCCCCTCCTGTAACTACAGGGTGTTACCCTTTAAGGGCCCGAGCCCACACTATCTACAACGATGAGGCCCCTGAAGCTATAACCGCATCCTTTGCTGATCAAGCAGGGGTGGATAAGTGTTTTCCTATTTTAGACATTGTTTTAAACACCCATCCTGTGATAGATCAAGTCCTAAATATTATTGCACCAGGTGGTGGAGGCGGAACTTTATACAACCCCTTAGGTTGCTGTTGTGATGAGTTTGGAGCGTTTTTCCCCGCAGAAGAAGGAAAGACTTTCCCCAGCGCAGGTACCGGAGGGACAATAGGAGACTGTGTGGGCCAACGCCAGCCAGATGATTACCCTAATATCGGAAACATAGGAGGGGTAGGAGTATCTTGGGATAACGAAGATCCCACATGCGATGCATGTATCTTCGACAATACGTGCTGTTGTTCGTATGCTAATAACAAATTCTCTTCATTACACCCCGTAGGGATTGGGATAATTACAGACGCGTGGGATGAGGACACACTATTAGGCGAAGAGTATAATCTCAACGTTTACCTTTCAAAAGCGGCAGGTCTGCAGCCAGGCGGCGGCGATGACACCCTGGCTATAAAAGCCCATAACCTAGCAGAGATAGGAGTTTCGGGTGCCGAGTGCGGAATTTGTTCTGACGAGAGGTATGTCCCGGGTATTACAGGAGCAGCGCAGAACGTGTATTACCCAGGTGAACATAAGCCTCAAAGAATATGCCCAGGCGCTAGCGTTGTTGTATTTGGTATTAAAGAGAGTTCAGCAACCGACTACATATCCGTGACTAACTCAGACTGTACAACAACTACAGCAGCCCCATTCGGTGCCTGCTTTCCATCTGCCGATCCCCTGTTATTCTTCTTTACTTTTGAGAATGCTCATGATAGTGTATGTCTCCCAGATCCCTAGTGTGAAGTGACTTGCCATGCACCTAATATACCCCCTCTGGACAAAACCGTTTAAGCCCCCTGGCTATAAAAGCGCTGAACCCGAAGTTAGGGCCGCGTTGACGCTGCTCCACCGGGCCGTAGTCTCAGCTATCAACCACTACGGCCGAGAAGCCCCTTGGATTATCACAGACTCCTTAGGGCACACATTAATAACCGATTACTTAGACTTTCCACCTGTGAAAATAACCACGGAACTCGACTTTATTGATGATTTGGTGCCAGTAGAAGCGACAGTATATCCAAAGCTATACGCATGTTCCTTGATGGAGGAGCCTTTTTTTTGTATAGCGCCTGAAGCAATGTTAAACGCCCCTCTGTCTCCCGAGCTAGAAAAGGCTGACATAATAGTAGGTAAGCTTACCCACACTGTTTTTACCAATATGTTAAACCCATTGGGTATGCCGCCCCCCGACAGGCCTGTGGAATATTGCCCCTCTAAATATACTATAGCCTTGAAGCTATTGGCAGCAATGCCCTATATCCCTCCCAATATAAAGAAAGAACTCCCCTACTTAATTAGTATCCCTCAACTCGGTTTCTTCGGAGGCAAAGATGTAGCAAAGATACATGAGTGCTGCGAGGATGCAAAAGCTTTAATTGACCACCCCGATAACTGCCAGTTTATCCAGAGCCTGAAGACGGAGGGGGCTGACCTATACGCCCTTAACACGGTATTGGAGGAAGTCACAGTAGGGGCTAGCCTGCGGAGATATGAAGGGGTTGTGGAGGCGCGGGTCCCATCCATAAATCCTCCTCAAAACTTTCGACAAAAGCTGACAGAGACGCAGGAATCTGATAAGATAAATATTGGGGATAGTCTCATCCCTCAAGAGAATTTGTATTTACTTGCTGCTCAGGAGGTAGACGCCCATCAGCAGCAGCAGCCAAAATTTAAAGAAAGTCTAGACACACTTATGCTACAATTAGCCTCAATCAGCAGATACTCTTTCTAATATGGGTGGGTTATCATTTCCAGCACGTAACAGACATGCGTTTGGCAGGTGGCAAGGTTGGTATGAGCCTCACTTCCCCACAGACATATTTGCGAAAGCCGCCCGCCCCAATATGGAAGTTCAGCGGGAAAGCTTCGGAGAGCCTAAAGGGGCTGGCACAATTGATATCATGTGGTACGATCATGATAAAAAGTTCTGTTGTTATGTATACTCAGACCCCACAGATTGTTATATAACTCCGTGGGCTGACTGCTGCGGTCCTGATCCTTGCCCAGATATTTCCCCTTACCCAGATCTCGAATGCCTCCATAAACCGCTTTGTTTAGAAGGCTGTGCTCAATGTAGTACGTGGCAGTGTAATTGGGATAATGACCATATTCACGAAGACTGCTGTAGAGAATGCTGCTCCATGACAGGAGCTTGCTGTGAACGCGACAACTACAATGACGAGGTATGTCGTGACGGACGCACTTACGCTACCTGCCATACTATTGGGGATGACCATAAAGAATTTCACATGGGGCAGCCCTGTGAGTGCGAATCTTCGTATGGATCTTGGGGCGACGACCCTAATTGTGGCAGCTGTAACGTACAAAGCTGCGGCAGTAACATAGTACGCGGGTCTTGTTGTCACCCGGGCAGCAGTTGGTGGTACACATGCTCAACATTTTCTTGTGATCCTACGCAACACCCGAAGGAAGATTGTCATGCACTTATGCGAGAGTACTGCAGTAGCATAGGTGGAGAATACACGGAGACGACAGGCGGTGCGAACGAGTACTGCGGAGTAGCAGAAAACGGGAGCTGGGGCGGTTGTGACTGCGCAGGGCGCCAATACCAACAATGCTGCACCCGCACCGACTGTGACTACGGGTTCTGCGGACTGGGCCCCTGCGCTATCACTCTTCTTGGGGAATGCGATGGTGTAGAGGTAGGGGCAAATTATCCGCAATGTATGACCGGAGGCCCCGGTCAGCCGCGACTTTTTGAATGGGGCCAGTACTACATTGACTCCCCTTGCACAATGCCCTCATGTCCGTCAATTATAACTCAGAGCTGCTGCAAAAATCTGGACAGATGTCTGTGCCCCTTCGACTGGATGTGTGTGTGGGTGCCAGATCCTTGCGACTCCGATGAGTGCGATGCATGTGATTGTGGTCAGCGAAACGAAGTCCACGCCGCTACTGCGTGTGGCTGCATGGGCGGCACCGCCCATAACCAGTGTATAGCTTTCGATAGTGACGCCTATCCCTATGCGCCAGTACAATTAGGCCCGTGTCCAGAGGACCCCTGTGAAGGCGACTACGGGTCGCCGGGCATAAAAGTAGGTTCTTTCGCCTGTGATTCCAATTGTGGCTATACGCCTGGGCTAAACATTCCTAACTTACCTCACCCCCCTATACTCCCGCCGGCTACCCCAGAGCTGCCTGCATCGCTAATTGATTTAGGTATAGTGGGTGTTTTTACTTCTGATGAACTTTACCCGCCCTTCAATGTTCTTCAGAAAGAGGCTTACACCGCAAAAGAAATTACCCAAATCTCACGAACTTTAGATAAGGACAGCATTTATGACGTAGAGACATCGGAGATTATAGGAGGTGGAGAATTTGCAAATTTAGGCCTACCGTCCGGTTGCCCTAATGGCCCTCTCTGTAGTCCAAACTTTTGTTCATTTCACTCTATGATAGGGTGTGAGTGCTGCGATGCAATGGACTGCCGCGGTGCCATATGTAGTTGGGCCCACGGGAATGGATACGCGGACGCGGGTAATAATTATGGATCCTTTGTACACCCCCCCGAGACAGTATGTGGAGGCGTAGTGTACGGACATGTAGATGGTGACGAAGATACCCAATATCCCATAACCCCCCTGTTGCCGTGTGTACGTGAATATAGACGAGATTGTTATATAGCGGCTTGGGATAAGGGAATTATTACGGGCGAAGATGGTAGCACTACAGAGGGCTGCGACGGTAGTACTTGTCAGCACGATCTGTGCCGAGCACATGATGCTGGATACGAGGCTTGGGATACCTACATATTAGCAAACTCTAACGTCCCTTTGTGTGATAACAACATGGGCCCTTACTATCTAAAGTGCGTCCACGATAGCTACTCAGGATGCTATACCTCGGGGTACTGTGCTGATGATTGCCACGAGTTCGGACAACTAAACCTATGGAGGGGCCAGTTTGAATGCAATATGTGCGACGGCGAGCACTACGGTGCAGTGGTGCATTGTGCCGTAGGCGATGGTTGGGGCATCTGCACCGAATCCTGTGTGTGGTGTAACAGCTACCCGTGTGGAGAGGACTATATACCTCAACATGACGGGTGTGTAGCGACAGGATGTGTAAGGGGTTGGGAAGATACAGGCTCCTATCCTAAGAAGTGGCATGAGGACCATGATGAGGAGGACATCTATGAGGAAATGACTACCCAAGATAAGTATGTGTGTTGTACTCATCCTGGTAGACTCTCCTCTGTATGGTCCCCTGAATTTTACGGATGGAAGGATCCCTGGACACCTCTTGTAGGCCAAAGCAGTCCCTGCCACCTCATAGGAATGTGGGCGGGTAATAACTCAGAAGCACAGAACGCTCGTAATAATTTTCACTATGGTGGGAATCGTATGGTGGGAGGCAGAAGTACTACCGCTAAGTACTCCTACACGTATACGTGTACATTTGATCCCCGTTTTTACGAGGATGACAGCCGCCCCGGTTCTAAACACGGGCACATTAACATCGTAGAACAAGAAGCGTATCGATTACATCGAATAATGTGCAAGTCCTTTCAAAGTGCAGAGCCTGACTCCCCAGGAAAACCTAGCGCTGGCTGTGCAGATTCTATCTGTGAGCTTTGTGAAACTTCTACCGGAGATTCCTGCCTTACGATATCTGGGCGCAGTCTACGCCTACTGCCTCAAAATGCAAAAATATTTTTATCAAATGATGGAAGAGACCAGGGACTTGACTTTACTGAATCAGGTGAAGATATCCCAAGGACGGAACTCGAGGTTCATCTAAAGGGGTACTGGGGTGAACTAGCGGCCAAAGAATCTGTCGACATGTACGACCCGGCCGAGTACCATATGTTAGCTATTGAAGAGGGGCGCGGGTATAGACCTTATAATGACTTCAACGTCCAGCCTCTTGTACCAAGGCCGTGTGATCCTTGTAACCAAACATGCCCCGCTTATACGAAGTTTCCCCCCTTTAGTAAAACGTGTATTACTGAAAGTATAAGTTTTCATATTCAGGAACTAGTAGACAGCGCTACTAGTAAGGTAGAAGGCGGAGCAAGTGTACTTACACTGACCCCCCCGGAAGCCAAAGCTATCGCTATATCCTACTACGGAGCCCTTGTAAACTTTAACTTCCTAACGGTTTTAAAATCATTTAAACAATATTCAACAGGGTGGTGGCACCAGTGGCCTGATCATGAGCCTCCGGGATTCCCTAACCCCTACTATGACAGTATAGCCGGTACCCAACCTGGCGCTCAAGCTAAGACGCGGTCAACGATTGCTGATTACTCAGCGGTGTTTGAACTCCCTATATTCTTATCCTACATTAACCACACATCCGACAGGGCGACCTCTCTTTTAGGTAAACTAACAGGACTTACCGCTAAAGGCCCAGGCAATTCACTAGATGTTTGGGGTCTGGGGACCCAAATTGTTAACCCTAAGGTGTGGAATACTAACGTAGGTGAGACGGGAGCATCGGAAGCGGACTTTGAGAACTATATTGCTCGAACTTGTAATGAGTTATTACAGAAACCTCCAAGAACTAGGGCGTCGTGGTGGAGCGGGGGAAGCGACCAGATGGGGGACGACTGTGTGGCTGCCCCCTACAACCTGAGCTTCGTAGGCGCAGATCCCGGGTACAATATGATTCCCGATTATTTGGCACAACCCAACAGTCCGTGGTTTCCAAACTGCTGGACTCAGTATAGATGGTATGCAGATGTTTACCCTCTCTGTCTAACCCCAGGCGAGGAAATACCTTCGGCCGTGGTGGTGGAGCCTAACCCTATTGCGGACGAGAACGGAACTGATATAGATTGTCACAACACCTGTAGTGGTAGGGAGGACGAACCTGACTTTACAATAGGGGATTTCATAGACGTAGATGGAGACTACACGTGCAGTGATCGCCCCGCCTACGGCTTCGGCTTCGCGGGTCTGCAGGAAGTAAGCTTTTACAGCTGTAATTGCCTATACATGACGTCTATTAATTCTTTTGTTGCCGGCTCAGATCGCTGCGGGAGGTATCAATTTTGGAGAGGACCTCTTTACACAGGGGCCTGCTGCACGCCGACAGGCGGGCCAGGCGGACATTCGTGCGTGGAAGTTAGTGAATATGAATGTGCCGTTCTAGGAGAGCGCTTATTCCTAGGGATAGGCACTACATGTGAACATATTGCAGGCGTACCCTGCTCTATAGAATGTGGTCTCTTTGAAATTCAAGACTGTCGGGGGCGCTGTGCTCCTAGGGATTGGCTTATGGATGGGTGGTGTGACGATGACGCTTATTTATGGGCTCAGCCAAACGGTACTATTGCGCCAATAAATTTTTGCTGCGAAAATTTCAAATGCGACTACGGTGACTGCTGCTGGGAGGGGAACTCAGATGTACCAGGACAGCACGTAGTGTACCCAGGGCTATGCGACTGTACACCTGACGCGAATAATCCAGACTGCATAGCGGAGTATCCAGGCTCATCCACAGGACACCTTATTAGCTGCTGTGACTGCGAGGTGAGCTGTGGGTGCGACGATCTGGGCCCCGCTGGATGTTGTTGCTTCGAGGATGTAGATCACTATTCTGCGGATACCGAGACAGCCACTTACAGAAAAATGGTTATGACTGAAGACCAATGTGATTACCGGTGCGGGCATTGGACGGAGATGGTGGACGCTGTTGAAGAATGCCCTCTTCATCAGTGTCCAGGAATAGTGACAAAGCCGTGCTGCCATATTCACGGCG
>Ga0098047_10001060_pt1 | contig 11255 bp, 9 predicted proteins | sample 12_taG_FD_92585 | JGI IMG/M metagenome (GOLD analysis project Ga0098047, IMG submission 92585) | Marine viral communities from the Subarctic Pacific Ocean - 12_ETSP_OMZ_AT15267 metaG | ecosystem: Environmental > Aquatic > Marine > Oceanic | place: Subarctic Pacific Ocean | collected 2015-01-16 | reverse complement strand
TTTAATAAAATTTTAGGGTTATCCATTATACCAGTAATAGACACGCCTAGTAATGCCTCCCCTTCTGTTAATTGCTTAGACGCAGGTCTCAGGTAATCAAAATCAGAATATGCTGCTTGTAAGGTACCTACAATTGTTGCAGCCTTTACTGCATCTAAAAATTTAGCCTTAGTATCAATCTTAGCTCCGTTGATCGATGTTAAATTACAGAATTGGACGCCGCAAACCCCGTCTTTAGTAACTGGTATAAAGCCTATCTCAAAGCAAGGGTTATATAATTGCCATGGATGATTACCAAATACAAATCCAGGCTCGCCAAACTGTCTTGTCTTATTAAGAATGCCTGTAAACTCTTCGAACGTAGTTTCATCTCTTAAAAGCAATACACTATTATTACTTCTAGCGCGCTGAGGTTCGATGTGCACCCAGCTTATACGTTTATTCTTTATTACTTCATTATACTCATATTCAATTAACTCAACTTCATACTTCTTTTTATTAACTGTAATCTTACCTACATATAAGTCTGTTTCATCATCATGATAAAATTTAGTATGACGAGTGACATCGAAGAACGTCTTTGCATTCATCATATCTTCGTCATCTTTATCAAAAATAAGAGATGTAGCTGATCGGCGAATACCTCCAGACAATACTGCATCAGCACAATGCATTAAAATATCATATGCATTAATTGGTTTTAATCTTGTTTGATTCTGTTGTTCAATAATATAATCAAATAACTCTTTTACTTTTTGATGACATCTTTTTAATCCTTGATACCCGGGTGCTTTGCCTCCAGCAGTTTCAAGTGCGGTGCCTTTAGGTCTTATCTTACTAAAATCAAAAACAATCTTACGACCTGAGAAAGCAGTATTACGAAAATAAGAATTTAATAATGCTTCTATAGAGTCAGACCATCCCTCAATACTATCTTCAACAACATAAGTTACTACAGTACCAGTCTTGTCTTTTGCAGTAACTATATCAGGAAATCGATCAATGAAATGTTTTGATACGCCAATACCTACGCCACAACCACATAACAATAAATAAAATATCTCTGCAAAAGCTCTTATACTATCTACATGTCTTACTGCGCAATTATATATACGTGCATTATGAGCTAATACCGCCTTACCACCGAACTGCATTGATCTCATCGATGGTACAATATGTTTATCCTTTACTTGTTGAAATGCCCACTTAATTGTATCTATATCTTCCGATGGTAAATCTCTCTTAAATCGATCAACATGCATCTTTGTAACTCGATTTATACATTCATCCCATGTCTCTCTTCTATTTAAATTTTGATTAAATCTTGCATATTTGCTTGTAAACGTGAAGGTAGATATTTCGTCTAGATAGTTAATGTCTTGTGGCATTTGTATATTTATTTATGCAGAGTTTATAGGATTAATAGGTCACATACAAACAAGCACTTTGCATATAAATATAACGAAAAAATTTGAAATTCAACTTATCGTTTGACTGTGGCTTGTCCAAAATAGAATCCAATAATAGCTGTTAACGCTTGTCGAATCTCAGGTACTAATAAATAACCTTCTACCTCTACGAACACAGGTACAGTCTTTGTGCCTAGCAATCCCCATAAAATCTTCTTAGTGATAAGTTCTTCTACTACAATAGGATGGTTCATAAATGTAGTAATAAACGGTGCTAAAATAACTCCAAATAAAACACTTACAACAATTAGCCGACGCACCCATTTTCCAGCATCTACACTTACACGCTTGACAGCTTTATCAGCTGACTCATCAGCAAACTTCTTCTCTTTCATAAACATCTCAAAGCGCTTTTGTTCATTCTCGGCGCGCTTCGCGACTAATTTAAAAAAGAACCCTACTAATGACCCACCCGCCATTGTTAATATTTCTGCAGGTATCATATAATTATTTAATAAAAAAGGCGTCGCTATGCAACGCCTTCTCTATACTACATTCTCTACTTGTTTTCGAGCTTCATCTACAACATCAGGATTTCTCCTGTGTTATTCATTAATCTAAAAAACCTTTCCTTTTATCATAAACCAGCCGCTCATATGTACGATTCTCTTCTCCAGATATATCAACATATAACTTCTCAATATCCTCTTCGAACTTAATCTGCCTCATACCTTCCTTATGTACGGGGCGCGGATCTTTATCTATAGAGAGTAACTCAAACTCTCTCCTCTCATTGGTATAAATGTCTTTTACGACAAATTTATATGCAATCATGACGTAAATATTAGCTTATCATTCTTTAATTTGCAAGTAATTTTTTGAAGCTGAGTTCTACTCTTTATTAATAATGATGCAATTTCTGTTTCAATATGTTTCTCAAAGAATCTTCTTAAAAAACGAGCACCATATTTTCGACTGTATCCTTGTTGAGATATATAATCACGTGCTTCATCTGTTAAAATAAATTCTATTTTATTAGTTTCTTCTAATTTCTCAGAAAATATCCGCAATTGAATCTGAACTAAATTATATATATCTTTTTTAGATAAATGCTCAAACCTAATAATCTCATCTAATCTATTTAAAAATTCTGGTTTAAAGAATTTTTGACAAGCATTCTCTAAATCAATAGAACTTAGGGCCGTTCCTCCAAACCCAATAGAATCTTTATCAAATAATTCAGAGCCAATATTACTAGTAAATACAATAATACAATTCTTAAAATTTATTTTACGACCAACACTGTCAGTTAATTCACCCTTGTCTAAGACTTGTAAAAATATATTAACTACATCAGGATGTGCCTTTTCAATTTCATCTAATAAAAGTAAACTATACGGATTATTTTTAATAAAATCACAAAGCATTGACCTATCTCCATAACCAACATAACCAGGAGGAGAGCCTATCAACTTACTAGTAGAGTGAGGCTCTATAAATTCAGACATATCAATTTTAAGAAAGTTTTGCTTATTGTAAAAAAAGTACTCTGAAATTAATTCACATAAATATGTTTTACCTACACCAGTTGGACCGATGAAAAGAAACGAACCTAATGGTCTTTGTGGATCCTGTAGCCCAGTTTTCACTCTCTTAAAATGATGTAATAATGATGTAATAGCTCTAGTCTGAGAGATATATCTTTCTTTTAGAGATTGTTGTACTTTATGTAAGTCAGGTAAACTACTTCCTCTAATATTGCTTATAGGTATACCTGTCTTAACGCTGAGAATATCTCTTACAATATCACCTGTAATAACTTTATCAAATTCAACAGCCTTCTGTTTAATTATTTCTCTTTTTAACTTATTAGATAAAGTTGTTTCTTTTCGTTTTAATTTAAGAGCATCCTCAAAATTATATTCTTCTACAGATTCAACCTTTTGTTTTTGTATTCCATCTATTTTTTGTTGTAATTGTACAATCTGTTCTGATGTATTAGATATTTGATTTTTAATATGAGAGCCACATTCATCTAATAAATCTAATGAAGCGGCTGGTTGGCTCTTATCAAAAATAAACCTCGAGGAAAGCTTAACAATATCTTCTATTATATCTCTATTATACTTTACATTGTGAAATTTTTCATACATAGGAATCATATTATATAAAATTCCTTTTGTTTCGTCTAAGTCAGTCTGCTTAACAACTATATTTTCAAAATTAGAACTAATAGTTGTAATGTCATCGATATATTTTTTATAATCATCTGCTGTACATGTACCTATAAAATTAATATCATCACTATTAAATAGTTCACTGAAATATTCTTCTATGTTTGCTGTACCATCAATTCGAGTTATAAGAGCAATATCATTAATAAATAAAATTACATCGGTATTATCTTTAAGATACTCTTGAAGTACGTCCATTCGAGCTTCGAAGTCTCCTCTAAATTTTGTTCCTCCAATAAGAGTTTTAAGCTTAAGTTCTAAGATCCTCTTATCGTGTAAGTGATTGGGAGTAAGTTTTTTAGTTATCCTTCTTGCGAGTTCATATACTACAGACTTTTTACCAACTCCTGGATCACCAGTTATAATAAGATTAGTATTATGTCTTTTTCCTAATACGAGATATATTTTATCAAATTCAGCATCTCTTGAAAATGTGCTTTGTAATTTATCTGTTGAAGCTTGATAAGTTAAATCAATAAAATAAGGCTCTAAGCTCTCTGGTATACTAGATCTACTTAAACCAGTACTAGTTTTAATATCACCTAATTCCTTTTGTATAGCATTCTTTACGTTGTCAAAATTTAAACCATACTCCATAAGAATCGATGTCGCAACTCCATCATTCTCATATAATAAAGATAAAAATAAATGAATTACATCTACTGTATTCTTTTCTAACTTTTGGGCTAGCCCTTTCGCAAAATCTATTATTCTTAAAACACGAGGCGTAAATGCTGGCCCCGTATCAGCTTTAAAAAGTTTATTAGTCTCTTCTATATTTAAAATACTAATAACTATATCTTTTAAATGAGTAACATCTACATCTAATCGATTAAAAGTTTGCTCCAAAAATTGATCATCACTCTCTATTAAGCCTAATAATAAATGCTCTGTACCTGCATAACGACTTTTAAATTCCTCGGCGTATGATTTAGATGCTGCGAGGGCACTCTGGGCGGTGGAACTAAACTTCATTAAATATACTTATATCAAGTATTAACGAATACAATATATTAAGGAACAAATTCATCACCGGTGGAGGCAAACACCAAGCTAGGACCGGGAAGTGTGCCTTTAAATTCACCATCACCGGCTGTGACTACATTAGATGCAAATGTAGTCTCCAAAATAAGACCTGCCGAGCCGCCTGTTCTCTTCTTCCATCTATCTATTACAGTCGATGATCCCATTGCAGCTGAGTTATTATCACCTGCAGCAACTGCCGCGGAATCAGAAACTCCTGGTTCACCTAAGCCACCACCAGCTGTACCTTTCATACCTGGATAGGTAGCTAAGGTAATTGCAGCTGCGAGCCATCTAGAATCATTAACAACCAAATCTGAAATTGTAGTTTCCGAGAACTCTCCACCAGCACCTCCAACATAAAGGGTACCAGCATCACCATTTTCTAAATAGTCAAGCGCGTGAGTATGTTGCGTAAATGTATCAGCCTCCATATCCTGAACTGCAGCTAGCCCGTAACTACCAACATTAGTACTATGAATACCAGCACCACCACCACCACCAGATCCTCCTGACAAAGCAGATACATGGCCCATGGCAGTAGCACTAACACCTAACATACCACCACTACCACCACCCGAACCGCCATATACGATACCACTATTAGTAATAGTAAATACATTAAAATAATCATCAAAATCACTAATTGCGGGACCACCAGGGGATGCTTCTGCTGTACTCGCGCTAATAGGAGTACTACCAGTAAACACGTCGTAAATTTCCGTATCAAAATTATCATAACCAGATAACCATAAAGACCCATGACCGCCGCGACCTCCTTTACCAACTAATGCTGCATCCTCTTCTATGATAAATTCAATTTGATTATTACCATATATAAAACTCGAAGGAGGTGGCTGGAATTGAAGCGCAGCAGATATTGTTGATACAGAGAACACTGATAACGGCTCATGTATTGTAAATGTCGCTTGGATTGGATTAGTAGCTGATATAGTAGAAAATGCATTAGTATTAGTAGTCTTTGTACTTGCTGATAATGCTTCCCATACATTCACACAACTTAACATATTTGTCGTACCTGTATCAGATATCGCAGAAATAGAAGATAAGAATAAATTAATCGTCTTAAAATTATCGTTTACAGTAATTATTCCGCTATCATTAGAACCAAGCTCTGACGTCTCACTAGCATTTAATAAGTGTAACTTCAAAAGACGTGTGGATTTATTTTCAGTTAAGTTGTAAACTGCACTTAAATCAAACACTATAGAAGATACCCCTTCGGTAAAATGTAAAGTACTAGTAGCACTTAATTCATTAGCAAATGTTTGACCATCAACAGTCGGAGCGTGTCCTTGACCAGCTGGCCATTGATGTGGTACTCTTCCGAAATCAGAGAACTCATCCTCTACATATTGATATGGTACAAACTCATCTGGATGAGAAACATTAGGAACATAATCAGTTTCCGGAAGACCTACTGGATTTATATAAAGATTACAAATTGATTCCTCTGTAAAATCATCATCTGGATTACTTCTTATAACATTAACTCGTACAGTCTTACCCTCGCTTACTGAAAAAGTAGTCTCTTCTAAATTGATAGTATACAATGACCCTATAGCTGTCATCGTACCGGTAAAGGTTGATTTTTCTGGGTCAATAACACAATTATTTTTTTGCTCTATTAAAAATGTAAACGTCTTATCAGTACCAACATTAAACGGTGTAGCCGCAATCGACACTATAGTCGAAGCTAAATTCTTTCCAATAACAGCATAACTCTTATCTAATCCTGATATGTATGGAGAGATATCATCCGTTACAGTAGGATCTTCTACATTTGTATAATAATAAAAAGAACATTCATTATCTAATCCTAATTCATTTGTACGTTTTATTTCTATATCAAACACATCACCGGAAGAAGCAGTACTTATACTAGGTGTTATAGATAGTGCATTAATACTACTTTCAAATTTACCAGGTAATCGAGCTGGCCATTCAACCGGAGGATCATCATTTAAGCTCTCTTCTTTAATCAAATTAAATAAATCTTCTTGTTGATTATATAATAACGTTAACGGCCTATTTATAATATCAGTTAATATAGGTTCATTTACTCCGATATAAAAATTATCATCTACTATAAAACTTGAAGGTTTATCAAATGCTTTATAATTTACAGTACATAATGTCGGAGTGAGAAAGGTACCATCTATATTATTATAATAACTATAAACCTTTTTACTTAAATTCTCAAAAAATGAAAAATGATTATAAATTAATTTTTTTGTTGTTTTATTAAAAGTTATATTACTAACAACCTCCTGTGGTAATACTAAAATGTCAGATAAGCTAAAATAATTTGTGTAAAAACTTTCATTATATAATTTCGTAGTTATGTTTTTATCAGCAAAAACATATGTAACCGTAGGTGATATCCTTCCCGATGGGCCGTGTGCTGAAAGCGGTGTTGTAGTAACTGCTAAATAATCTACATCATGATGTAAAGTGCTATCAAACGATAAAATTTTATTCGCACTTAAGGTAGTAACAGTAAAGTTAGGTACAGTAAAGTCAAAAACAGCTAATGGGAGATTAAAATTAGTTTTATAAAATTTAAAAATGTTTTTATTATTACAAGCATATAAAATATTCTTCGAGGACTTACTGTTTATAATTTTAGAAAAATTCTCATCTTCATAAAAGCTACATACAGATTGCATCCTAGTATCATATATATCAAACGGTGAATGAGGTGAGCCTACTGTATTATTTTGTACATCATATTCTATTATTTTACCTAAGTGAGTTAAGATATACCCGACCGGTTGATCGCTAGTATCGCTCTTTTTATCGACTACTATAGAAACTAATCTACCAGTATTAGCATTATTAAACAACGGTGTAGACTTAACCTCTTTAATAAAATTAAAATCTAAATCAAACACCTTTAAACTATGATGACCGTTATCAAGAATATATACATATTCACCGTGCACTGAAAGACTAGATGGTGCTTTAAGCTTGTTTTTAGTTTGTGATATTCCTCCACCACCTATCGTTTTTAATAAGTAACGACCGGGATGAGTTATATCATTGATCCCTGTTCGTTTTAAAGCAGGGTCATTAGTTATTAAACCTGTAATATCAAATTTAAAAGCTGTATTTAATTCCTTGTCTAAAACAAATAATAAATTACCTACTGTATCTACACTAACAATATTTTTAAATTTAAATGTTTTATTAAATTCTACAAAATTACCAGACAGTAATGCATTTGGGCTGCTTAATGTTGTGTTACTATCAAATATAATTGATTGAGCTGGACTATAATTAAAATACAAGAAATAATTATTACTGTCATTAGTGTATGTCTTTTTAATAATATGAGTTTCTTTAGTACTCGACAATAATGATGTACTTGTACCAGTTACTGGGTTTGTTGTCACTGAGAATTTCTCAGGAGTAAATGTATCATTAAAAGCCCAATATCCTAAGTTACCGGTTACAGGTGAAGTCTTTGTAGTTAGTTCTGCATTGGCAATAAGAAATAAATAGTTGCTATACAGCTTACGTATACTGTCGTTATAAACATCTGCAACAGCAAAATCATTGTGACTTATTTTTATATCTTCTAAAGAAAAAGGTAACCCAGTAGCCGGGGTTTTTAGTTTATCTAAAACCCTATCTCTCTCGAAACCGGATGTCGATACTGCAGTTACCTCACTATACACAGATTTACTCATTATTAAATATTTAACAATTTTATCTTAATTTAACAGATTGAAGTTACAAAGACATTTATAAATAATTATAATGCCACGGAAAAGAGACATCACAACAAAACATGAAATAACTCCAGATCTTATCCTAGATTTGTATAAACATACAAAAGTGATGGACGATCCAGAGAGAGGTAAAACAGTTGATAAAATTAAAAAACTTGTAAAATACATGGGACGCAAAATTGCCGTAGATTTAAATGACATCAAAAATTAATCTGTCTTGGGAAAGCATTGAGCAAGACATATCTTTATTAGTAGAAAAAGTAAAAGATTTTCACCCGACCTGTATTCTAGGTATCGCAAACGGTGGAATGATTCCAGCAGCGCTTTTAGCGAAAAAATTAAAAGTAGATAAATTACTATCGTGTAATTTAAAATCTTATCAAGACGACGCCCCTCGCAAGGGACCTCATAATATAAATGATGTAGTAAAGCAAATTTCTTTTCCTACACAAGATGAGTTAATGAGGGAGAGAGTTCTAATAGTTGACGATCTGGTTGATACAGGCTTAACTTTACAGAAGGTTCATGGTAATATAGTAATATATAATGATCAATATAACATACACTGGAGTACTTGTACATTATATTATAAGCCTAAAACAGCTTATATGCCTAAACATACTGTGAGAGAGTTTGATAACAATGATTGGATAGTATTTCCTTGGGAGAAATAATGGCTAAACCTACACCTGTAATTGATGAATTGATTAAAAGCAGGTACCCGGGCTGGGAAGGGTACTTAAACTTAGATGCAAAGAAACCATCGAATCATAAAATCGAACGAGATTTTTTATCTTCTGATATCTGTGAAGGGTTTGTAGATCTTATTGATAATTATAGTGATCAGTTTCTGCAGGCAGATAAACGACGAGCGAAAATAGGATTTAATGGAAGAGAGTCACAATTTAAAATATTAAACTATTTTGATTTTCCTAGACCTTTAAAAAAATACTTTAAAGAGAACTTACCAGAAACTATATTGTCAAATTATAATGAAGCATGGATCATGAGATTTGATCCTAATGATTTTTTTGATTTATGGTTTGCACCTGAAAGTTGTTTTTATCAAATATTATCTATATCATTATTAAATACTCAGCAATTTTTAATTGACTATAAAGACATATTAGTTGATGCAGGAGATTTAGTTAAATTTGAAGCCCGTATACCTCATGAAGTTCCTGCATCATCAAAAACTAATTATTATTTAAATTTCTTACAATTTAATAATAATTGTAAATAAGAGTATATCGATCACCTTCTGTAGGCATCACCTCGTGAACTGTTCTGACATCATGTAAGATAATTGCAGCGCCTTTTTTATCTGGAATTACTACTTTAGTCTCTTTATGGCCATCAGGCCAATACGCAAAACACTCTTCTTTAGATTCCAACGTGACCACAGCTATAGCAAATGTAAACGTAACAGCATCAATATGAGGAGGAACGAACGACCCTGGAGAATAATGATTTACTATAGTCTCATCTATTTCCATAGGAGCAGCATGACCAGTGATTTTAGGAGCTACACTATTAATTTCAGTTAATAAATCCGGAGGACATGTTTTATCATTTAACGAAACATACGTTCCGACCGAGCCATCTATACCGAAATTAGGAGCATGAATACTTCTATCGGTCCAATACGCAGGATTTAATTGTTTTAATTGGTTGACAATATTATCGCACTGTTGCTCGGAAACACAGTTTTCGATTATTTCAACTACTCCGATGTGCTTGCCCATTTATGTGTTATGTTAACAGTCTTTAAAGGTGCTAATATTGATTCAAGTGCTCCTGCACGTTGAGCCGCTTCTTCCTTATCATATTCCTCTTTCGTTAAATAATTAAACGCAGGAGAAGCTGCATATTCTGCTTTATACTTCTCATTATTCTCTAGCATTTTTGCTATAAATTCATCTAAATCATCTAAATCATCTACAATTGAATCATCAGAAGCAGTTAATCCGGTCTTCGTGACTAATGCCATTAATGTTTTTCTAACAATGTTAAGCTGATCATAATATTTATATGTTCGTTGAATTCTATTATGACACCATGCATCAACTGTATATTCATCTATTTTAATAGGTGTGAATACTTTAGGAAGAATACTACCGGTTTTATAATCACCAACCCACATTTCCGAATTTAAGTCAATATTAACTGTTTTGTAATCAAATAATGTAGTATCTAATTCAATTCGGCCGCCACCTTCCTTAGCCATAGCTCCAACTAAAGCACCAGATGCTTTATTAAACGTTAACATACAAACAACCCTATTATAAGTATCTGGTGCGGTCGCGGAAGCGTCTGGATTAATGTATGGCAGTGGGTGTGCTAAAGCTTTAGCTTTTCTCTCTTCTAAAGTACTACCAGATTCATCAAGAGGAGTCTCTACATAATCATCTCCACTTCCTTCATATAAAGCTTTATTTATTTTCCATTCTTCTTTCATACTTATTTTATATTATTAACCTGGCCATTTTGTAACTGTTGTCCCTGCTGTGTCATAAGCATTTTGATTTCCATGGAGGACCTGACTTATTTGTGTCCAATTGCTGACGGTGCTGCCGGCGGATGTTTTTAGAAACCCGATGACAGTCTGTATATAACTAGAACCTGAACCATTACCACCACTAACAGTTCGTGTCCATTGAAATCTGATATACATCATATCACCAATGTTAGTATTACTATGACCTGCCGTGTGATTTGACCCGGTTGCATTAATAGCCCGTTCCAATGCATCTGCTACTGTAGAAGAACCATTAGTTGCTGCAAAATCATCCCAATAATAATTATTACCAGCTCCACCTGCAATATTAGAAAAT
>Ga0098047_10001056_pt1 | contig 11270 bp, 15 predicted proteins | sample 12_taG_FD_92585 | JGI IMG/M metagenome (GOLD analysis project Ga0098047, IMG submission 92585) | Marine viral communities from the Subarctic Pacific Ocean - 12_ETSP_OMZ_AT15267 metaG | ecosystem: Environmental > Aquatic > Marine > Oceanic | place: Subarctic Pacific Ocean | collected 2015-01-16 | reverse complement strand
GTGCCGATTACCGTGCGAGGCGTGATCAGGGAAGTCAGGCAAGTGCCGATTACCGTTCGGGTAATTTCAGCAGTCCCAAGGTCGTCCCGCCACCACGCATCCCAGTTGAGGCTCCTCTTGCTGGTGGACCAGTTAATCCACCAGAACGAACAGGTAATGTTGTCTCTTCTATGGTAGCAAACGCACCAAGTACTCCACCAAAAGCCCGCCCTACTCCAGTTGAGGCTCCCCAGCATTCGAAAGGCACCAAGCAGTCCGAGCCCGACCAGACCAAGAAGGTAGCAAACACACCACCATGGATGCAAAGGCAGACCCCGAACAGCCCCATCGGCGACTGGGAGGCGTGGTCAAAGATACGAGACAAGTGGAAGGCTTCGCAGGCGGACAAGCCACCACCAATATACGGTCCCGATGGGCAAATATCAATGCCATCAGCCGAGGTAAATAAAGAATTAACTTCTTATGGAATCCCTCCGGTAACTAAGAACGATGTGAATGTAAAGCAAATAATAGCACAAAGAGAAATTGAAGCCGATGAACGTGTAAGAAAAATAAAAATAGATTCCAGAAGGTGGGACGATCCAAAAAGAATAGCACAAAAATCCACACAACCCCCACCAATTCCGGCGGATTGGAGGGGAGGGGGTAGTGAAAATTATGGAAACAGTCCGCGTGGAAGAGCGGCACATTACAACCAAGCCGGACGAGCACATTTGATGAATAACTCGCCGCCGAAAGTTGCAAATACAATTGGACAGGATTACGCAAGGAGGGTATACCTGAATCGAGTTCGACGAAACAATCTGCCGGACTGGCAAAAGGAGATGGAGGACAGGGATAGGGCGAGCGAAGATGCGATCACCCACTCAATAATACAAGGAAGAACCAATCGCCGGCTGCATCATCAGGGCCAGGGGTCAGGCCCCCACCAACCTTCACACACTGATGACCAAATAGCGGCTATATACCAAAAGAATAAGGTGTGGCATCCCAAACATAATCCAGATGCGGATCATCCGTCAAAGAATCCGAAGCAGTCCGAGCCCGACCAGAAGACCAAGCCGGGGCGGCGGACGCCGCCTCTCGCAGGACACCATCCGTGAGCAACCAAACACTCGATACAACGACCCCGACCGTGTTTCTGCCGCATTGAATTAATAACCAGCATCAAGGACAATACAATATGCCAACATACGATTATCAATGTAATAAATGTGAAATGATTTGGGAAGATGTTTATACTATAGCAGACAGAGCCACTCCTCTTTCTAAACCATGTCCGCATTGCAAAAAGAAAAAATGTGTTGAAAAAGCATTTGCTTCATTTCCGGGTTCGGCCACCGATACCAATATCACTCCTGACAAAAAGACAGGTGGACAATGGAGTGAATTAATAAATAGAATAAAGAAGGGTGTTCCAGAATACTCTAAAAATAAATTAGACAGGGCTACAAACCATAGCGGACACCAATGGAGAGGATAAATGAAAACTTTCAAAGAATTAAATGAAATTACATCTGGTCATGTTGGATCCTCATCTACACTTCCCGGTGGGCCCAAGACACATTATACTGCAACAGAAAGATCGAAAGGTATAGTCCAACGAAGTCGTGGTGGTAAAGCAAAATCATTGCATAAAAAATATCAGAAAAGAAGAAAATTAGGCGAAATGTCAAAAGAGGCTAATATCATATTAAATGAAATTGCAGCGAGTGGTGGGGGAGTCGGACGTTTTCTGTCAGGACCACTAGGACAAATTACAGCATATAGTATGCTCCAAGAGCCATTATCTCAGGCAAGTAAATCCACAATATCTCCTTTCATGCGAAAAATGACATACCCATTTAAAGCGTGGCAGAGAATGTTCCGTTCTTCGTTCCCAGGCAAAGGATGGTTGTTTAATCCCGGACAGTATTCAGATCACGGTCCTAGAGCCTTAGGTGGACTAGACCCATCACATCCTGACTCAACGCGAGAAAAATAATACTTGACATTATTTTAATATATGCTATAATATGAATTATATGAAGAACTTCACACATAAAGTATTAGATACTCCGCTTCAAGAAATGAACACCGTCTACTTAAATGGCGATAGGTTATACAATACTCCTTCAGGAAAACTTCCTAGTGTCACCACAGTGACTGGTTGGGAAAAAAGCCATTTCTTCAAGAAATGGCGACAAGAAAATCCCAAAGAATCTAAACGAGTTCTAAATCGAGGAAATGAACTTCATTCGTTGATTGAAAATTATCTTAAAAACGAAGACATCAACATGGGTATAGTTACTCCTAACATTAAAGATTTATTCTACCAAATGAAGCCCGAATTGGATAAATTAGATAATATTACAGTTTTAGAGGGTGTTCTTTGGAGCGAAAATATTGGATTGGCGGGACGAGTAGACTGTATTGCAGAACATGAAGGTACGATTAATATCATTGATTTTAAAGGGAGTACTCGTAGAAAACAAAAAGGATATATTAAAAATTATTTTCTTCAGGCTACAGCCTATGCATTAATGTGGCAAGACATGACTGAAGAAAAAATTGACGATTTTAAAATTCTTATCGGGTGTGAAGAATGCTGTAATTGTCAACTGTTTCATGAAAAAACCATCAATTATGTTAAACTCCTCTACGACACAATAGAAAAATATAAAATCCACATAGAAGAAAAACAAAAACAAATGTTACTCTTCGAATAAAAAAGTGAAGCCTAGTGCTTCTTTTTTTTATAAATAGAGGTAGAAGAGACAATGCTTCATTACCAAGCAAATATATAATGGCAGGTAAATTTACGATTCTAAAAGGAAAACAATATGTTGGTGAAAGATCATGTAAATCGGCGAAACACCAGAACGTGGATAGCCTGCAATGATGATTCAAGATCTTCTGGAAATAGAGCCACCTTTGTAGAAAAATTTGGTGGAAGGTTTATCCAAAAAGGCAGAACTTGGAAATGGACAGAAAACGTTCTGTTAGAATCCGTAGCAAAAATAAAACAAAAAAATATATACATTTTCACAAGACCAGATGGTATTTATGAAATGGTAGATAATTTTACGCAATATTGTGAAGATAACGAGTTGAGTAGATCTACGATGTACGCTGTCCTTAGAGGGCAACGAAAACATCATAAAAAATTTAAAGTTCGAAAGGTATAAAGGAGAAAAACTATGTTAGGTACTATATGGTGGTCAATTTTAATGTTTATAGCAGGAACAATAGTAGGAACCCCTTTATGGAATTGGGCTAAACGTTATTTCCCATGGAATAAATAATATAAAAATCCACTGACTTTCTATCAAACTGAAAAGGAGGTGGTCCGGTTAAATTCAATTTCGATAAAAAGTTAGTGGGGGAGGGGAGAATCTAGTTCTCCCCTCTTTTTTATACATATAGAAGTACTAATTACTAAAGGTATAGTATTTATGAAAAACATTATTTTTATATTTGGACACTTCGATCCTCCTACTTCTGCTCATGTTGAATTAATTAATGAAGCAAAAAAAATGGCTAGATTAGAAAATTCTGATTATTTAGTGGTAGGAAATCCAAAAGAAAACATATTACCAACTTCTTTAAAAGAAATACATATGAAAAGGATTTTGAATGAAAATAATGTAATAATTCATCCCAATATAAAAACACCATTCGACGTAATTAGTTCCTTAGAAAATAAGGGATATGATGATATCACTATGATGGTAACAAACGACCAACTTGATGAAATAAAAAGAATTTTACCTAAAAATATCGGCATAGTTTCTGGTGGTGTAACAAATCCAGACGAGGATAAAAGAATATTAGAATGCGTAATAAGTGGTGATGTTGAACGAATGAAAATTTATCTTCCAGAAAATACTTCATCATTACGGGCTGAAAAATTAATGAAAGATATTCAAACAGGAATAAAAATGGAATTGGTTGTTGAAAACACATGGTTTGATTACAACGAATATATAAATTTTGTTAACAAAAATGATATTGAAAAATCTATAGAAACTGCAATAAATGAAATAACAAATAAAACAATTTCTGGATTTAATTCATTTCTCTTAGAAGTTTCTCCTATTATTAATACAATGAGAAAAGATAAAGAAGAAACACGCGGAACTGGAATTCATGATAAAAGATCTAAAGATGCTGCAAGAAAAAGGGCTGAACGTGCTGAATCCAATTCAAAAAAAGGTAGCATTAAAGATTATTATATCGTACAAAATAACGAAAGCGGAATATACGAACTAGTAAATAGAACAGAAAAACATATGGAAGCCCTAACAGGTCCAGACGATAGTCTTCGTCCTACTACTCTTAGTGAACTTATTCGTATATTCAAGGATACTGATAAAACATTTAGAATTACTCCTACATCCAGAAAATTTCTTCCTAAATCTCTGACAGATAAAACCAATGTAGATAAATATAAGGCTCAACCAGAAGGAAAAGGAAAAAAGGCTGCTGGAGCCGCTTCAAGTGGACAACGAATTAAAGATGTAGAAGATGGAGAACCAGAAATAGAAGAACCAACTACTCGTTCGTTTGAATTTTTAGAATTAGATTCTGTGAGTAGAACTGAATTTGTTAAAACCATAATATCTGGAATGAACCAACTTGAGGATTTAGCATCCAATACTGGTGATAAAATTATATCCTCATCCCCCGAAGTAAAACAATGGTTTAATACAGCCAAAAGTCTTTATGATGCATACAAAGAAGATCCAGATAAGGTTGAAATGTATACCACTAATTCTGAAATAAAAGACTTTATTAATAAATTTGAGAATCTTCAATCTACCTACGACAAAGAGAGTGAATTAATTGATACATTAAAGGTTGTTAATTCGATTCAAGGATTAGAAAACACCGAAGACTTTAAATCGTTCACTGATCGTCTTCAGAAATCCACAACCAAAAAGATTGATAATTCAAGAAAAGATTCATCTAAGAGACATAAAGTTCTTGAAAATAATCATAAAGCATTATGGAATAATGCAGATCTTGCAAAAGAGATTTCGGGAATAAATTCTATTTTACATGAAATTACCGATTTAACAACAAGTACATCTCAATATAAATCACCAGAACGAGGAAATCTTATACAAAGATTTACTAGCATTAATTACGAAAACGACGGATGGCAATTGTCTAAGTTATCTCAACAACTTTTTGGATTGAATGAAAGTGATTTTAGACTTAAGAAAAAGATTAATGATTGCACAAATGGAACTAATGCACAAGTAGATTGTGATTTTATAAATGATTCATATTCAGCCAACGATATTAAAATGTTTTCTAAATATCAAAAGATGCAAAAAAATCTAATGCACATGTCCGGGTTGGTAAATTCTGATAATACATTTGATGCATTTCGTCTTTACTATGATAAAGAAGGAAGATATTCTGAGGGGAATGGTTTCTTCTCTGGGTCCTATGCTGATTCGTGGTCATTAAGCACAAAAGCGTTGGGTGAGGAATGGGGTGGTGATATAACAGAAAGATTAAAAGGATTTTCCCTTGATAAAAGTAAATTATTCATCCTAAAGAGCAGAATACCACTTAATAGATTAATTTCATCGTACTTCTCCGATTTACCAGAAGGTGTGGAATATTCTGATAAAGAATTAGAAAGTATAAAAATGTACGATGGTAATGCTTCTTATATTGATCACAATCAAAATGAAGTAATTGTAAATTCGTCTGATTCTGTTTCGGTTGAAATTGTTCCTTATGGTGAAAAAGTAATGAACAAACTTACTGAAGAAAAGAAAAACCAAACTTTAAATATACGAGATAAATATAATTTAAATTGGATGAGAGCCTTCAAAGAAAATTCGTTTATTGATTTTGCGTTAGAACCAGAAGATCCTAATGCAAAACCTTATACTATAATCAATATTGATGGAAAAGAAACTAAAATTGATATTGAAAGAGACATAATAGAATCCTTTAATGAAAATACAACAAACTATAAATTAAAAGAATCTCAAATTGAAGGAATTGGTACATATAGCACCAAAAATATTATCCCTAATGAAATTATAGGTAAATATATGTCCTCATATCTTAGCGAAGATGGTAATGAATATCAACAACGCACGGAACTTTGTAGATTTACCAATCATGCAAAATTATCAAATACTTACATAACTGTACTTGAAGATGGAAATTTTTATTCTGTCGCCGAACGTTACATTCCAGAAGATGAAGAACTTACAGTATATTATCCTGACGTATATAATCAAATTATGAAAAGAATAGAAAATGGTTCTATTGGTTCAATACCGGAAGTAGAAATTATTGCTGACGAATATAAAAATATGAAAATTCCTTTGGACAAATTCTCGGACATATTTGGAGAATACGATTTCTTAAAAAATAGTGGACAACTAAACGAAAATAAAAGAAATTATAAAAAAGAATATAGAGAATATCACGGAAAACCAGATCAGATAAAAAGAAGGGCTAATCGAGTTCAGGCTAGACGAGACATGGAAGCAACTGGAAGAGTTCATAAAGGTGATGGTAAAGATATAGATCATAAAGATGGTAATCCGATGAATAACAAAAAATCAAATTTACGAGTAACTTCCAGACATTATAATCGTTCAAGAAATAACAATAAAAACATCTCAGAAGAACATGGAGCAGGAGAATGGGGAACATTTGAGTTGCTAAGAAAATATCTCCGAGACACACCACACATGAAAATTCAATCAAAGAAGGAAAAACTCAACAGATGATCGAAAATGTCGGAGTAATTAGTGGACTAGATCTAAGTATTTTCTTTGAGATCGGAATAGCGGCAGCAATGTTTGCTGTAGGTTTTACTATTGGTTTAAAAAAAATTCCTAAAATTAAACTTTCTAAAACAAAAGATCTTAATTACTGGAAATTACACAGTAGGGCTCATGAAATTCTCACAGAACTAAGAATTGTAACAAAATGCGCTAGGACTCAAATTGTTCAATTCCATAATGGCGAATATTTTATGGACGGTCTAACGATGAGAATGAAAACACTCACTCATGAATCTCTAGCCAGTGGTGTGGCTGGAGAAGGAAAAAATAAACAAAGACTCCAATTATCAATGTTTATTCCTCTCATGAAATTAGTAATTATGGATGACGGTGATATTCATAAAACCAATGATCTTGAGGAATCATATGCCAAACAACATATGCGATTATCGAATGTTTTAGCATTTTCAGTTCTTCCTCTTAAAAAACAAGGGTCGGTTATTGGGTATGTAATGTGTCAGTGGTGTAGTGAAACAAAGATGAAAGAACTCAAACCTAAACAGATATGTGAAGAAATTACCCTGGCTAGAGATAAAATTGAAGTAAATTTAGATATCCAAAGAGCCAAAATATAATACATAATAATATAATAAAGGAGTCATGAAGATATGAAGAATTTTAAAGAATTAATAGAAAATTTACAAAACACCATTACTGAGCGAGAAGATACTCCTGGTGGTGGATTTGGTAGATCTGCATTTAGCCATTTTGGTGTACATAGAGTCGATGACGATGATCAAGTAAATCGTTTGAATGCTTTTTTAGATACCTTTTCTGCGAAAGAAACACTAGATCCTCGGTCTACTCTTTATAAAATTAGACACCGTTTAAATACGGCTGGATTAGATTTTAAATTTAACCCAACAGATCAGTTGAATCTCGAAGGTATGAATCAATTCCTCATCTCTCGAAATGGTGGTACATTTGGTAAATCTCTGGATACTCCCTTCGACGAGTTTGAAGTCACAGATGGTCTTCCTGATGGAGTTAATATGGTGTTAAATGTTATTGTAGAAACTATGCCATCTGGATTATATGCAATGAAGATACGTTTAGAAAAAATGGAATGACAATAATTGACTATATTATGGAAATAGACAAAATAGACAACTCTAATTTTGATGAGTATGTACTTCAACATTATTCAAATCCAAATTGTAGTGGTTTATCTGAATTCTATGATGATTTAGAACGAATTAAATATATTAAACGACTTTTTAATCGTTATCACTCCAGGGGTGATATTAAACCCAGACTTCTTTTAAATCATATAATTATATTACAGAATGTATTTGGTGCAAATGCTTGTTCTAGAATTCTTTTTCATAAAATGGAAATCAAATTTCATCCATATTTAAAATCATTTTTGGTTTATCTTAATTATTTACCACCCAATATCCCAGAAATAAATTTAGAAATAATTCCAACAGATCATAAGATCGATTCTTTTTTGCGAGATATCCAATGAGTTCCAATGATTTTTCTAAAATTATAAGTGCATTCACTGTATATAAGTTGCTTCGAGATGTGGTTATTCCTTTTACACAAACTAAAGCATATAAATTAGGCATTATAGACGCAAATGGAAATTATCTTACCAACTTTGATGAACTCTCTCCATATGACAGACTTGTAATTGGGATTAAAAAATTAATAAGTAAAGTGCCAGATCCCCCTTTTCAAGCAAAAATGCGTAATATATCCACATCTCTTGCGTTGCTTGGAGAAGAAATTGAATCTATGGGTGGAAACAAAACAGATTTTATCGATAGAATAAAAAAATCATTTACTAAATTAGGTATAAATAATATAGGAGAATAATTTATGCCAGACGTTCCACAAGAATATATGGATGATTTTGATTTTGGATTCAGTAGTGTTGATATTGATGAACTTAATAATATATTAGGTACTACTACTACTATTCAAGAAAATGAAGAAATAAAAAACCTTGAGGAAAAATTGGACTTGATTATTCAAATGAATTCTACTTGTGAAGGCACCAATGCAGTTAAGTCGCAATATGATGAATTATTAGCAGCAAAAATGAACGAAATTGAAAAAGAAACTATACCATTGCTCGTTAATTTAAAGAAAAATAAAACTAAAGATTATATTCATTGGCCTGGTCCACAAAGAGAGGCTCAATGTGATTTACAAATACAAAAAATACTTGGGATGACAAGGGGTTAATAATGGGCTGTGGATGTGAAAAAGAAAAAGGAAATATATTAAAACCAAAACGGTTTAATCTTCCAATAAGTAAACAAGAAACAAACAAAAAAACGGAAAAATTAACATATGTCGATCAAACTCAACAAAAAAAATCCAAAAAAGGAAATTCCAATAATCTTGCCATTAAAAAAACAATAATTAATTTAAATGAAAAAAAACACATAAAAGAAACATCTAATAATATAAAACATTCCCTACACCATAAAAATTATTCGAATAGAATTCGAGAACAAAAATTGAGAGGAAAACAATGAAATTATTTTCAACACTGAAAGAAGAAATTGCAAATGTTGCAGCCTCCGGGCATGTTCATGGTATGGGTTATGAGGATACACCACCAGATAACTTAGCAATTAGACCTAGAAAAAAGAAAAAACGATTTCTTCCCAGAACATTTTATCCATTTTTTCCTATGGGAGAATCTGTAAATGAACATATTGAAAAACGTGGAGACGTTTGGGTAGTTACAGATAAAAATAAAACAGAAATTCTTGGAACACACGAATCAAAAGAAAAGGCTATAAGACAATTAGCAGCAATTGAAACAAATAAATGAAAAAATTATTATTATTATGTGTACTATTGTCTGGTTGTGAATCAATACCAAACTATACCCCATCAAACCAAACTGCTTCTAGTGTGATTAATAATTCTACATACGAACAAATAGAACAAACTGATGAAATAAGAAACGCATCTGAATCTATTTCTAATGAACTTGATAATATTGATATTTCTGCTGAAAATATATTAAATATAATTGCAGTAACAGAACCTATTATTAATGAATTATATTATATAGAACAATCCACAGAATTAATTAAAGACTCTGTGGATTCTGCGCAACAAGAACAAATTCGAATATCAGAAGCACTAGAAGATTTAGAACAGGCTAATCACGAGGCTCTTCGGGGTGTAGATCTAACAAAAAATATAGAGCAAGAATTAGAAGAACTTCGACAATCTGATCGAGAGATTCGGAAGCAAGCATTAGAAAATCTTCATTCATTCATAACCCTTTTCTTTGTTATAGGTTTTGGAATGTTAATTACCGGAGCATTTGTTGCGTTTTGGATTAATGGAAAACTTGGCACAACCATATTAGGAATTGGTATTTTAACTGTTGGTTTTGCGTCAGCCTCTCAATACTATTTAGAAGAAATAGCAACAATTGGACTAATAATTCTCATAATTGGTTTTCTTTCTACAGCAGGAATAATTGCTTGGATGCTCATCAAAGGTAAAAGTAATGAAAAAGCAATTAAAGAAATAGTAGAACTCATAGAAACAATGAAAGATAAATTAACACCAGAAGAACGTAAAAGTATCTTTGGAAAAGATGGTATGGCATCTAAACTTACCAGTGATATTACTAAAAAGATTGTTAACGAAGTAAAAATTAAAAATGGATTTAAGAAGAAAACTTAATCTTTCTAACTTCTTTATATAAATATTTACAAATATAAAATGAATCTATAATATCAGAAACTGGATTATCTATTTTAGTTTTCTTTGGTGTTATTATATCTTTGAGATTATATGATGTCTCTTCCTCAAAATATTTATGCATACTTTCTTTATCTGCATTTCCTTTACCTGTTGCTAATTTCTTAATTACAGACGGAGGAATAATTTCTAATGGAATTCCAACTTCATAAATTTTATATTTTAATATTCCCGTATTTTCTGCAATATGAAATACTTTACCAGTAGATGAGTATGAATAACCTTCTAATGCAATTTGTTCACACCCAACAATCTTTTCGATCACCCAATCACTAATACTTTTATATCTTTCTGTTTCATCATTCCACGTAGAAAAACTTTCTCCATAAATATTTTTAAGAAAAAACTCAGCATATCGTTTTGTGTCGGTTAAAAAATAAAATGTACATTTTTCAAAAGTAAATGATTCTTTATGACTACCATTGTATATACAAACACTTGGACTTCTCATCGAATAATCTATACCTGCAATTATCATAAGAGGTTCTCCAACATCTTTGCTCCAGAACATCTATATTTATATTCCTCTGACAAGCATGGTTCCAATAATGAAACCAATCAAAGAAACTATTACGCCTTCAGGTGTCATTAAAAGCATCAATCGCGTTTTCCAAAACTCTTTCATGTTTATTTATACTCTCCTCAATCCAATGACTAAACATATTAACTCTTGTTGCCGAACATTCTATTATTCTTCCATCAATAATCATAAAACTGGATATGATT
>Ga0098047_10001052_pt1 | contig 11280 bp, 8 predicted proteins | sample 12_taG_FD_92585 | JGI IMG/M metagenome (GOLD analysis project Ga0098047, IMG submission 92585) | Marine viral communities from the Subarctic Pacific Ocean - 12_ETSP_OMZ_AT15267 metaG | ecosystem: Environmental > Aquatic > Marine > Oceanic | place: Subarctic Pacific Ocean | collected 2015-01-16 | reverse complement strand
GAGGTTCAATCGCAACGCGCTGGTTGATCCTACATGGGCTGGTGGTAAGTTCGGCGCACCCGGAATCGGTGGTGAAGATGTTCTCTATTCACTTCTGGGCGGTGGTCTCGGTGTTGGGGGTCGTTTGTTGGGTGGTCTAGGTCGTGGTGGACAGCAGTTAGCCGCAACCGGACAGCAGTTAGCAACCACTGGTCAACGGGCTATGCAGCTTGCGCCCCAAGTCTCCAGCAGAATTGCAAGTGCGGCGCGGACGCCAACTGGTGCCGGTCTCACGCAATATGTGAACATGAATCTTGAGAATCCAGAATTGCAGCGCGGCAGTTTCGACCTCTCCAAGATTCCGCTCAAGGAACAGCAACCTCTGTTGTGGAGATCGCCTCTGGAACAGGCGTTATCAGGCGCACAAGGACGGGGTGATGCGGATCAGTACATTTCTGCGCTGGGAGATGTTAAGGGTGCCACGGCAGAAGCGAAGATGTCCGGGTTGTACGACTATCTTGAAACAAAACCCAAACACACCCGCGAAGACCTTCTGAACTTCCCTCGCCTGTCGTTGACGGAGACGGTGAAGGGTGGTCTAGGTAAACCCGCTGGAGAAATTAGAGAAGTTGATGCAGCCGAGGCTACGCAATTATTCAACGATAACGTTCCGATTCATTGGTGGGATAAGGAGTTTAATATGGCCTTTGCGGTTGATGATTTGGCGGTATTAAGTCCAGAGAACTATTTTGCACAACGTCCAAGTCGTTACGTTATTCGTACTGGTGGCGTTGATATTGATGGGACGGTTGATGCAAATTATGTGAATCCGTCTTTGTATAGTCAAACAAAATACGGAAGCAGCAAACAACTAAACCTTCCCGGCGGCACTAACCCTAAAGAAATACTGGTGCAGTTACCGGAGCGTGAACAAAGTCCTTACCAACTAACTCATAATTCAACCAATCAAGTAATACAAGACTTTCCAAATCGTGATGCCGCATTTGAAGCGTTACAAAAAATTATTGCGAGAGGCGATGGACTTGAATATAGCATCCAACCCACAAGACCAGCACCTGACTACACCGACGACCCCCACTGGGACGAAGACAACGTCCTAGTCCACGTTCGCACTAACGAACGCTATGTCGGTGGTAAAAAAGCGTTACACGGGGAAGAAATACAGAGCGGCTGGCATCAGGCGGGACAGAAGAAGGGTTATCAGGGTGACTTCAGCAATCTTCGTGCTGAAATTTTAGAAGCAGCGGAAAAGCATCATTATGTTGCGCTTGGCAACGTAAAAATGTCGGAAGTGAAGTCAGCGATTAGGCAACTTGAGCGAAACCCACTTGTACTTACTAACCCGGATGCAGAATCGTCTTGGTCGTTACTCAGGGAGTTGACCGGCGATTCAGATATTGACCTAAATCGTTTCCATGACATCCATGATACAGGCGTCTTTGACCGTGTCCTTGTCCCAGACGCACCGTACAAAAAGGATTGGCACGAACTGGGATTCAAACGTTTATTTGCAGAAGCGATACGCGACCCCAGCATAGAACGTCTGACGTGGACAACCGGTGAAGTGCAAGCTGATCGTTATAATTTGGCGAAGTACATCAACAGAATAGAAGTGGCGCGAGAAGTAGACGCCGGGGAATCTGTTTATGAACTGGCTATTTCCCACAAAGCTGGGCATATCCAACACGAAACGAATCTTTCGCCAGAAGATTTAGAGGCGTTTGTCGGCAAGGAAATGGCTGACAAAATAATAGCCGGTGGTGGCGGCACGAAACCTTTGGATACCGTGTACGAGGGTTTAGACCTTGAAATCGGCGGTGAGTTCCACAAACAGCTTTACAACCAAAAGATCACCAAATTCGCAAAAGAATGGCTGAAGAAGTTTAAGGTGAAGCCGCAGCGAATTTCCTCTGAAATAACCAATTTTGATGTGTCGAGGGATTGGGGTATTTCCAGACACGGTAACGGATATGCGGTTGTCCAACCCGGTTATGACCCAATAGTATTTCCAACTTTAGAAGCTGCTCAAGAAAAACTAAGGGAACTGGAAAATCTAAAACCACATAATCTCTGGTACATCGACATCACACCGAAAATGCGGGAATACTTTTTCAAACATGGCATCCCACTTGCAGAGGTTGATCAACTTCAACAGGCATACGCATGACCAATCCAGCAATCCGCTACAAAACGCGATTTGAAACCGCATCTCTAAAACCCATCTTTGGCGACATTGACATGTCAGCTACCGGGGAAGGCTTGCCCTCACGAATAGAGACAAGCCCGGGAGAGGTAAGCATAGAGGGTGGTGATAGTGCTGGTGGTTCCAGCATGATTTCCGGTGGTGGTGGTGACTATTATGGTGCTGGATACGGATACACACCCGGTGGGGGTTACAGTTTCGGTGGTGGAGGTGGTTACCCGGGATTCGGTGGTGGGATGACGCTCGGCACAATACCGTTAATGTCGCCCGGAGCAACAACGTATATCTCGGGGCCGGGTGGAGTACCCCCGGGAGCACCCCCGGGAACACCCCCGGGAACGACGGTAATAGGCGGCGGTGGTGGAACGACCTTTCTCGGTGGTGGAACGACGTTGAAAAGTATATGGGACAAACTGACCGGTGAGGCGGGTGGCGTTACCGGGTTTCCCGAAGATACATGGGCGGCAGCAGAAAAAGTGTACGGCACCCATGAACCGCCGGGAGCGTTGGGGGTTAGTAAAGGGGTAGAAGACGCGATTAATTCCTACGCGCGGGCTTTTGGGGGCGACGTTGCAGCAGCCGCTCAATTTGTCAAAAGTGGTGCGACAGGCCCGGAATTGTTTCTCGATCCCGGCGGCACTATTTTTGGGCCAGAACCATTAACCGCATTCACTGGCGGCACTGCTCCGCTGGTCGATCACGGGCTTGCGGCTCCGCTTGAGGGGATGGGGTATCCGGGGTCGTGGTCAGCCGAAGGAATTGGGGGTGTTGAATTAGCCTCGGCTGGAGATGTAACTGCCGCAGCATCAGCGGAAGCATCTAGGTTAGGAAGTCTTTCCGCAGGGCCAGCCCCCGGAACTGGGACAATGTACCCCTCTACACTGCCGGGAACTGCTGTTGAGACCGCTGTAGACCTGAGTGGTGCTGGTTTTCCGACGGGGATGGGAGTGTCATCGAGCGCGTCTGGCGGTTCGCTGATGTCTGGATTCTCTTGGATGACAGCGGCTGCAATGCTTGCGCCGATAATCATTGCAACAATTAAAACCGACAGAGCAGGAGATGATAAAAGAATAACGGGCATCCTCGATAAAGCAGAAAAAGCGATTGCCGGTGGTGCTAGAGCGCCGACGGGTTACACCTACGATGCGGGGGCAACCGACATAGAGAGTATGATGGAAAGCACAATAGCCGCATCAGCGGCGGGTGAAACTGGCAAGTCACGAACAATCAAGCTGACCGATGATGTTTTTGGGTCACGAGTCATCTTCACCGCAGAAGACCCGTTTCATGCGGCTGCAAAATCTGTTAGTGCTGGCGGTGCGCCAAAAATGGAAGACTTTGGGTCGTGGGATTCTGACCCAAGCAGAGAAACGGTTGCAGCGTTTGAAGAGGCTACTGCTGCATATGAAGCAAAAACTGGGCCAGCAGAGGTCAGACCAAGCGAAGTGAGTCGTGTGATTAGTAGAGTGACTGACGATGCTGCGGCAAGAATGGCAAGCGGTGAATCAGCGTATGCTTTGGCAGAAGAACTGGGCCTTGATGCCAGCCGCATCCACGACAGATGGGCTGAAGATTACGGTCGATGAAAGTTACTCGCGAGATGGTGTCAGGTCTCGCCGCCACAGTCCTCGCCCAACGTTACGATAACCCCAAACCCACACCATCGTTTCACGAAGAGTTGTGGGCGCTATGCACGTCTGATCACAAGAAGGTTGCCATTGCCGCGCCTCGTGGTCACGCAAAGACAACCGCAATCACGGGGTCTTATTTAATCTCGACTCTGGTCATGCGCGAAAGAAAGTATGCGCTGGTGTTGTCCGACACAGAAGATCAGGCAAGCGAGTTTCTTAACGAACTCAAAATAGAGTTTCGTGAAAACGAATTGCTGATGGAAATGTACGGGGTCGATAAAATTGTACGCGACTCTGCAACCGACATGATCGTGCGGTTCAAGGATTCGCATGCGTGTCGCGTCATTGCACGGGGCGCAGAACAGAAGATTCGCGGTAAGAAGTGGCGAGGCACACGACCTGACATCATCATTGTTGATGATTTGGAAAACGAAGAACTCGTTTCCTCTGACAACCGTCGTTCAAAATTGAAACGATGGTTCTACGGTTCTGTCTTACCGGCGGGCAGTGACGAGTGTGTGTTTCGCGTTGTTGGCACCATCCTCCATTTCGATTCTCTTCTTGAGAACCTGATGCCGAAGGACGATGCGATCAGGACACCTTTGAAAGATTATCTTTATGGTGATTGGATTTCGGTCAGGTTCAAGGCGCATCCTGATGAAGATGATTTTTCAACGTTGCTTTGGCCTGAGAAGTTTTCAGAAGAGCGGCTGAGAAGTATTCGCAGCGACTACTTGAAGCAGGGCATACCGGAAGTCTACGGTCAGGAATATCTCAACCAGCCGATCTCAAAAGAGACGGCATATTTCCGTGAGCAGGATTTGACTCCGCTTGAGGCAGATGATTGGGACTCCAACCTGACGTGGTATGCGAGTGCTGATCTAGCGATCAGTCAAAGAGACCGTGCAGCGTACACCGTAATGTTTGCTGCTGCGATGGATGAGAACCGGCGGTTGCAGGTGCGCGACAGGAGAAAAGGCCGATGGGACTCTGCGACGATACTCGATGAAATATTTTCACTTGTTAAGCGGTACAACATCCAAGACTTTTTTCTGGAAACAGAAAACATTGCAAGAGCAATCGGGCCACAGATTTACGAGCGAATGCGAAAGGAGTCCACCTACTTCACGCTTCACTCTGTCGTCCCCAGCAAGGACAAGGAAGCAAGAGCCAGCCCGTTACAGGCGATGACTAGAGCGGGTGGTGTTCGCTTCAACACAGAAGCGGAGTGGTTCCCTGACTTGAAACGGAACATGCTGATGTTCCCTCGTGGCCCTTTCAAGGATGACGTTGATGCGCTGGGCTTGATGGCGCACGGTGTAACAAAACTCGCTAACCCGGCATCCGACGAAGAGATCGCAGAAGAGGAATACCGGGCTAACGTCTGGAACATGGGCTTCGGACGAAATCACATTACGGGCTACTAATTCGTTAGCGAATGGTCACCTCTGGTAACTGATGCCGAAGTCTGAAGTTGCTTTGATTGAAAAGTTTTACGGCACTGCGTTGGACTGATCGAAACTCTCTCCCGTGTGACTTGATTGAGTCGTCACGATAATCGCGCCCGATTGCCATGTGCGCGAACTCGTGAATGAGAACAAAGAGCGCGTCTGATAGATTGGTGCCACAAGTGACGTGTATTCGATTCCCAAAGGTCTCTGCGTGTCCGTTGCTACTGCGACGTTCTTTTCGCCAGACTTGAACGATCACGTTGCGTAAGTTTTTGTGGCGTGACATGTTGACCGGCAGAATGTTGTCTATTTGTGTGGTCATCATTTTCGCAATTGGCTTGATTGCTTTGCGAATGTCATAGCTTTCAATCAGGTAGCGTTCTGCAATCGTTGCCTGTTTGGTTTTGGCCTTTTTGATGGACGCGGATTTTCTTTCAGACCGTTTCTTGTCGAGTGATGGGCAGACCCGTTCGACCAGTACGCCTTTCTTTTCAGAACAAGATAGGCAGTATCGTTTGACGTTGTTCTTGCGAGGTCGTGAAGGGGCCAAGACCCCCGCTCTGCATTGTGGGCATGACCAGCGTTTTAGTTTGTTCGTTGTGTTGCGTGGCATTTTTTAATCTCATTAATTAATTGAACCTCTATTATACCAAATGGGTTTTTTCAAAATTGCAAAAACAGCGAAATCGGATCGTTTTGAGCACTTTCAAAAAAATAAACCCAGTGTTTAAGCCACAAAAAAAAATGAAAAAACATGGTTCGGAAATTTTCACAAAATCGGACGCGATGAATTTTTTATCGGAAATTAAATGAAATTCAATCGAATAATTGAATTAAGCGACGAAGGTATTAACCTCGCATTGAGGCTGGATGCCGGTCAGCTAGACGACATCGGAAAGGCTGTTGCTAAAGGTTACCGTGACGATCTCGATTCACGTCGTGAATGGGAAAACCGAAACGCCGACGCATTGAAATTGGCAATGCAATATTACGAACGCAAGTCGTGGCCGTGGGAAGGCGCGTCCAATGTTCGTTACCCGTTGATCACCACAACCGCGATGCAATACAACGCTCGTGCATACCCCGCACTGGTGCCGGGTCGTGAAGTCGTGAGGATCAAAACCTTCGATGGCAAGAAGGATGAAGGATTGATGATGATGGAAAAGGCGTTGAACTGGGCCATCATGGAAGAAAGCAGTGAGTGGGAAGAAGAAACCGATAAACTGCTGATGATTCAACCACTTATCGGCTTTGTTGTGAAGAAGATTTTCTTCGATCCGCAACAGCAGCGCATTCGTTCACAAGTTGTTCTACCGCAAAACTTTGTCGTTGATTACTACGCGAAGTCGCTTGAGTCAGCGGCGCGTAAGACGCACGTTCTGTCATACACACCAAACGAAATGGAAGAGATGTTTCGCCTCGATTGGTTTCGGCGCGTTGAGATGGGGCCGGTTGATCGTGAGGTGCGCGACTTTCACAGCGCAGTCGATGAGATACATGGATTCCAGCGACCACCAGCGTCGGAAGAATGTGTTGTGCTTGAGCAGCACTGCTGGCTTGATCTCGATGAAGACGGTTATGCAGAACCTTATGTTGTTCATGTTCTTGAAAAGAATGACGAAGTTCTAAGAATTTTTCCACGGTTCCAAAAAGTATTTTATGCACGTCAAGGCGACGTGATCGAAGGAACAAACACCGACTTAATACAAATGGGCTACAAGATTGCCCGCATACAACCGGAAGAATATTTTGTTAAGTACGGTTTCATACCGTCCCCTGATGGTTCCATCTACGACATCGGTCTGGGGGTTCTGCTTGCGCCGGGGAACGAAGCCGTCAACTCCCTCCTAAACCAGTTGATCGATGCGGGTACACTTTCCAATGTTCAAGGTGGACTGTTGTCTCGCGGCATTCGCATCCGAAGCGGCGACATCGACATCCAACCGGGCCGCTGGCATCGCACTGATGCTGATGCGGAAGAACTGGCAAAAGGCATTTACCCGTGGCCGATTAAGGAACCATCGGGGACACTATTTTCATTGTTAGGTTTGTTGATTGATGCGGGTCAGCAAGTGGGTTCTGTCAGCGAAGCAATGATGGGCGCAATGCCCGGTCAGAACACCGCAGCAACCACAGTGATGGCTTCTCTGGAACAGGGCATGCAAGTGTTCAGTGCGATCTACAAGCGCACGTTCCGCTCGATGTCGAAAGAGTTTCGGCAATGGTTTGATCTCACGATTCGTTTTGTTGATCCATCAATGGCAAACAAACTTCAAGGTCAGGTCGTGCCGGTCGCTGATCCCAACATTGTCTCGTCAACCCAACGAATGATGAAGGCACAGGCGTTGGTTGAAAGAGCGACTGTCGCACCAAACCTTTACGGAAATGAAGGTTTGATCGAAGCAGAGCGACGTTTCCTTGAAGCATTGCAAGTCGAAAACATCGAGGCGCTATTGCATCCGGGTGAATTTGATCAGCAACAGGCACAAGCAATACAAGAGCAGACTCAAGTTGTGATGCAGACTGAACAGGATAAATCACAACGCGAATGGACAAGAACGCTGGCGAATGCGAAGAAAGATGAAGCAACCATCGCCAGCAAGCAGATAGATGATGCGGTAAAGGTGCGCGAAGCGCAGATCGCGGAATTCAAGGTCAAGAGTGATTTTGAAATCGACAAAGCGAAACTTGCGCTTGATGCGGTGAAGGGTGGTAATGGACAGGGATGAAATTCAACTGTGGCTGGCATCGCCGGTTACTAAGTTGATTCTGAGTCTGATGGAAGATCGAAAGACTCAGATTCTAAGTCGGCTGGTTGGTGGGGGCATCGAGACAATGCCCGACTACGCCAAATTGGTCGGCGAATTCCGGGGTCTAACCGACCTTCAAACCATGATTGAGGAAATTGAACATGAGGGTTCAGCCAGTAGGCGAGAAGTTAGTAGTACAACCGCTCAAATCGGAGCGGGTTACTGACGGTGGGATTGTAATCCCCGAATCAGAAGCTGAGAAGTACGACATTGCCGCTGTTAAGGCCAAAGTAATTGCAATTGGGCCTTTAGCGTTTGAAGCAGAAAAGCAACACGAAAAATCGTTTGGTGTTCACATCGATGCGATACCTCGTGTTGGTTCAACTGTTGCAATGGCGAAATATGCCGGGTACGAAATCAAAGTTGGTAAGGACACTTTGCGAGTCGTGACCGACCAAGACATCACTGCAATTCTGGAGGAAGAGGATGAGTGACGAAAAAACTGTCGAAGAGGTCGCTCAAGAAATGGGCTGGGCCGACAAGGACAGTTGGCAGGGTGATCCTGATCAATGGAAACCAGCAGTAGATTTCATTCGTGATACGCAAAGCATTTCACAAGACAAGGGCAGTGAAATTGTTTCTCTAAAGAAACAACTTGATGGCTTGACGAGTGAAATGCGGAACATGGGCATTAACCAAGCGCGTCAGATTAAGGAAGCAACTGATACCGCCAGAGCGCGATTGTTGTCTGAACGCTCTCAAGCGGTTGAAGAAGGTGATACCGAAAAGTTCGGTCAGGTTGAGCGACAGCTTCAACAAATAAATTCACATCCATCTGATCCGTTAGTGGAGCGTCGTGCGGCTGAATTTCAGCAGGGCATGGTGGATTTTGCACAACGGAACCCTTGGTACGCCACTGATAAATCGATGGCGGCGTTTGCAAACATGTACGGGGAGTCACTAGCGAAGGCGAATCCGAATATCACGCATGAGGAATATTACGCTTCAATTGAAGATGTTGTTCGGTCGCAGTTTGCACACAAGGTTGCTAACGACAAGCGTTCAGCACCAGCCGCAGTCTCGCCCGATAAACCGGCTTCGAACAAGTCAAGTTCTTGGGCTGAGTTAAAAAGTGTTTATCCAGAAGCGGAAGATGCGTTTAATGATCTGGTTAAACGAAAAATTTTCACGAACGATGAGCGGGAAAGCTACGCCAAACAGGTTTTGGCAACTTAAACACACGTCGTTTTTGAAATAACATGAGTCGCCCGAAGGCGGCTTTTTTTGTGAGGAAAAAAAATGGTCGCACGAGGACGAGCGCAAAAAGAACCTGTTCGCAAAAGGAACAGAAACAAAATTGATGGGATGCGTCAGAAATTGCATGCACCTGAGATATCGGGTTATCAAACCCGGTGGGTGAATGACTATACTGGTCGCCTTCAATCACTGACTGAGCATGACGATTATTCGTTCGTGTCAAAGTCAGAAATTTCCGACCCTATGGGTCGAGCAGAGGTGGGTGATCCCAACGTGACCCCGGAATTGCAAGTCGGAGATCGAGTTGCCCGAATTGTTGGTGCTGACGGGGGTTCCCCCGTCTATGCCTACTTGATGAAAAAACGAAAGGAGTTTTTTCTGCAAGATCAGGCTGAGAAGGAGAAAGAACTTCTCGAAGTAGAAACTCAACTAAAACGTGGTCGTGAAGATGCCGCGATGTTTTCGCACGGTAACGTCGAAATATCCCGGCGCGGAGCGACTTAAACCACATGGAGTAAATCAATGGCAAACATTGACAACCCTCGCGGAGCGCGACCGGTCAAACGATTGGACGGTGGTTCCGCTGTGGTGACGAACAAGTATGTAGTTGATTCGAGTAATGGCACAGCAATTTTCATCGGTGATTTTATCAAGCTGGAAGCTGACGGCAACGTCGCTCCTGCTGCTGCCGGTGGCAACATTCTTGGTGTGTGCGTGGGTGTTCTCGACGATTACGACAACTTGACACGTCGCTACTTGCCCGCTTCGACGGCGGGAAACATCTTGGTGTGTGATGATCCGTGGATGGTCTTTGAGATACAAGAGGATTCAGACGGCGGTGATCTTGCACATACAAACATCGGAAACAACTGCGATCTCGTAGCTGGTTCCGGTTCCACAACCACAGGCATATCTGCTCACGAAATCGACGCTTCAGACGCAAAGACTGGCATCGCGCAACTTCGTCTTCTCAGGATTTCTCCACGAGATGACAACGCGATTGGCACCAATGCGGATTGGCACGTCTTGATCAATGAGCATGCCTTCAACGATGTCGCTAACGAAGGCATCTAAGGGGGATTAAGATATGGCCGTAACAACCACACAAACTCACCCGAAACTGCTATGGCCCGGACTGTTAAAAGTCTGGAGCGAGAGCATGCACGGCGATTGGGACGAAGAGTATTCGAAGATTTTCGATTCAATGGAATCAGAAAAGGCATTCGAAGAAATGCAACAGGTCACCTACTACGGTCTTGCACCGGAGAAGGCGCAGGGTTCTGCGTTGACCTATGATGCAGAGCAGCAGGGTTATAACAAACGTTTTACCCACGTTGCTTACGCTCTTGGTTTCCAGATCACACGGGAAGCAAAAGACGACCTTCAGTACATGGAAGTCGCAACTCAGCGGATTAACGCCGTTGCTCGTTCAATGAAGCAAACAGTCGAAGTAGTAAACGCGAATCATCTGAATCGTGCGACTAATTCTTCATACACGGGCGCAGACGGTGTTGTCCTTCTTTCAACTGCTCATCCTAGAATAAATGGCGGTTCAGATTCGAACAAGCTTTCAACGGCCTCAGATTTGAGCGAGACATCTATCGAAGATATGGTTGTTCAGATGATGAAAGCTGTTGATGACCGTGGCTTAAAAATACAGATTCAGCCTCGTGCGCTGTGTGTTCATCCAAACGAATACTTCAATGCTCATCGCATTGTGGGTTCGGCTTTGCAGAATGACACCGCGAACAACGCTGTTAATGTTGTTAAGTCTCAGGGCATCTTCAGTGAAGGCGTCAATGTATGCCACTACTTCGATGATGCAGATCAGTGGATAATTAAATCCAACGTGCCCGGAATGTTTCATATTTGGAGAACGAGACCGGAGTTTGCTAACGACGACGACTTTGCGACGAAGAACGACTTGTACTCAGGGTACATGCGTTTCTCAAGCGGGTGGTCTGATTGGCGGGCGATCTGGGGTTCAG
>Ga0098047_10001048_pt1 | contig 11318 bp, 23 predicted proteins | sample 12_taG_FD_92585 | JGI IMG/M metagenome (GOLD analysis project Ga0098047, IMG submission 92585) | Marine viral communities from the Subarctic Pacific Ocean - 12_ETSP_OMZ_AT15267 metaG | ecosystem: Environmental > Aquatic > Marine > Oceanic | place: Subarctic Pacific Ocean | collected 2015-01-16 | reverse complement strand
TGGAAATTTTGTAAAAAAAAATCACCTCCTTTTTATTTTACTTAGTTTCTTTTTGTAGTAATGCCTTTATCTTTTCAGCTATCTCAGGGATAAAGTCCTTGCTCCAATAACTCAAACCCCTATTGTAAGCAATCCTAACTAACTTCTCTTCAATGACAATCTCATATTTCATATCATTCATTAATATTTGAAACCAACCAAATGAAATTGTCCAACCATCAGGTATTACTTTTGCAAGTTGTTTTCCAACAGACATTTCTTCACTATAAGAAATACTGCAACCCTCAGTGCCTTTTGATGTAGTTGTTACTATCTTTGTTTTTTGTATTTGCATTGTTTTTTGTTCCTCCATTGTAATAGTAAAAAGTCATTAAAGTTAATAAATGTTGACACCCATATATCGACGAGGAAGAGAGATAATTTTTTCTATGAGGTTACCCCCCATGAAAATTTTAAAAATAGAAAAACCTAATACAAGCCGCATGCACATAGACAATATAGGAAACTATATAAACGATTAAGCTTATTCTAAGGAGAGGATGGAAGATAATAAAGAGGTTTGGATTGCTCCAATTATGAAAGCCGAACTGGAAAAGGTTAAACATAGAGTTTTGACTAAAGATAGGGATTGGGTCGCGGTCGTTGATGGGGAGGAGGGTGTTGGTAAGTCTGTACTTGCTCAACAAATAGCGGCATTTCTTGACCCCGATTTTAATATAAATAAAGTTGTATTTACTGCGGATGAATTTTTAAAGATTATTAAAGACCCTAATACTAAAAAGGGGAGTTGCATAGTTTTAGACGAGGCTTTTAGCGCGGCTAATAGTCGAAGTAGTTTAACCGAGGTTAACCGGTCCATGATTGGAGTAGCTACCGAAATGCGACAAAAGAATTTATTTATATTAATGGTGTTGCCGTCTTTCTTTGACCTTGATAAATACTTTGCCTTATGGCGTTGTCGTGCTTTGTTTCATGTTTACTTTACTCCGGAAGAAGATAGACATTATGTTATATTTCCAAAAGAAAAAAAGAAGTATCTTTATCTTAATGGAAAGAAAACTTATAATTACTCTAACCCGCGTAGTCCGTTCCCGCCTTTTAACTTCCCTAACAGGTATATGGTAGACGAGCAAGATTATAGATACAAGAAATCTAAAGCTTTCTCTAAAAGGGTAGTGTCTAACCAAGCTCGTAAGTGGATGGTACAAAGAAACGCTTACGCAAAATATATTTTTGAAACTCTAGGCTTATCCCAAGACGATACCGGAAAGATACCCCAAAATTATGGAGCGCCCGCCCTAAGTCAAAGACAAATGTCGAGTATTGTTAAAGAAATCGTACCTAGGGACTCGTAAACCCTAAATTTAGGGGTTTGAGAGGCAGCGGGATAGCAGTATTAATAAGAATACAAGTAAATATCGGGGGGGATATAATGGACCAAGATAAAGAAAAAAATTACAACGGAAAATTACCGGAAATAAAGCCGGTTAGAACTAATATAGATAAATGGAAAACCGCGGGTACCATTTTCTTAGTAGTGTTTATAGGTTGCCTAGCTGTAAACCAAGCCTTAGAATTTAGGTACCGGTCTGTTTTTTTACAAGGACCTTGTAAGCTATGCGCGGATTTAAATGCGGGAGTTAAAGATTGTATAGACGACTTGCATACGGCGCGCCCTAGCTTTCCCTTAAGAGATGGTACTTGGACCGACCCGTTTACCGACACTAAATATAATTTAGAAAATATAACAAGATAAAAAAATAAATAAAAAATAAAACTATTCCTCGAACGCTTTTATTATTGTCGCAAGTTGTGAAATTATAAAATTTTGCTTTTCGTTTATTAAACTTAAAGTAATCTCTCTCTCAACAATAGACTCCTCTATTTCCTTTGGAGCTTTCTTCTTAGCCTTTTTATTAATGTGTTTTTTAATAGGCTCGTATTCTTCTTCTTGCTCCTCCTCCTCTTGCTCCTCCTCCTCCTCCTGTGGCTCGTCTTTATCTTGTTTCTTTAATGGGTTTCTCATTTTGTTTATACCTCCTTATAATTAGTTAAATCGTCCGGTAAAGACAAGATGGGGGTTAAGGGTTAAAACCCCCCCTACTCTATCCCTACCTTTACAGACAACCCCTCTTTCTTTAATTCTTTTAAAACAAATTCAACCCAATATTTTGAGGTATCTAATTTCTTGGCTATCGCCCTAATTGTTAAACCGCTCTCTCTATATTCGTTTACGGCTTGCTTAGATGGCTTGGTGTATCTCTTTCCGTCCTTACTTGGTCGCCCTAACTTCTTTCCTTGTGCTCTCGCTCTCGCGAGTCCTAACATTGTCCTCTCCCTTATCCTATCCCTTTCAAAATTCGCCATACTTGCTAGAACATTAGCCATTAAGCGACCCGCTGCGCTTGATAAGTCCAACCCCTCTCTTAAAGATATTAAAGATTTTCCCGATTGGCTAAACTCCTCTAACTCTAGTACGAGCTCCGACATTGTTCGCCCCCATCTATCCAAAGCGTAAAAGGCTACTCCGTCTATTTCTCCTAGTCTTAGCATTTTCAAAACCGCCTCTTTCTGCGGTCTTGTATCTTTGGAGCTAACTAAGTCTACGAACTCCCCCGCTATGTCGTGCTCGCTTGCCTTAGCCCATCTCCTAAGCTCTATTAATTGGTTTTCGGGGTTTTGGTCTAAAGCCTTACTAACTCGCGCGTATAATGCTACTCTCATTTTTTCCGCGGCTTACTCCTACCCTCCGCCATTCTATCAATATCTTTCCTTATTAATCCTATTATGCTCATAATTTGCTCTAAGTACCTACCTACTACAAAACCCATAAAGAAAGTTAGAACACTAAAAACACTAAGCGGCATTTTCAAAACTCCCCGTTAACTCGTCTAACTCCTTAACATCTAAAACATCCTCCGGATTATCCGGCGGAGCATTTTTTAACATTGTACCGAAAAAGAGGACTAGGACAAAGTTAAAGACTAAACTAGCTATCGAACTCATACGAGCCCAATTAGTAGAAACGCCCCAAGTAGTAGCTAAACCCCCTAGACTAGCCAAAAATATAACACTAAAACAGACAATCCCTACTTTTGCGAATAGTTTAGGCGTTATGTCCATCTAAAAACTCCTTATCTAATTTTTTAATCCTACGGATATGACCTACAAAACCTATAATATCTAACCCCATAGAAATACATAATATAGGTTTACTAACTTTCAATAAAGATTTTATAATCCCTAAGCTTTCAATATTTCCGGTTATTTGATATAATAACATTGTAATTATACTAACTAACGCGGTTATTGTAAATAATACATAAATCATAAATAAAGTTAATGAATTAAAGGTAATTTGCCCTTTAAGTTGGTTGTACTCTATTCGGTCTAATTGCGCTAATTTTTTATATGTTTCTATTTTCATCCTTTCAAACCTAACATCCTCCCAATTTTTCCGCTAGTTTTTTCTTTTTGCTCGCCCATATAGTTACGGCTCTCGTGTATTGTAGATTTAAATAAGTCTTGGATACTTGCCTCGTCTGCTTGCTTAAGTACGGCTATCGTATTGGAAAATAAAATTTCATGAATATAATAAAATTGGCTTGCATTATGTAACCCGTACTCTTTCCAATTAGAAATAAGCAAGTATTGCGCGCTCTTAGCTATCCTAAAAGCTCTCTCTTTAATTTCCCTATCATTTAATTTAGAAATAGAAATATTAATCGAGCTTACCCCTAACATTAAATTAGCTATTTCCCACGCTCCTCGGTCTGTTAATTTTCGGTTTTGGAGAGCCGGTACGGGTTTCCAAGTGTCATCTATCCACTCCTCGCCCATAAGTCTATGGCGTATAATTTCAACCATAGCCTCCGGCTTAATCTTGTCTATTAAATCGCTCCTAACTTGGCTCATCATTTGCGGGACCGCTCCGGACGGCATAGGCATCATAACATCCTCGTATTCGTCGTCGCTCATTTTCCTAACCTCTTTGTTTTAGTTTTAGCTCTAGTTTTATAAAAACATTCATCACATAGCCTTTGATGTGGTCCGCTTTTCTTAAACATTATCTCACAATGTCGACAAATAGCCATTATTCTTTTTTCTCGCTTAATTCTTTAATTCTTTTTGTAATATGTGTAACTATTGCCTTTTGGTCCATATCGGGATATTTACAAATAGTTTTTTGTATTCTCTCATTGTATCGGCTATCTACTCCGTCGGCGTTTTGCCCGTCTGCAAACTTGCGGGTCGTGTTGCTGTCTGTGAATTTATAAACGGCTATTCCATCAACTACATCTACCCTTAAATTTTCCCTAAATCCTTTTGGAATTATTGAATTTTCGCCCCCGCTTAATTGTATTCTTAATGTTATTGGCTTTTTCATACTAAAAATATTGCTCCTAATGTTATTCCTATCGCGATACCTAATATTAGCCAAAAGAGTATTCCTATAATATTCATTTAAGGAGCTGTGCCGCTAGCTGTATTAGCTATTTGGCTACATACCTCCTTAGCGCTGCTTAAACATATCTCTCCGGCTTTAATAATTAGCTCGCTCGCCTCTTTCTGTCCTTGTTTTACCATCTGCGTAATAACAATTATAGAAACCATAGCAAATATAATAATAGTCCCAAAAATTATCCATTGTATTAACTTCTCGGTATAGTCTGCGGTTTCCTTGTCTGCGTCCTTAATAATATCTAAAGCCACATCTCGAAAATTAGCCGGCGCAATTTCCGCCAATAAATGCGCGTTCGTACAAGTAACCTTATTAATTGGTACTAATACGTTGGGGTTAATTGGGTCTCTAAAAACTACTACTCCCCTCTTTCCGTTAATTTCTTGGTAGTCCTCACTACTAAAATCATGTATAAGCTCGCCGTCCCTTGTTTCTAATTGCTCCTCTCCGGAGTCCCATAAACCTTTAAAATGTTTCCTTTTCCCAAACCATCCACATTTAAACACATTAAAGCCGGACTTACCGCCTCCAATATCGACAAGCTCTAAACAAGGATAAACCAATTTCCTACGCTTTCTTAATTTAAGTATTCCAAAAGTACAAAATATAACTACAAATATAATCACTAACCAAATAATAGGAGAGAGTAACCACGATAATAACAAACCACTTGCTCCCGAAAAATCATAAGCCATCTTTTTTTAAATCCTCCCTTTTAAATATCCATTATCCTTTATATACCTTTCTATTGATAAACCTATATATAACTAAAACTAAACAATTATTTTATACATAAACAGGGGTTTTATTTACTTTAATTTTAGTATATATTTTTGTTTTCATCTTCTTAGCTTTATTAATAGCTCCTTTTTTAGTTGTAGAAACTGCTTGAGTATATCCTTTTTTGGTTACAATAAAATTATAAGTTTTACCTTTTCTTATAGTTCGTTCTATTTTTATTGTCGCCATTTTATACATCCTTTTTAATTGTTTGAAGTTTATATATTTTTCTGTAAAATGTTTCTATAAGGGAATTTAGATAGGTATCTATTTTATATATCTTTAAATACCCTAATGCTTACATAACCTTATTATAAATGACAACACAAGAGAGGCAGCATAAAAAAGCGATATTGCAGTATAATTCCAATAGATATACACTAACAATTCCTAAATGGTTAGTAAGGAAAGTTTTATGTGCAGAGAAAGGATCTATAATTAAATTTGATTTTAAAGGTAATCAAGTTATACTGGAGAAAGAAAGATAATGGGAATATGTATTAGATGTGATAAGATGTATAAAAGAGATGGAGGTAGATCTCAAAAATTATGCCTAGAGTGTTGGAAGATTGCACGAACTAATACAACTATAAAATTAAGGGAACATTTTAAAAAATGTTAAACTTAGTTAGACAAAGTAAATCAAGAAAACCAAAATTAATGATGAATGGACATACAGACGAAATTTATACTCCAAAATATGCTTTAAATCCATTATTACCTTATTTAAAAAAGGAGTGGATTATATGGGAAAATGCGTGGGGAACAGGAGTTTTAGCAAAACATCTAAGGGAAAAAGGATTTAAAGTTGATAATAGGGATGGAGATATAATTGTAACAAACCCTCCTTATTCAAAAAAAGAAGAATTTTTAGAAATAGCATATAAATCCAGAAAACCTTTTGCTTATTTATTACCCTTAACAGCATTAGAGGGAATAAAAAGAGGGGCATTATATAAAAAATATGGATTACAATTAATAATTCCAAATAGAAGAATTAATTTTATTATGCCTAATAAACAAGGAACAGCATGGTTTCAAACTGCATGGTTTACGAATGGATTAAATCTTCCAAGAGATTTAATATTTGTCGAATTAGATAAAACAACTACAAAATTAAGGGAGCATTTTAAAAAATGTTAAACATAAAACTAAACCACGATCCAGAGTATATTTTAGCCTCTTTAGAAGAAACTGAACAAATCATTCTATCAATTTTATATCAAGAAAAGAAGGCTCTCACTATCCAGCAAATTAGAAATCAATTAGTTAGTAGATCACTTCATTTTTATAGTAATTTTGTAGATAAGGGTAATGAATTTAAATTCTCGAAAACTTCTGAAGGCAGCCAATCTATTTTATATCTATATCCTTTTGATAGTTTTTTTAGATTAACCACTACTGAAAGAAAGAATATTCAAAATATAAGGGATTTAACTCCCAAAAGATTTAAAGAAAATGTTAGCCTTCCAGCATTTAGAAAAATAAAGGATAGAATTAATAATCTTGTTGAACTTAAAGTAGTATTATTTAGAAATCCTATACACAAGAAACAAATAGGAAGTTATTTTTTAAATCCTCTTATGATAGAGGCATTAGATAATAGGATTGCCTCAAGAGTAAATATTGGAGATAAAATTTTATAAAAAATGTTAAACTTAGTAATAGGAATAGTAATAGGATTTGTAATTGGATTTAAAGTTAGTGAAACTTTTGAATTTAGAAGGAAAGATAATTTTATTGAAAGAAAGGAGTGGTTTGATAATTCATCTAAATTAAAATGATGCTTATTGTTGCTGGAGTAGTAATATTAACTGTTGGTACAATAATATATGTTATCTATCTCACCCTAAAGGAAATTGAAAGAATGAATCAACAAAAAAAGCCTAAGAAAAAAAGAAGGCAATTAACATGAACAATGATATCAAGAATAATACTAGGAGGAATTATAGTTTTAGCTATTTATGGAATTGTTAGAACAATGATGATAGAAACTAAAAATTTAGATATTAATTAAGATGGGTACACCAACAGAATTTATAGGAAATATTGTACCGAATGTTCAATCATTTGGATTAGGAACTATAGATGTTATTGCTTACGTTATAATTACTATAGTTATAGCTGCATTGATGACAGTGGGGATTATCATGTTTATTCTTAATAGAAAATATAATAAGAAAATTATTATCTTCGAGAAAGTTGGAGGATCATTTGTACCAATAGGAAAGGATCGAGGTATGGAGGTTAGATATTCTAACGCTGGAGATACAATAACTTATCTAAGAAAGAGAAAGAGATATATTCCTAATCCATCAATCCAAACTGGAAAGAGAGAGTATTGGTTTTATGTTCGGCAAGATGATGAGATGATTAACTTCGGATTAGCCGATTTAGATCAAGAAGGTATTAAAGCTGGAGCAAAGTTTTTAGATAAGGAGATGAGATATTCCAGAACTCAAATCCAAAAAGGATTAAAGGATCGTTATGAATCTCCTAGTATTTGGGCGAAGTATGGAATTTATATTATTAGTTTTTCTTATATCGCACTTGTTGGCGTAATGGTTTGGCTCTTGTTTCAAGAGTGGACAGAATTAGCACAAGCAACATCTGGAGCAGTTGATACAGCTGCAGTTGTTTTAGATAGAATAGATCAGATTCTAGGCTCAATGGATAACATTTGCTCGGGAGGATCTGGAATTTCTGCTCAATAAAATGCTACCAATATCTTATTTAATAGGAGTAATTATGGGAATTGTAGTTTTCTCAATTTTTGTTGGAGGGATTATAGGAATGATATATTTTCTCTGGTATCAAAAACGAATAATAAAAAATTATAATAAAATGAAAGGAGGTACAAACAATGCCGAAGATAAAAACGAAGAAGGAGGAGGAGGAAATAATAGAGAACGAACAAGAGGAGAAAGTAAAAGAAGATGGTTCAGAAGAAGAAAAGATCCAACAACTAAGATTGATGCTAGATTCAAACATGGAGTTCAAGTTTCAAATCCTAACCCTAATCCAAAACCTAAACCTAAACCTAAACCAAAACCTAGAGAAGATAGAACAAACTCTAAACAAAGTTGGCCAAGCTTTAGTTAAAGGAGGAGAGATACTTGATGAGAAACTCTCTACTGAATAATGGATGATGAAGAAAGGAGAGTGATCAAGATAGATCTAATATTAATAGCATTGATAATTATATTCATAGCTATTCTAATCTATTCTATTACTATCTACAAAGCAGATGCTCTCACTTGTTTATCTAATCCAATCAATTATATAGAACAATTAAACAATTTATCATGTAGTTGTGAAGAATACAAGCCTTATCTAGATATTAACCTCTCAAACATAAAAATTAAGCCTTAATTATTATTTTTTTTTCATCTTTCTGGCCTAATAGTATTAATAATAATTCGCTCCCAAAATCACCTTCAAACCTCTATTTTGGGGATTTCCTTAGCATTTAGGTAGTTCCAGAGGGTTTTTCGGCTAAAATCCATCGCTTTAGCCAGTTCTCCCTTGTTTTTTATCGGTAAATGCTCGTTTAATTGCCTCAACACCTCTCCCCGTGTTATTTGAGCCACTTTTTTAGGTTCTAAGGCCTTTTTCTTTGGATTTAAGGCCTCTTTTAAGCTTTGTTTCTTTACTTGATGGTATTCTTCGCCAAATGGATTAAAATCGATGAATGTACCATTCCAATTCGCTCTAGGTTTGGCGTATGAGTTAAAATTCTTCTTCCCAAGTTCATATAACTTGTTTTTCTTCTTCTGGCCGAAGTATGTGAACCTCCCACGCTTTAAATCCTCCTTAGTGTACACATGAATAAGGAATCTGGTACGATCTATCGCAATATATCGGTTTAACCTAAAGAATGATGGTGATACAATGATTAAAGCTATTCTTTTCTGCCTAATTACATTCAATATCATTATTAATTGCTTTTGTTCTCTCCTCATAGCATCACTACTCGAAAATAACAAACTTCCTTCATCAATTAGTAGAACTCCTCCCTCTTTTACTTGATCTAACTTAGCTATCGCATCATTTGAGCCAGTACATATATCTTTTAACTCGAATTTACCATCAGATAAGTAATATGCACAAGTTAGGCCTAGCGTACTCTTTCCAGAGCCTTCAATACCATCAATAAGTACAGTAGCATCCCAGCCTTTCGTCTGTACCATCTTAATATTATCTAATTTGTTCTTTAATCTCTCATGGAGTTTAAATTTCTTACCATTCAATTCAATATCTAGATATACCATTAAAATAAGCCTTCTTCTTCATTGTAGGAGGTATCCATCCCATGAGCATCAACTAATCTTCTGCATTCAGATTCATATTTACTCAATAGATCCTTTAATATCCTTAATATTCCAGCATTTAAAACCTTTTTTGAACTATAAGGGTATGTTTTGTTCTTCATTATTCTAAATACTTGATTTTCTTCCATGAAATTGCTAATATATCTCCTTAATGTTTCGATTTTAATCTTCTCTTTACTTGTAAGTTTGCTTTCAACTTCTTGATAAAGGTTTTCGCACTTTGAGAACTTAATATTATAATTATATTCTTGATATTCTTCATTATAGGCGGTAATATTAGCATCTAGATCATTTAATAGATCTAATATCTTATGTAACCTTTGCATTTTAAACGCTGCAGAGTTAAAAGCCGAAATTTTTGGTTCACTACTCTCATTCCAAGCCATATAAACTCAAACAAACAAACATTTATATATTTAATGCTCTTGTTAACATGGTATACGAGAGTATACTCTATAAAAAGATGGTACAAAAAATTAGCAACTCATTTATTAAAAATTCTTCTATTATTTTAATTTAAAATGGCTCAAGCCCCTCGAAGTGCTTTGGCTTATGCGAAGGGAGGCCCAACAGTATCTTATGGTGGAGGGAGAGTAAGAGTATCCGAATCTCTTATATATAAAGGTAAGGTTTATCGATCAAGTGGCCAAGCTGCAGCTGTTCGCCAAGCAGATATAGAGGCAGAGGCAGAGGCTCAACGACAGGCAGAGGCTCAACGACAGGCAGAGGCTAAACTTCAACAAGAAGAACAAGCAAGATTAGATAAAGAACAAGCACAAAAAGAAAAAGAAGAATTTATAAGTAAAATAAAAAGAATAGATGGAGATGTTTATGTACCAAGATTAGTACCAAGCGTACCAGTTAGTATTGGAACAGGAAGAGGCACAGTTGGGTTTAGAGGTAAAGCAATTATAGAAAGAGAGGAAATTCCAAGAGGTCCGGTAAGAATTGAACCTGCTGCTAAACCAGTTACGAAATTAACTCCTCAAAAATACATAGAAGGAGTAATACAGAGAGAAATACGGCAAACTGAAAGAGAAACACAACAAGAGGCAAGAATTACATCTCTTACATTACCTACTAGATACGGCCAGATAACATTTGAACCTGTTGAAAGTAAACCTTTTCTTCCTAAAGTAATCGATGTGTATAAACCTTTTACTGTAAAGGAAAGAGTATCAAAACTATGGCTTAACATTAAAAAAGGAGAGCGAGATATTTCTAAAAGAATATTAACTCCTATATCTATAAAATATAGTAAATTTGTAAGTGATTTGCCTATGTTTCCAGTAACACCTAAAATAACTGGAGAATTTACAGCAGATATTGTAGAAGATTTTTCAAAAGAACCAATTAGAGAGATATCAATTACAGCCGCAACTATGGGAGCTGGTTATGTTACTCTAGGAGCAATAAAATATGGTAGTCGGATTTTAAGAGCTGCACCATTACCTTTAAAACTTAAAAAAGGTATAAGGGGTGTTGCAACAGGACTTGGATTAGGTGTAACTGGAGTTGCACTAGGTACTCAAGCATTAGATGTTTATTATTCACCGGATCCTTTTAAAGAGGCTGGAAGGGGTGTAAGAGAATTTGCTGCATTTGGTTATGGAGGTAAAAAAGGAGCAGAAATAGTTGCAAAAAAATTTCCTATTGATAAAGCAATTAGCCAACCAACTGTGGAGGCATTTGGTAAATTATCTACTAAAGATAAATCATTACAAATAATAACTAAAGTAAAAGTA
>Ga0098047_10001047_pt1 | contig 11321 bp, 8 predicted proteins | sample 12_taG_FD_92585 | JGI IMG/M metagenome (GOLD analysis project Ga0098047, IMG submission 92585) | Marine viral communities from the Subarctic Pacific Ocean - 12_ETSP_OMZ_AT15267 metaG | ecosystem: Environmental > Aquatic > Marine > Oceanic | place: Subarctic Pacific Ocean | collected 2015-01-16 | reverse complement strand
TAGATTCACTAGAGAGCCAGTTAGACAAAGGCAAGGGCCTATTTATAGGGATTCTCCTTGTAGCAAGTGGAGCTGGTGCAGCAATATCAACATTAATGAATAAGTGGTTTTAAAAAATGGCAAAGTTACCTATTATAAGAAGATTACAGCAAGGGGGTACTGCTACAGCAGATCTACCGGCACAACCGGGAGGAGCTGGTGCTTTTCCGAGTACAGAAACTAGAGATGAAGAAGGTTTAGCAGTTGTAAAACCTTTAAGTGGTGTTACTCCTGAACAAAAAGTGGGATTGACAGCAGGGGAAAAACTTACTCCTACACCAATGGCAGTGCAAACAGGAGAAGATGTTGGAGGAGTTTCCATAGCAACACAAGCTGGAGCACCAACAGTATCGACTGGACAAGCTAGTACAACAGGATTAAATGTATCTACTCCTACAGCAACAGAGGCTGTTAATTTTAAACAATCTGCAGATACCTATGCAGCTTATGTTGATGAAAACTCTCCGACAGCATCAGCAGCTACAGGTAATTTATCAGCAGCATCTATAATCGGAGATCCTTCCACAGCAGCTTATACTAATGCTATTCAAGGCACTGTATCTGAAGGATCACAAGCAACAGCTGCTACTATTGATCAAGTATCACCTCTCAGTACGGTAAAAGGACAACTTGAATCACTATTCTCAGCAATACAAGACGGAGAAGAACTACCAGCATGGGCTGCTCCTGCTGTACGTAAAGTAAATGCAATGATGCAACAAAGAGGACTTGGTGCCTCTTCTATGGCTGCAGCTGCCATAACTCAAGCTGTATATGAATCAGCTATACCTATTGCTGCTCAAGATGCTAAAACTTATGCTACTGTAGATTTACAAAATTTAAGTAACACACAACAAACAGCTTTACAAAATGCTACTATCTATGCTACTATGGACAAACAAAACTTAGATGCTCGTCTACAATCTGCTGTAAATAATGCTAAATCTTTTTTATCTATGGATACTGCTAATTTAACAAATCTACAGCAGTCACATGCAATAACACACCAATATGGTATGCAAAAATTATTTAACGATCAAGCTGCTGAAAATGCTGAAAGACAGTTTAATGCCAAGTCTAACAATCAGGTTATGGAATTTTTCTCAGAACTTGGTACACAGGTAGAGAATGCCAATATGACAAGAGATGCTGCTATGAGACAGTTTAATTCAGATCAAGCCAATGCTACCGGAAGATTTGTAGCACAAATGGAAGATTCTAGACAAAAGTTCAATGCAAACATGGCTGTACAAATAGATCAGAGTAATGCTGATTGGAGAAGAAACATAAACACAGCAAATACTTCTTTAACTAATGAAACAAATAGAGTAAACACACAGAATTTATTAGGATTATCTACTGCTGCACAAAATCAGTTGTGGCAAAGATACAGAGATGAAGCCTCTTGGGTTTTACAAAGATCAGAATCTGCAGCTGGGAGAGCTCATGCTTTTGCTATGACTTCACAGCAGAATGATTTTTCAAGAGATACGTATGAACAGGAGTTTAAAGATAATATGTACAGTGAGATGGGTAAAACAGTTTTATATAAAGTATTAGGTATAATATAGGAGATAAAATATGAGTAGACTTTCAGATTTATGGCATGGAATACGAAGTGGTTTTGATATTAATAAGATGAAGAGAGATCCATTAGGAGCTGCTGGTAAACTTGCATTGATTTATGGTGTAGGTGCTTCTACTTTTGGTGCTGTTGCTCCACAATGGTCTGCAGATGTATCTGAATGGATGAGAGGGGGATTTGGATTGTATGGTGATGATCCTGTTTCAACAGTAGGTGCAGGCCGAACTCCATATGGTAAAAAATATAAGAGTACACCAATGTATGGAAGTAGTGCTCGTCAAGTAGCTGGTCCTCCTCAAAGAGGTGGATTCCTTGAAAGACAAATAAAAGGAGTAGGAGGATTTCTTGCAAGTCCTTTTGAATTTGGTAGAGATTTAAACAGTTGGTTCAAAGGAGATATAAGTTGGAAGACTGTACAAGATAATAATTTTAAATGGGTTAGAGACAGTGAAACTATGAAGACTGTAGCATCACAAATATTAGGAGGAGGCTCTGGAGGAAGCTCTAGGGGAGGTTCTGGTAAAGAAAGACTAGAGCATAGAGATTTTAAAGGAAATGTATTTCCTTCTCAAGCAGCTAATATATCTAATTTATCTGCTGGAAAAACTAGTGCATATAAACCCGGAGGATTCTCACAAGCTCTTATAACTGGAGGTATTACTCCTGAAACTTTACGTATGTTAGGGTATGGATCTGGACAAGTTACCGGTGCTCAAGAACAAAATTTAGCTTTAGAAGATGTGGGTACAATTAAAACAGCACTACGATCAAATTTACCTACCTTATCGAATGTATAGGAGGAGAATAAAAATATGTTATTAAAACCAAAAAAAGAAGGGGATATATCTGCACCACAAGGTTCAATTGAAGCTCAGGATGCCTTTGATCATCCTATTCCCGGTCAATCTTTAACAGAAGAACCGGGTAAACATACTTTTGAGAAACCTCCTCAAATAGTTGATGTAGATGAGGCTGTAGCTTATGTAGTAGATAAAATAGAAACAAGTAACGGTGGTAAAGAAGAATTACTAAAACAAATGATGGCTGGAATGCCTATAGAAAGTATTGTAAATACTATAGCTTTTGCAGGATTTACAGATGGGCAGTGGAATCCCGATGTAGCAGAATTGATAAAATTACCATTGTCTTCTTATTTTATGATAATAGCTCAAGAAGAAAATATTCCAGCTGTTATGTTTAACAAAGATCCAGCTGAAGATTCGGGTATGAGTGATACTGCTCTTATGGCAAATATGAAAGAAGGAAATCCAGAAGCTTTTGCTCATTTACAGCAACAAGCAGCTATGGCACCAATGGAAGAAGAACCTATGCCAGAAGGATTTTTAGCCATGCCTCCAGAAGGAGAAGTGATGGATTTAGAAGAACAACCAGTAATTGAAGGGGAGGGAATGATATAATGGGTGTATCTCCGTTTATGGCCTTTGCCAAAGGTGCTTTTGAAGGATATAATAGAATACAAGACGAGGAAAGAGCTGCAAAAGCTGCTAGGGATTTAGAACGATATAAACAATCTCTTGTACCTGATGAAACACGTTATTTTCAGGCTATGGGCAGTAGTGGTATGGTTGACATCTTTCCTATGGATAAACCGGGAGATTATTCTGATCAGGAGCTTTTTGATAGAGATTTATCCTTAATGATGCAACATCTTGATAAAAATAACAGAACATATAGAGATCACGTAGGATTAATGCGAAGAATAGATGATGATCCTGTCTTATCGCAGAATGTTGATAAAAAAGTTAGAGCATATATGCAAAAATGGTTTATGGATAACACTAAAGAATATGGGAGTGAAGGTAATAGATACAGAGAACTTCCCTATGCAAGCCAAAATGAATATCTTTTTAATCACAATTATTATGGCAAGCAATGGCAAGAATATACAATTAACGGAATGTTTGAGACACTTGATTTAAGTAACCAGCCTCCAGAAACTGTTGCAGTAGTTTCTGTAGATAACAATAAAAATATATCTTCTTATCCAAAAACAATTAATAGTAATAACTTTGGTTTTGTATATGATGTGACTTCTCAACAACATATACCTATGTCTAGAAAAGTATTTGACGAAGTTCTTGTTCCTGAACTAAATAGGAATAAAGGAAACAGATTATCACCTAATGATTATCTTGTGGAATACAACACAAACCCTATTCGTTTTTATACTGCTCCCGTACTTGTAAGCAGCTTAGAAGATAACGAATATTTAACTCAATCTTTTCAGGGTATGATGAGACCAAACGAACAGATTACTTATGGACATCTTATGAAAGCTTTTGTACAAAGCCGTATTCCTGATCGTAGACTATTACAAATATTCAATAATAGTGTAGAAGGATATAATAGTAATGTAGAAGATAAACATAAGATAACAACGACAGATATATATAAAGCTTTTCAATTAAGTGCTCCTAATAAAATGGAAAAATATACTCCCACTGGTAGACGAGTGTGGACCGATGCAAAATCATTTATCAACAACCATTTTAATATAAATTTAGAGCAAATGGCTATACGTGCTAACGCAGGAAGCAGTGTTATAAAGACTGTGCAGTATGCGAAGGCTAATGTAAAAGATTTTGAAGATACTCATGGATATTTTCCTCCCCTTATGAAAGTAATACAAGGTGGAGTGTCTTTAATATCTGGTATTGGAGGTGAAGGAGGGCTTGTAAGACAAACTCTAAATTTTTTTGATTCTATAGGAGAGCAATATTCATTAAAAAAAGATGTAAAAATAATGAATAAAATGAGTAAGTATGCTCAGGCAGCTGAAGACGAAGTTAAAGGTATAAAGTTAGGGGATAGTGTTTTACTAGAGGGTGCTGCTACAGCTGCTAGACATACATATTACAAATATATGCTGGCCTATCAGCTTGCTGTAGCTATACAAGGAGGTACGGGTGGTAGAACAGTATCGGACCAAGATGTAGAAAATATGATGGAGGCTATAGGGGATACATTATTTGCTAATGGAAGAATACAGATGGCTGTATTAGATACGATTGAAGCTTTTGCTCAAGATATTGTAGATAAAAATCAATTTTGGAGTAACTCACAAATGTCTGTTGATGCTGCCTATGCTGCAGATGCTATGGATAGATTTATGTATGGTGGAGTATCTGTAAATAAAGAATACGGTTCAGAACGTACAGAATATGCTAAAGGCATACTTCAAAACAGAATAGCTCAAATTGCTCCTGAAAATTATGAGAAAGAAATGTCTGGTTTAAAAGATCCTACTTTAAATCGGCAGTTAGTAGAGGCAGGCATCATTGAAGATGGAGAAATTGTAAGTTACAGAAGAGGGGAAGATTTTTCTTTAAATATAAAGCACCATATAATGGTAAATGATGAATTAACTATAGATGAGTATTTCACTCTTGTAGATAGACATTATTCTGGTAATAGACAGGCTCAAGAGACATATAAAAGTAAAGATAGTTATAGAAGGTATTTAGCAAATCATGATATGGCTAATCAAAGGAAGTAAAAATGGCTGAAGAAATAGAAAATAATGAAATAACTGAAGATTTTTATGATACACATGAACTTGTTGGTGGAAACGGAGAACAGCTTAGGTGGGTAAAGAAATCTGAATTTAGATTTACAGGAGTTGAAGAAGGATTGCCTGTAGAGTCTAGTGGAATTACTTCATCTCTTCCCGGACAGCCGGCTTATGTTCCTGCCGTAGATCCTACATTTGGACCTAATGTTCCGTTACAAAGAGCACAAAAGCTGGCTTTAACTGAGCCGTGGACAGCTACATCATTATACTCTTCTCCAGAAATTCAAGAAGCAGCTAGAATACAGGCAGCTGAAAGAGAAGCAGAAATAAAAACTGCAGAAGGATTGGTAGAATCTTTAACTAGAAAACGAGATTATGAAATATTTCTGCCGGATGAAGTAGAGGACAATTTTCTCAAAGATGCAGATGGAGAAGTCCGTTATAAGACTGTTACAGTAAAACATTCTTGGAAACCGGGTAAAGAAGATACAATACAAGAACCTATATATAAAAGAGTAGTGTTTAGACATTTTTTAGGATCTGCAGGAGGTGCTGATGAGGGTATGCCTGAAGGATTTACTTCTCCGGAAAAAGGGGAAAACGTTGTTTTAACTGATGTAACAAGATCAGAAGCTCTAAGAGCAGCTTTTTTATATACAGATATAATTAAAAAAACAGGAATGACCAGACCTGTTTGGGCTAGAGGTAGATGGTGGGAACGTATTCCCGGATACACAGAAGAAGGATGGCCGGGAATAAATCCTAAATCTGGAGAAGACGTTAGTATATTAGAAGCTCTTTATGGTACTCCTATAGTTGGAGATGCACTATCAGGGATAACAGCCATTCCTCGTGTTGTTAGTGATAAAGGAACTGTAGGTGCTTTAACTTGGGCTATGAATAAAGAAAAAGAGTTTACTGATTGGCTTCGTACAGGAGGAGATGAAGAAGGGTACTTTGAAGACCAGTTGGCTGCAAACAAAAAATTTAAATGGTCAAGAAAAGTTACAGCAAGACAGGTTAAATATATGCTAGATAAACCTGACATTGAAGGTGTTGATAAGTTCATACATTTATTAGGAGAAAATGTTGTATTTACTTTAGCTGCTTTAAAAGCTACAAAATTTTTAAAAAAATCAAAAGGGTTTTACAAAGAAATAAATGATCAGGTTTTTGCAAAGTATGAAGCAGACATTATAGCAAAGTTTAAAAAAGCAGGTATAAAACCTACTAGAAAAAGAATTGATGCTGAGTTAGATAAGATAGGAGTTAATCAATTTCATGTAGATGCTAATATGCTTATGAAAAATCAAGTTATGCCCAACTATGATGGACAGATGATAACTGGTTGGAAAAAATTACATCTATATTATAAAAATGCTAAATATAAAACAGGTGCAAATCCCGGTCTTTTTGGTAGGGATGTGGTAGTAGGTGATGTTACATTTACCAGTGGACAAATGTGGGGAATGGATATAAGTGGAGATGACAGCTTTCTCATGCCAATGGGATTAGGGTTAGGATTTGCTGTATGGACTCCGGGTACGTTAAATGTTGCTATTAGGTCTGCTCAATGGCTTGGTTTAAAAAGTATAGATTTTATTGATAATGGTCTCGGTTTACTAGGTACACATTGGGAATTTGGTAATAAAATGGCTAAGGCAATTGAGGGAACAGGAGACAGTGCCTTCTTACAAAGTTTATTAGTACAGAAAAAAATAACATCAAAAGAATATAAAAGTGGATTAAAATTTTTCCAAGCAATAGCAGATATGCCTAATGCATTTAGAGAAAAAGCTATAGAGTCTCTAAGAAATACCTCAAAAATTAAACAAGAATTAGATGGTATTGTAAAATCTTTAACTACAACAGGTATAGATGGTAACCCATTACAGGCTGGAAATACTTTGAAAGACAGCAGATTTGCTCAACACTTTAAGATAGATGAAACTCTTTCTGATGAACAAAATATAAAAAATGTTTTAAAAGATTTTAATTTATCATTAGGGCAATCATTAGAATTAAAACTTTTAACTATGGCTGAAACTAAATTAGTTGAACAAGCTCAGGCTGGACTTACTTTAGATTATAATTTTTTAATGCATGCAAAAATGCTAGAAGATAAATTTACAACAGCTACAAGTTTAAACAAACTCCTAGATTCATTAGGTGCTGTATACCCAAAAAATCAAATTTCAAAAGAGTTGCAAAGTTTTATAAAAGAAGCAAAAACTCAAATAAGTTCTGTAGTGGGAGAAAGCAAAGAGAATGTAAAAATATTAAAAAATTTAGGAGGCCATGCTTTAGTAAAATTAGTATTAAATAAATCTACAGATATAGCTAGGCTTGATAACTTAGTAGATAACTATAAAGGTTTAGAATTATTAGAATTACAAATACAAGGCAAGCCTGTAACTGCAAAAGATATTGCTAGAATACACAAAGAAGCAGCTAGAGATAAGTACATAATACGTAGAAATATTATTGCAGATGAAATGAAAGCAACTCATGCTAAAGATGCAAATAAATATACTGCTTCTGAAAGTAGTGGTAAATTATATGCATCTTCTTGGGAAGATATAAAATCAATTGCTAGTAGAAAATATGATGAAGCATTTGAAGGAATTGACGATGCTGTATCTGAAGATGCCTACCCTCTTCTCAAAGAATTAGTAACAGAAGCAAAAGCAAGCCCTTCTGAATTATTTATAGGAGAAGCAGCTACTGACGTAGGAGCTGTATTAAATCAAATTATAGATCCTGTAGTAGATAAGAGAATGAATCAATTTTATTCTAGTCTTGTAGGAAAACAAATAGATGATATAATGTTTAAAACTCCTGATGAAGCTAAAAACTATTTTGAAACAGAAATTTTTCCTGACCTCGGAGCATTAACAGGTTTAGAAAAATATGAAAAGATTAAAGAGTCATTGCCTGCAGTGCTAGATGATTTAGGTGTAAATGTAGGAGAGTTTGGTTTACAGCTTCGTATGGATGATTTTGATAATCTTGTACAAGGAATAAACAGTAGAATTTTTTCAAAAATAGGTGGTAATACTTATATTAAATCTGATGCTACAACGTCTAATCAAGTTAGAAAATTAAATTCTATAAAAGGTATTCTTAACCATCGGTTAGCAGAAGGTGAAAATTTTATAAAAACAAATTATAAAGCCAATTGGAAATTATATCAAGAAGCAAAATCATTTTATGCAGATAGTGCAGTTCCTATTTTATATCAAAACGATTTTACTGATTGGGTAATGAAAGTAGACTCTCCGGGAAAAGGAAAAGTATCTGCAAATAATCCAACAGGTTATAAGCATACTAATTCTTTAAAAGGATCAGGAACTAAAGACGGTTTCTTAGACTTCGTATGGAAATCGTTTCAAGCAGATCCTGACAGGGCTATGAAAAATGTAAATAAAACTTTTGGAATTTGGGATGGAGTAAAAGGTAGTGATAATTTTATTCCTGTAACCGATGAAATGATTGCAAAAGCCAATATGGGCCCAACTGGACAAGGGGAAGGTCGTTATTTAGGATACAATGCCGATGAGTTAAGAACAATAAAACTTAGGAGAGAAGCTTTTTCTTCAAACCTCATGGATTATTACGTAGGTAGATTCCAAGATAACGTAGCAAAGGCTGGAGAACAAGCAGGTATACCTAGAAGCAAACTTAAAAAAATAAAAGATGCTGATGGTAATGTAAATATAGATTGGGATCATTATATAGATGCTATAGACAGTGTTAGAAAAGGAATAGAAGATCCAGACATTGTGTATTTAGGCTTAAAAGCACAAAGAGATTTATTTAAAGAAGCTAAACTAATGGATGATATGAACTCTGATATTTTTAATTCAACACATGCTTTGCAGTTAAGGAAAAAACTAGATGCAGTTGACTTTACAAATAAACAAATAACAAAAAAATTATATGATGCTGATAATGCTTTAAAATCATCAACTAAAAATTTATCCAATGTAGAAACTATGGTGGCACATCAAAAAATAATAAATGATACTGTAAATAATATAACTGGTGGATCTGGAAACGTAGATGAGCTATTTAATTATCTTATAGAAGCAGCTCCGGGAGCCAATAGAATAGAAGAGTTAAAAAACTTTTTAGTTCATGGAAAAGTTTCTGCAGAGATGAGATTACCAATAGGCCCTAAAGGAACTAGATTAATAGGTAAAGATTATAAAACTTTAACCGGTGGTAAGTTGACAGAAAAAGAATTTGATGCAGCTATGTCAAAGATTCTTGCAGCTGGTATCAGACGGGCTGCTACGACACAAGTTCAAAAAGCAAGTAATATAAATCTAGGTTTTGGAAGAGCTAGAACAGGATTACAAACAGAAACAGTTACTGATAGTGTAGCTCTAAATAGAATTTTATCGGAAAATGCAGAAGCTTTATCTCCCTACATAAATGTAAAAGCTATGAAAATAATTAGTTCTATGGGAATGATATTAGATCCTACAGCTGTGTCAGGTGGAATTAATATTGCAGGGGGTGGGGATTTAGCTAAATTTACTCCAGCTTCTTGGATTAGTAGATTTTATGCAGCCCAGTCTGGAAGAACATCTTACAGATATATTGGTGCAGAAGCTTTGGTAGCTGCTTTATTACGAAATAGACATAGTGTAACTTTGGCTTTATTAGAAAATAAGGGTGCACAGGAAGCTTTAGCTGAAATGCTTATTACAGGAAGAGTACCTCACCGTATGATTAGCCATTCAACATATGCTTGGCTACCAGATTTAGTAGCTAGAGCTGCACAGATAGCTGACGTAGGAGATATTGTATATACAAAAGCAGTAGAGGCTGAAGCCTATCGTAAGATGAGACTAGGGCCTACAGAGGAGCAAATGAGAGAGTTGGAAATGCTACATTAGAAAGCTCATATAAGAGCATATGACAAGAAGACTTCCAATAATTAACAACAAAGGAGGATAAGATGGAAGAAGTAAGTTTAATAGGTTACATAATGGGTAATTGGTTTTCATGGCTAGGTATGTTAATAACTATCGTTGGCTGTGGAGCATTAATTGCTACTATAACACCTAATAAATCTGACGATAGAATAGTACAATGGATATTAGACATTGTTAATTTCGTTGGAGCAAACATAGGGAAGGCTAAAAATAACAATGGTTAATCCCTATGAAAAAAAGAAGAAAAATAACAACACTAATAAAAGTGGGGTATCTAATATCGGGGGAGAAACTTCTTCCCCAACCCCTGTAACAGATGCAATGAACTTGGAATCTTTACGTAAACCTTTAGAAGCTTTTGATGACAGCAAACAGCCATTAAAAATGATGGGTGGTGGACATGTTAAAAAGTATGCTAAAGGTGGTGGTACGAGACCGGTTAGGAGATAGATTATGGCAAAATCAGATAGGTTAGGAAAACAATCACCCCAACCTAAAAAAATAACTATTGGTGATGGATCAATTCGTGATCTTGTTTATTTTTTAATGGGTGGAGATGTTACTACAAAAAAAGGTAGAAAAAAAGTAGCTTCTAGTGACGTGAGAAATGAAGTTCAAAGCCTAGTAAGATACCAGATGCAAGGGAACAGTCCTTTCACTCCAGACTATGCAGCTAGAGAAGCTAGATTTAATGAAGTAGTAGAACGTAATCGTTCAAAAAACCTACAGAGAGATCACTCTCCTTACACTAGTCCTAAACCTATAGTTAGAAGTGAGGCAGGAGAAAGAAGACCATATGGAGTTCTTTCTAGCAGACCACAACAGGGCACTCCAAACTATGTAGATAGAGAAGCTAGGTTTAATGAAGTAGTTCAACGTAATCGACAACCTGTACCTCTTATGAACAAAGAATATACAAATAATCCTGCCATATTAAGGGAAGGAGAGTATGGAAATGTTGATGCTTATGCCGGTGATCCTGAATTTGATATTATGATGACTCCACCCGGAGGAGGTATGGCATACGGAGGCCCAGTACAAAAAAGAAGAAAGAAAAGAAAATCTGGTGGTAGGATAAAAAAATATGCCAAAGGTGGAGGCATTCGTAAACCTACATACTCTTAACGAAGAATTTTATAAATATCTTTTTCTAAATCTTTAGAATGATTGGACAGGTAATTTAACAAGGATACAATAACTTCTGTATTCTGGTATTGGTTAT
>Ga0098047_10001043_pt1 | contig 11344 bp, 14 predicted proteins | sample 12_taG_FD_92585 | JGI IMG/M metagenome (GOLD analysis project Ga0098047, IMG submission 92585) | Marine viral communities from the Subarctic Pacific Ocean - 12_ETSP_OMZ_AT15267 metaG | ecosystem: Environmental > Aquatic > Marine > Oceanic | place: Subarctic Pacific Ocean | collected 2015-01-16 | reverse complement strand
CTGAAGGATATTTCAAAGCCGTTACATTGAGTAAAAACGGTTTGGAATCCGTTGCATTTTCTTCCATTACTACTTATAAATTAACCGATAGTGTAAAACGTTATTTATTGAGCCGTGAAGCTGAAGTGGTGGTGGTTCAATATGATGGTGACGCAATGAACATCAAAAGAAATAAAGATGGAATTTACAGTTCAAACCGCCTTCAAATGTTCTTCAATTCCGCCGTTAATTTTTCAAATGCTTTTTACAAGTTTTGTGAAGCTGAAGGACTGAAAACAAAATTACATTGGTGTATGGTCAATAAAGACCTACCACAAAAAGGTATTGATGATTTAATAAACGCTTCAGGTGAAGAAGAAAAAAAGAATGTACTGGAAGTATTTAATAAATTAGAAAATTCTCAATACTTCACTTTTGAAAAACTTTTCAGAACAACAACGGAAAAGAGGCTATTAAAACATTTTGCACTATCAAACCACCGCACGTTCTATGCAAAATATAAGGACTTAATTAATAAGGAAGATTTTATTTTCAACGGTTTTAAATATGGTACAAAACCACTTTACAATAAATACAACTTATTTAACAAAGTAAGTAAAAGCAACTTTTTCCACCTAAAGGAAAATCCACACAAAATAGAAGTGGAAGAAGAAGTGGTGGAAATAGAAAAATATCTAAATGAAAAGGAAGCCACCTTCCGCCGTTTAATGTTTTCCAAAAAGTTAGCTATTGAAGCTCCAACAGGAAGCGCAAAAACTAGCTTTTACATTGGATATAAGAAAGGAAGCCGAAAAAGAAAAGGATATTTTCAAAAGTACGGCATTAAAGCCGTTGTGGCAGTTCCTTACATTTCATTAGCTAAACAATTGGTAAAATCCACCATTGATTCTGTGGCATTGTATGGAAGTGTTAACCATGCACGAAAAGAAGCTGCGATTAATGCAACGGTAGTAATATGCACGTATGACACTTTGCACCACGTAGCGGACTTATCACAACGTGTTTTGGTAGTCGATGAAGCACACAACTTAATTAATCATTTTGGACAGGTTAACCGCCGTTTTAAGCTATTCAGAGCCGCAACACTTCGCCGAACCGTAGAAGCATTTGAAAAGGTAAAACAAACGATTCTAATTAGTGGAACAATGCCTAAAATGCTTTGCAATGCTTTTGGTTTTAAGTATGTAAAAGTAAAAAGGAAAGTTAATCCACTTGTAAAAATAAAAGCCATCGAGGCGGAAAGCTCCACACCTGAAGCATTGACAAAAGCCGCTATTCAGGAACTACAAAAAATAAATTTCAAATCAAATAGAATCCATTTTGCCTTATATGATAATGTGGACCAGGTGGAAACGATAAAAGCCGCAATGGTGAAAAGTGGAAAATTAACCGCTAATGATATTGATATTATAACACGGTCTGAAATAAACAAAGCGGAAAAAATTGAAGCATACAAACAGATAATAAAAGATGGAATTATAAAAGGTAAAAAATTGATTCTTTGTACTTGTTTGATAGCTGAAGGAATTTCCATCAATAACAAAAACATAGGTAATATATTTTGCATTGGTGTAAAATGCGTAGATAAGTTTAGGCAATTTGTAGCAAGGTATAGGAAGCTAAGTTCTATAAATGTTACTTCCATTTTACCACCTGAAAAACGAATGGAAAAAGTTTTCAAATATCCATCCGAACTAAAAATGGAAAACGAAATGGAAACCGCCTTACATCAATTGAACCAATACAAAAAACAAAAAGCCTTTTACGTAGCGGATTATGAAAAGGAAGATTTGCCGTATTTGGATTATTTGAAACCTAGTTACCAATACAAACAAAATACTTTAAAATGGCTTTATGTGGAAGCTGAAGAAGCCACGGTGGACACTTTAAAAATACTTGCTTCAATTCGTGAAGATGTATTTCACTATTCTAATAATGCTTTTTTCTATACTCAATTACTAGAAGAAGAAAACTTCTTCATGGATGGAATGGAAGAAGCGGTGGTGGTAGATGATAAAACCACGGAAATAATTGAAGCGGCAAAAGCTGAAGCAAAAGACGAAAGAACCGCAGCCACGGAAAGTTTAAAAGATACAATTTTGAACACGCCTTCCATTATTACTTCCGCCTATTATTTGCACCTGAAGAAAACCAAAAATAGACACGGTTTGAAATTTATTTCCACCATTGCTTCAAATCTGATTGAAGAAAATATGGAAGCGGAAAAATTCTACAATAAGAATAAAAAGTTTTTTTCAAAACGGTGGTATATCAATTTAATACGTGCTTTTTTAAGCCTTCAGTATATCGGTATTGATGCGGAAGAAATGGTGGAAGAAATAACCAATTACAAAGAAGCTCAATTTGCAAAGAAGTGGAAAGCCTTTTTACGGTGCATGGATTTAATAATATATGAAAGTAAAAGAAAGCGGAAGCACCTTTCTACTATCCATAAAATAGATATAAAATTCACTAAGCACCTGAAGAAGAAAATAATGGAAGTTACTAATGATGTAAGTGGTGTAATTACAACAAATGAAGTAAAAGACATTATTAATAGTTTCTTCAGGTTCAAAGAATGGAGGAAAGATTATTCCTACAAAAATATACAGTTAGATTATTTCACTAAAGGCAAAGTGGAATCTTTGGTGGAATCTCTATTCAATGTGGAAGTAATAAACCGAAGCACCGATGGAAAAACCTATTTAATAAAAAACGAGTATTTGAATGCTGAAGAACTACAAAAAGGAACATACCACAGCGTACCATTTTGTAGTAAAAAAGCGGTAACAATAACGTTAGAACCCTTGAAAACATTAGTTTTTTATACAAAAAAAACATAAAGAGGCTATTCACATAGTACTATAAATCTGTGAATACGTGAAACACTATTTTTAAACCAAACATTTTTACCATGAAAAAGAAAAAAGAGAAAAGAGAAAATCTAAAAGGTAGTATTCTTATCAATGGAAAAAACATAGCGAAAACATCAATAAAAGCATACAACGAAAAAGACGTAAAAAAGAAGATACCAAAACAGGCAAACACCGTTAGGCAGTATCTAAAGACGGTAGAGAGCCAAACGAGCCGTGGAATAGCTAAAGCATTGGAAATGGAACGAGCTTCAGTAACACGGACTTTATTTAACTTGACCCAAAAAAAGGTGGTTCACGTTTTGAAAGTTGCACCGTGTCCAATAACTCAAAAGCACGTTAGATGGTACGCATTGAATAAAAAACCAAAAGACGTAGTAATACATGAAGCGGCGTAAATATGTGTTTAAAAACACTAAGGTTTTAAAAATAAAAATTCTAACTTTTTCTAACCTATGAAATATAAAAAATTGGAGTTATCCGAATTAAAAAAGTTATCTAAAGAAGATTTAATTAAACACATAATGGAGCTTCAGGAAATGGAATTATTTTTATTGGAAGTTTTTAATTTCAACGATTTTATTTTTGATGATGTAGTATTGAATCAAAACAGATACGAACCAAAGGTGGTGAAGCCATCCACGCTTGAAAATGTTAGGCATCACAAACCACCCGTGGTTCAATCTAAAAGCCTTCACCGTGAAAAGTGAAGGCGTTTTTTTTAGCTCCAATAGTCGTTAAATACTCTAATCAATTCTAACCATGCTATTATGTGAATTGATTTATTTAGCCATTGTAAGTTCTTCAGGAAGGAGATAAACATATTAAATAATTTAATTCCATCCTTCAATGTGTTCCACTTCTTCTGTGGGTTCTCTTTCTTACTCATAAATTTCCTTTATTTAAGTAAATAAGGCATTATGGCAATATTGCGCTTATTGCTTACTTACGTAAGTAAGTATTGTAGAGCGAGTTAATAAAATGAGTTTTCACCCTTTTTTGGGAAAAAAAATTAATTTTTTTTTGGAATCAATCTTCCATCGGTTCTTCCTTCCATATTTTTATTACTTTTTAAGTAGTTTTATTTAGTTCCTATAATTTCCTTTTTCGGTACAAAGTATGTACTTTTATTGCAAATGATGTAAATACAACATTTTAAACATTTGCGATAAATAAAAATATAAAAATATAACAATGCAACATCTAAGAATCTTCCAAAATGAAAATTTTGTAAAGTTGAATAATGCTTCAGCTAAAATTATTGAAACCCTTTCCAATAATCATTTATCTATCATTGATGGTATGGTAGGAAAATCTACCACCACGAAAAACACCTACAAAACCAATGTTAAACACTTCATGGCTTTTATTCAATCGAATGGAATTAATAGTCAGTCTTACGGTGCATTTAGGAACGCTTTAGAAAAAGTGGAAGTGGTAAGCGATAAAACGAAAAACGCCTATTTGAGCGCAGCAAAAGCCTTATTACGTGAATCCACAAAGTACGGCATCTTACCAATTGATATTACGGCTAATGTTCCACTTTTTAAAGTTTCAGCAAAGCACGTAAAAGACGGGTTAAGTGAAAATGAAACAAAGGAAGCATGGAAATACATTTCTTCCATCAAAAGAGAAGCCACACGCCGAAAGGTGGAAGTATTATTCCGTTTAATGGCTGCGGAAGGCTTTAGGCAAGATGAAACCCAAAAAATAAAAATAGAGGATATAAACACCAAAGACGCAACGATTAAAATTAGTAGTAAAGGATTAAGCGGAAAAGAAACCGTGGAAGTTTTCAGAACCACCGCCGCTTTGCTAGAATCCTATATTTCATATTTAGGAAAAGATAGTGGATATTTATTTGCATCTAAAAGCAAAGCAAACCAACCAATAACACTACGAGCAATAAGAAAAATTTTTACGTGTCCACAATACGGTATTTTTGCAAAGTGTGGAATAACTGGAAGAAGTGTTCATGGCTTCAGGCATTTTTTTACCACGAAAACTTTGGAGCTTACTAACGGTGACTTAAACAAAACTTCACTACGAACACGGCACAAAAGCACCTCCACTTTAAAAGTTTATGATGATAGAAGGATTAATAAAAAGGAAATGATGAAAATGGAATCCGCCTTTATGTTTGACTAAAATAAAATAGTAAGATTGAGGACATTGAGGAACTATATAAATAAAGACGTTTCCGACATTTCTGAAGCGTATAAAAATCAATAGTAAAATGAAAAATCTAATAATATTAAAAAGCGAGTTTTACGACTTGAAATAAAACGTAACAAAATGGAATTATATGAAACTTTACAAAAAATAATTTTTGGTGCAATTTTAATTTTTGGCTATTATTCATTTGCTTTTATCCCTGTTGCAATTGGTGAATTTATAGCATTAGCATTTCACGGGATTAAATACAGGAATTACCAATTGAAAATTGTAGGTATCACTTGTTTGGTTTATTGGGTTGGCTTTTATCTTTTGAATGATAACCATAGATTAACAGATAAAATTGACATGGATCATTTTATTATTATCTCAATTATTCATGGTTGGCTTATGTGGAAAATCACTACAATAAAAAACGGAAGAAGAGAAAGAAACGAAATAGTTTAAAATCATAGATAATGAAAAATTTAATTTTACTAAAAAGCGAGTTTTACGACTTAGCGGAAAATAGTTTCCTTCAGGTTACTAATGAAAATAGAAAAACTATATTGGATGGATCTTCCGCAATTACGAAAAGTTTAAACACTACCTTCAAAAAGTTAAATGAGATTTTGGAAGAAATGTATGAAAACGAATATTACACCACCAATGATAATTTTTTAATTTTTGATTTTGAAGATATTAGAAACCGTTTTTACTTTTTGAAATTATCCGATGTTTACCACAATGCCGAAATAGCAAATGAACAAATAGCGGATGAAATGGAAAAAGCATATTCCAATTTGTTCCACCTTCCGATCCATGCGGAAAGGAAAACCAAAGAAGATGTGAAGCAAGTATTTTTAGTTTTGATTGAAAACCTAATTTATGAATTAAAAGATGTTAGACGAAAAATTAAAAAACTAGATAATGAATAAAGAAGATTGGAAAGAAGTTTTGGAGGTGCTAAAAAAAGTACCTGAAAATTATAGAAGTCAAAACCACAGCGCATACTTACATGAAGTTGAAATGATGATTTATGACTTAGAACAAAAAGAGAAAATTAAAAACCTAGATAATGAATAATTATTATTTTTTCGGAAACGGTCACTATTTCAAAAGTCAAGATTTGAACGAATTACAACAATTTGTAAATGATAATTTCAACGTAAGTTTTGAATACTGGAAGCTCCATAAAGGCGCAATAGTAATTTTTTCAAGTTGTGGGAATTATAGTATTGAGTATTGCGAAAAAGTTAAAACTAAAATATTTCATCAAATACCAACCATTGCGGAAAAGTTAAAACCGAACCGCATTCAAAATTAAAAAATGAGTAAAAAGAAAATACAAGTACAAGGACTAACGATTCGAGTGGAGCAAAAAAACAATTCTGATTATGTTAGCTTAACAGATATTGCAAAGTATAGAGAAGAAAAAGAGCCGTATCTATTAATTAACGCATGGTTAAAAAACTCCAATACTTTACTATTTATAAGCGAGTGGGAACAATTACACAATGAAAAGTTTAACCCTATCCAAATGGATAGGTTTAGATTATCGGCACAAGATAACGGCTATATGATAACCGCAAAACGGTTAATTGAATCAGTAGAACCAATTGGTATAATATCGAAGTCAGGAAGATACGGTGGAACGTTTGCACATTCTGATTATGCTATAAATTTCATGTACTGGCTTAGTCCTAAGTTTCAAGTGTACTTCATTAAAGAGTTTCAAGAACTGAAGAAAGCAGAAATAAAGGAAAGGGAATTTTACTTGAATAAGATTTTCAATAATACTTTAGAATCAAATCAGTACACAAAATTTTTAATTGAAAAAGAAAAGAGGAAAAGAGGAAACAAGTAATTTTAAAGTTGCTCGTTTCCGCTACTTTAAAACTACATATTGTTGCCTTATATTTAAAAAAACAATATTGGAATAAATAAACCTAATTAACTACTTTTAAACATAGAGAGCGTTTATACTAGCCTTGCATCTTCATTGGTGCATGGCTTTTTTTTATCATTTAAAAGAACTTACAATGGAAGAAACAAAAGATACATATATGAAACTATCTAAACTATTAATGAAGATTAAGAAAGAAAAGAATAGAATTAAAGAGGAAAAAGAAAAGAAAAAAGGAAGGAAGAAATAGTGAAAAAAATAAATAAAGGGGGGGGGTATCAAATAGCTAGAAGTAAACGGCTCAACACCGTTGTACCTAGCCACACACACGTCTTGTCAAAATTCACGTTTTTTTTAAAGGGTATTATAACAATACAAATACAAAAAAAGCATAGTATAAAAATACCATGCTTTTCTTAGATTAAAATAAATACAACGATACCGAATTTTAGTTATAAAATTAAATATCGCTTCAAAGATAAGTTTTATTTTTCGTGCTTACTCCAATCCACAGCACCTTCCGCATCCAAATTAATTAAGGCTTCAATATATTCCTGAAGCCTCATTCTTTGCGGATTGAATTTTGCCATTTCGTGTTCTTTTGGTTTGATGCGTACCATTTTGCGTTTTACTTCTTCACCACCACCTGAAGATGGTAAATTAATTTTGTTCTTCTTTTTATCCGCTATTTTGTTAGTCGTTTTTTTTGCCATTGTTTTTTCTATTTTTATCCTATTTAATTTTGAAGGCTTTTAGAAATTCATTGTAAAATGGAAGGAATCTTTTTTCACCTTCTTTTGAATTTAAGATGGATTCAACTAAGGAAGGATTTGAAAAAATCTTTAGGTCTTTAAGTGATGAATCAAACATCTTCAAATTAGAATCCTTCAAATAATTTGCCGTTTCTTCGTGTTCCTTTCGTCTATTCCTACGATTCAAAAAACCGTAGTACTTGAATTTTAGTCCATCCGCTTTTCTATCATTTTTAACGCCTTCCATTATAGTGATAAAATCCAATGTGGAAAGCAAGTCAATTTGTGAACCCGTAACAGGAATTAAAACGGAATCACAACAATTTAAAACACTTAAAATGTTTTTTTCCGCAGCCTTCGCCGTTAACCGTGGAATGTCAATAAAAATAAAATCATAATCAGATCCCCAGCGAGCTATAAAATTATGAACCCTTTGTGGTGCAATTGCTTCCACCGTTACAGCTCCATTATCATCTTCCACTTCGCCTTCGTAATAATCTCCAATAGTTCTTTGTGAATCCGTGTCCAAAATTAGAACACGTTTATTTTTATCCATAGCGAGTGCCACAGAAAGGAACATTGTTACCGATGATTTACCCACGCCGCCTTTAGAATTAGCAATGGAAATAATGCGAGTAATTGACATATTTATATTTTATAACATTTGCAGTATTTACAACATTTGCAACTTATATGATATTTGTATAAATTGCACCATATTAATATGTAATATTACGTAAATCAATTAAATTTTAAAAAATGACTGAAAAGAAAATCAAAAAGACGTATTCAATTGAAGTAGATACAGTAAAGAAATTAGAAGAACTTGCAAACGATAATAAGCGCAAAATTTCAAATCAATTAGACATCATCATACAAGATTATTACGAAGCGCAAAAGCAAAAATAGGTAGGTAGGTAAAAAATCCAATGCAGCAAAAACTTTGGACGGTAGAAGCTGCAAAGGATTATTATAAAAATATAACAAAGTAAAATTATGATTAATTTTCGTAGTACGCCAAAAAACCCGCAAATCTTAGCACGGGATGGTAAATTATTAATGGCTGCAAAAACTGGAATTTTATTAGCCGTTACATATTCAATCTTCACAGAGTTTAATTTCATACACACTTCAATAGGTAGTAAAATTTCAATTCCCTACATAGGCGGAATTTTAAAAACACTAATTACCCTCTTTTGTATTTTCATAATCGAAGGTGGTGGACTTGTTGCACTCGCTTATATTATTGATAGGGTATTAAAGAACGAATGGAAGCAAAATAAAATTAATTTGTTTGGTGCTTTTCTAATGTTAGTTATCTGTTATTCCTTCACCATTACCACTTCCATTGGTGGAACACAAAAGATAAGTTCTAAGCTAGTGGAAGAACCAATGATGGAAACTACTTCAAATGTAGATAGTACCGCACACGAAGCGGAAAGAAGCATTTTAAAACAGTATTCAAGTGATAGTCTATTGATAGCGCAAAATTTCAATAATCAAATACTTTCAATCAATAATCAGTACAACGCCAAAGCGGCGAAGCTCCAAACGTCAATAGATAACTATAAGCGGAAGGAAAAGAGAACCAACAAAAGTTACATTTCTTCCATTAACTATTTGAAGGGAAAAATTGAAGGTATTAAAAGCAAGCAAGCGGAAGAAGTAGGAAAAAAGGAAGTAACTAAAAGCAATGAATTAAAAATCCTTTTAGATGAACGCAAAGCGAGTATAAAAGCAGAAAAGGAAAACCACAAAAAAGAGAAAACCACCATTACTTCTTCCAATACCGAAAAACAAAACAAGTACAAAGCGGAAAAAGAAACCATCTACACTTCCATGTGGTACGGTATATTTTTAACATTACCACTTTTAGCCGCTTGTATGCTTGTTTATAGAAACATACTTCATAAGTCAGGTATTGAGGAACAAACGCAATTTGATGATTATTTTTATAGGGAATCAATCTTCCTAAAAATGAAAAACTATTTACGTGTTATCTTCCTAGAAAAAGTCCATTCCTTTTTTGATGAAAAACTAAAAGCAGTTACCAAAAAGCAATATGAGTTATCTATGAATGAGATTTACGAAAGGGTAAATAATACCAAAATAGTTAACCTATTGGAAGTGGATGCAGCACAACAAAATTTAGAATCAATTACAGCACGGTACGCCACGGAAAACGGCAACGGTGGAACGGTAACACCTGAAGTAAAAACGGCAACGGTAAAAGCTACGAATAGGACTACCACGGAAGCCGTGATGGATAGGAGCGACATTAAAACGGCAACGGTAAAATGTAAAAAAACGGGATGCAATAAACGGTTTGAACCGTACCCAAAAACAAAGAAGTTTTGTTCCAAAAAGTGCCGAATGTCACACCACAAATTTGAATTAAAAAAATGATTTTAAGGCGTTTATTTTCTTCAGGTGGTGCAATGAATCAATGAAGGGAAATAATGCAGCGATAACGCCTAAAAAACACTTTGTAGATTGATTAACACCACCGCAAAGTGTTTTTATTATAGAATGATAGAATTTAAAATGGTTTGTTTGAAAAATACTTATGCACAGCATTTTAAAAAAGACTTATCCACACTTTTAAAAAAAAATACGGATTAATTTTAATCGTCATCAGAAATAAACGATATTGTACGTATTAAAAAAACCACACCATGAAAACCACTAAAAAACAACGCTTTGAATTTAGAATTGAAGCAGATTTGAAACGAAAATTACAAGAAGTAGCAATGGAAGAAAAAACGACTTCCGCCGCTATCATTAATGATTTAATAATGAAAAGAATTTATAAACAAGGAGCATAAAAAAGAAAAACACCTAAGAACGGTCAATTCATTAGGTGTTTAGAATTTCTTTAAAAGTAGGGTAATACTTTTGAAAGTCTTTATATTGTGGACTTCAAAAGTACGTACATTTTGTGATAGAATGCAACATTTTATAATAAAAAATAAACTGTTTTGTGATAAAACACGAATTGCATTCCAAATTAAGTTTTTCAACTTAACTTTAAGGTAAACAAAAATACACTTTTTACACCTCTTTTAAAACTTTCTATTTTCCTTTTTACCGCTTCACTTAAACAAGTGAAACCGTGAAGAAAGTAAGTAAAAAAATCTTACCTAATAGCGAAATAAGCTATTTCCAACAAAGATTAAACGAATTAGGATTAACGCACCGTGAAGCCTTTAAAAATGGCTTATACGAAGGCGAAGGCGGAAGCATAGAACAACGCTTTAGAACCTTTGATGGTGAAGAAATAACGTTCACACCTCAATACGGAAAAAAAGCGGAAGCACTCAAAAAAATAAGTAAACGTGGTTCATACGCAAAGCATGAAAAACAATTCTATGCACCTTTGGCAATTATACGCCATACACCACAACAAATTGAAAGTGGTTTGCCTCGTTATAAATTCCCTTCAAAAAATTATACAGGTTTTTCACCATTACCAATGCCATCTAATAAAGCCATAGAGGCTTTTACAGAACAAAAAAAAGGTGGTACAATAGTTTTTACTGAAGGATATTTCAAAGCCGTTACATTGAGTAAAAACGGTTTGGAATCCGTTGCATTTTCTTCCATTACTACTTATAAATTAACCGATAGTGTAAAACGTTATTTATTGAGCCGTGAAGCTG
>Ga0098047_10001042_pt1 | contig 11348 bp, 15 predicted proteins | sample 12_taG_FD_92585 | JGI IMG/M metagenome (GOLD analysis project Ga0098047, IMG submission 92585) | Marine viral communities from the Subarctic Pacific Ocean - 12_ETSP_OMZ_AT15267 metaG | ecosystem: Environmental > Aquatic > Marine > Oceanic | place: Subarctic Pacific Ocean | collected 2015-01-16 | reverse complement strand
GGTGAGTTTTATCCTTGCAAGCCAGATATATTTGAGGCTACTTATGAGTTAGCAGAAGAAGATGGTCATAAAGTAGAGGGAGCAGAAGCAAGCGGAAATGTTGCATTGTAAAGGAGGTGTCGCATGGACATAAAAGACACATCAGTTCTACATTGGATTCTGGACAAGGCATGGAAAAAATGGTTTGAAGAAGATCTATCAACTAGAAAGAGTGGTAGAAAAACTATCATGGAAACTCATGGTAAAGATATTATTAAAAATATCAAAATACTATTAGATGAAAAACGATTTTACATCACAAACTAGAAATCTTTTTGACTTGGGTGGATATATGAATTCGTGGGAGACAGGAATATCAAACGCAGATTGCTTACATCACATATTAAAGAGAATATCAAATAGTCCATATAATGCCTGTCCGCTTAATAATTTTAAAGATCATTTCCCAGAAGGAAGAAAAAATTTAGAGCCACTTCACAGTCGAGAAGTGCAAAGTAAATATCTTATTAAAACTAAACAGTACTTAGATAAAATTGGTTATAAACCAGTTTCCAAAGATTTAGTCTTCCTCGAGCAACATAAGAAGTATTATAATTAAAAAAAATGTATGAGTATCAAAATCGTAGTCAATGGAATGCCTATAGAATCAGACAATCCAAGTCAATTAGCACAGTTTGTTAATTCATTAACTAGTGTGCCAAAAACAGAAATAAACGTAGAAGCTAAAAAAGTAGGTCGTCCATTAGGGGTTAAAAATAAAAAGAAAGTAACACACATACGGTGGACAAAAGAGGAAGTTGTATATCTGTTAAATAATTTTAATACAGATACAAAAACATTAGCTATTGATCCTATGCTATCTAATCATACTTGGCACGCTATCCAAGGATTGAAAACCAAGATAAAAACAGGTAGAGGTATCTCAGATAAGATTCAGGTAATGATAGAAGAGTATGAAAAAGGTAAAGAAGTAGTTGATCAGTCAGTCTTTAAATACTTTACTAATATGAAGAAGTAGGGACAGTAGAAAGAGCAGAAACTAATTAATAACTATATGCCAAAACAAAAGTCCAAACAAAGGTTTGGAAAACAGAATGGTCGCTGGAAAGGCGGTAAAAGCAGTGATTTTAGACGACGCGTTACTAATGCCAAGAAAGGCGAACTTGTACACCACAAGAACCATAACAAAACAGATAATAGTAAAAAGAACTTTTCGAAGTTAAAACCAGGAAAAGCTAAAACATCAAAAGGTGTTAAGATGGTTACAGCAATTGGAAAACATAATCTTAAACACAGAGAAAAAGGACGAATATGATAGGGTGGATAGGTCTCGGGTTATTGCTATCTTCTTATGTTCTACTAATAACGCGATGGAGTAAGTGGTTTATCCCTGTAGATATTTTAGCTAGTACTATATTAACAGTACACGCTATTATTTTAAAGGATATTCCATTTATTATAGTTAATGGTTTTATAGCCATTATCTTACTTATAAAATTTATTAAAAAGGAAACTATATGAAAGATTCAAAAGTTATATGCGTACTTTCTGGTGGAATGGATAGCACTGCCTTACTCTATGATTTAAAGGATAGAGGAGCTGAAATAAAAGCCATATCATTTGATTATGGTCAGAAGCATAAAAAAGAATTACATTATGCGTCTAAAAATTGCGGCAAACTTAAAGTTGAACATACTATTGTAGATTTATCTGCTATTACTCAGCTTATATCTAATTCAGCCTTAACAGGTGATATAGATGTCCCAGAGGGGCATTATGAAGATGAGAGTATGAAGCAAACTGTAGTGCCAAGCCGTAATTCTATTATGGCTATCATAGCTAACGCTTATGCTATTAATATTGGATATTCAGATATTGCATTAGCAGTTCATGCAGGGGATCATGCAATATATCCAGATTGCAGAGAAGAATTCTTAATAGCACTACAAGACTTATTTAATGTTAATAACTACGAAAAGATTAATGTGTATGCTCCATACTTTGATATATCAAAAGCAGATATATTAAAAAGAGGTCTTGAATTAGGAGTAGATTATCGTAATACTTGGAGCTGTTATAATGGGGAAGAAAAGCCTTGCGGTAAATGCGGAACCTGCACTGAAAGAACTCTTGCATTCGTAGAAAATAATGCACAGGATCCTCTATATGAACATCCGGAAGATTGGTTTAAAGCAGTTGAGTATGCCAAAGAGCAAGAATAGAATATATTTCTTTACTCCTGAATTGGAAAAGAAATGTATAGGTACAATTAACAAAAATAATTTATGTCAGAAGAAAAATTCGAAGCCCACGGAATTACTTGCTCGGGCTGTAAACGAGAAAAATTTGTCAACGCAAAAGCACTTGAAAAAAGAATAGAAAAATATGGCTCTATTGAAGAAATAGAAAAGCGTTGGCTTTGTAATAAATGTAAAAGAGATAGAAAGGAAAATAAAGATGAATAAAGGATATATAGAACTTATTAGAGATTGTACTGTATTAGCAGAACAAATACCTAGCGAACAATATAAATATGTATATGGTATTCCATCTGGAGGAGTACTACCTGCTTTTATTGTGGCTCAAGCAATCGGAATATCTTTAATTACAGCAGAAGAATATACACAAGTATCAGAGAAAGATAGTGTATTAGTTGTTGATGATTTAATTGATAGTGGTAATACATTAAAGCCATTTAAAGATTCAGATCAAGCAGTACTTTATCGTAAATCCCATAGTCCTGAAGTAATGTATAGCGTACAAAATATAAAAGATGAATGGATTGATCTTCCATATGAAAAAGGAGATACAGGCGTTGAAGATCATATAATTCGTGTTCTAGAATATTTAGGAGAAGACCCAACTAGACAAGGATTGGTTAATACCCCAAAGAGAGTTATTAATTCTTATAAAGAATTATTTAGAGGCTACGACGAAAAACAATTACCAGACATAACTATATTTGACAATGGCAATGATAATATAGTATATGATGAAATGATTATTGATACAGGAGATTATTATAGCCATTGCGAACATCATATGTTGCCTTTCTTTGGCAAGTATTGGTTTGCTTATATCCCCTCCGAGAAGGGCAAAATCTTAGGTCTAAGCAAGATTAGCAGAGTAGTTGACTATTTCTCCGCCAAGCTACAAGTACAAGAGCGTTTAACAGGGGAAATTGTAGATTATATTTGGAAAGCATTAAATGAGCCTTCCCCATTAGGCATGGCACTTATAATGAAAGGAGAGCACCTTTGCAAGACAATGAGAGGAGCAAAGAAAAAAGGCATTATGACAACTTCAGTTATGAAAGGCGTGTTCAAAGACAAAGCAGTAGTTAGACAAGAATTTTTATCACTTATTAAATGAAAATCTATTTAGCCACGTGTGGATCTTTTGATAAGATACTAAAAAAGAACTTTGATGAAGTCAGAATTTTAACGAGCTACTTCTACATGAATAAGTCAAAACCTCTTATAAAGAAAGATTATACCGTAGAACAATTTTTAGATAGTGGTGCATTTAGCGCATGGTCAAAGAAAGAAGAAATAGATATTGATAAGTATGCTGATTACATTAAAAAGAATATTGGTACTATTGACCATTATGCTAACCTCGACATAATTGGGGATGCAGAGGCAACAAGTAAGAATCAAAAATATCTTGAATCTGTTGGATTACATCCAATGCCTGTATTTCATTATAATGAACCTTTTGAAGCATTAAAAGCATTGCTTGATAATTATGAATATATAGCATTAGGAGGAATGGTACCTATCACAACAGGTAGATTAATACCTTGGTTAAACGAAGTATTTCATTTAGTGTGCGATGAAGAAGGAAATGCAACAAGAAAGATACATGGATTTGGAATGACTACTACTACAATAATAAAAAGATATCCTTGGTATAGTGTTGATTCTATTTCTCCTTTTTATGGAGCAGGATTTGGACGAATATATGACGAGGCAGGGGAATTAGATCTTTCTAGGAATACAGGGCATGTAGATTTAGCTACACGATTATATTTAGAAAAGAATAGACAAAATTTTAAATTTGAAGAATTAAAAGAAGATTACAAACAGCGTATTATTTATAATATCCAATTTTTCTTAAGATTAGAAAAAGAACTTACTGAAACTCCACCAAAATTTAAACATCTGCAACAAAAATTATGGCAATGAGTACAGGAATCCTCCCCGATGAACTTAGAAGAAGATATATTCAATTAAAACGTATTAAAATAGCAACAATTATATGACAAGAGCACAAGAAATTAAACTTTTATTTAGGAGACAAATAAATCTTGGTAGATTACAGATTACAAGAGCATATCAAGGGTCTGGTATAAAAAGAGGAATTACATATATTCATGTAACTGCTCCAATCCCGCTAAATTCTAAATATGATAAATATATATTTTGTACTTCATCTGAGGGCAAAGAAACAGCTGATAGATGTAAGATGTGTGATAAAGAAATAAAAAACATTAAACAAGAATTATTAAAAATTTTAAGTAATAATAATATTGATAATAATAATGTAGAATTTCTAATTACATTAAGACGAGTTTATTTATATACTATTGATAGTATATAAATATATGGCAAATATCGCCTTCGATATTGATGATACATTATGGAAATGTAGACGCAAACAAATGGATCAAGTGCCTGATTATGACTTGATTAATATTTTAATATGGTTCTATAATAATGGCGATAATGTATATGTATGGTCTGCTGGTGGAATGGACTATGCTTTACAAATAGTTACCAAACTAGGCTTAGATGATATGGTAACTATATTAGATAAAGATAAAAAACATGATATGGATATATGTTTTGATGATGAGCAGGTTAATTTAGCAAAAATCAATATCCACATCAGTCGCAAACATGAACGGACGAATTCGATTCAATCTAACCCGCAAACAAGCGAAAAGGATTAAAGAGCGTTTCTCTGAAAAAGATATGAATATAAAAAGTTGGGCAAAAAGAAAAGGTAAAGAAGTAGTTGATCAGTCAGTCTTTAAATACTTTACTAATAGGCTTGACGAAATAGAAAAATTTGCGAAATGGAAACATAATAGATATTAAAATGTATGCAACAAACAATATATACAAAAAAAGATAAGTTGGTTATTGAAATTCCTTTAACAACAGAGCGTTTAAACTCTTATGATGAGGATTATCATGCAAAGATGAATAATATCGCAGGATTAATAGAAAGAAGAGAGTCGAATGTTGCTCCATGTTATGTACGAATGGGTTTTTGTTATGTAATAGATATGCAGTATAAAGGAAAAGAGGATCAGTTTACTGATTTCTTTTTTGAATACTCTGGAGGGCAAGAAGAATTTGAGGAGCTCTGTAAAAAATTAAAAATTAATATTGTGTATGGTTAAATATAAAAGAAAAGATGTAATTGACTTTCTTGTAGAGTCAAATGCTATTGAAGATGAATTTAGCAAAGTAGCGAAACAAGATGCTATTGATGCGTGGCTTTGGGCGGTTAAAAATAACGATGAATTTAACGTAGAATTTATTCTAGAAATTCATAAGATGTTAATGAAAAATATATACTCTGCAATCGCAGGAAAGATTAGAGATTGTAGTGTAACTAAAGAAGCAGATATAATAGATGACTTAAAATTCTTCTGCATTGCTGTAAATAAAATGCCTACATGGATAATGGATGAGCATACTAAAGAAGAATATGCAAAAGCAGTACATATATATTTTGAAATAATACATCCTTTCGTGGATGGAAATGGACGCACGGGTCGTATCCTTTGGACTCTTCATCGCCTTAAACTTGGATTGCCATTAGAAATAATACATGCAAAAGATAGACATAAATACTACGAGTGGTTTAAAGATGCAAATAAGCAAAAAAGCCAAGAAGATAAAGTATGTGAATATTTAGAGGAGCATTTACCCAAAGCAAATATATAAAGCCCTTAAAACGCAATTTTGAGCTTTATAGAAAGCAAAAATCGCCCACTTATAGCTAGACAGGCGATTTTTGCATAATTTTGTTTTTATCCAAATCAGCTGTAGATCCCGTTGCATGTGCCTCAGAACACATGTCTACGTTTCTATGGCTGATTTATAGTTGTAGTTTTAAAGAACTCATTTCTTAAATCTAATAATGCTCTCCTTTCTTCTTTTAATCTATCTTTTCTTTCACTATATTTTTGAACTTCTGTTTCATATCTTCTTCGTGCCATTTCTATAGTATCCTTATCATTCTTTCTATTAGCTCGAGCATTATTATATCTTATTTTTTCAGACCTAATTTTGCTCCTTGCAGATTTAATATCCTTCTCAATATCACTAACAGCAAAATCAAATTGTATCTCTGGTTCTATATGAGTAATTTTAGTACCAACAACTCTAAGCATTGCCTCTACCATACTATAACGTCTGCCAAGCCAATCAGCTTTCTTTCTATATGCTGACCATAACTTATCAAACATAAACCCACCCTTACCACCAGGAAATAGAGGAGGCATCCAACTAGGACCCCAAGCACGCTGTAAATAATCCGCTGACTTAAATACTTTCGTTATCATAGGATCATTTGGATCGTATATCTGTTGGTCAAAGTATAAAGACTTATTAAACAATACTTCTGCTAATGGTTTAAAGATCATGCCACCAGGAGAGAATGCATTAAGCAAACCATTGCCAGTACCATATAGTGAGCCTAATTTCGGGCTAAACATTAAATCTTGTAACCCATGAATACCTACTGGCATATCCGATATTTGACCCCACGGTAAGTATCGTGACAAATCAATTAATTGAATATCTAGAACCTTACCATTCTTATCTCGAATAACGTCTCCAACAATATACCACTCTCCTGCCCATTCTGGCTTAGTATTCTCAATATCTTGTTCTGTTAATCCATGTTTAGCTAGAGATAAGGCTGCAAGCGTTCCAAAGAACATATGCCACTTCGCAATAGTAAATGGTTTATGAATCTGTGTTCGTATCATTTTAGTAGCAATCTTTGCTACGAATGTTGGGAATGGCGCACCTAATGGAGTACTACGTAACATATTTATAAAACGTGACACATCTGAATAATCAAAGATAGCCTCGCTTGCAAAATCAATTGCTTGATCTTTAGTCATATTTAATTCATTTACTCCCCAATCATAAACAGTAGCCTTTGCCCAATCTTCTGAGAATGAATATAAATCTCCTGCTTTTATCCATCCTTTCTTAATAGCATGAGGAATAATTGAAGCAACATCCCATATACTTCCATTCTTCTTATCAAATAGTAATTTCTTAAAAGATTCTAAATCTGAATCAAGACCAATAAAATGCTGAAGTTCTTCTCCTGCTTGAGTTTTGCCAGTTACGCCTGCTTTACGGAGTTCTAAATAAGCCCCTTTATTGGCTAATGCGTTATATAAGTTTCTAATCCAATAATCTACTCGCTCAATAGGCACGCCAGACATATCTGCTAAAAAGAAGTTAGATACCATATTTGCAGTACCTACAGCAGGATCTAAAATAGTTTTAGTACCTTTAACAATAGTATTAAAGAAACGTAAAGAAGAATCTATAGTACCAGGACTTTGAGTAAGCCCTTTAAAATCATGTATAAACCATTCGTGTACATACATATTTCTTAATGCCCCATATTTAAAGTCATCAGGTATTCTTTCAACAAAGCCTGCTGCTATATCTTGCTCTTTACGTGCAATCTTTGAATTTGCGGCTACCTGATTAAAGTAATTAACTTTAGCAATATCACTCATTTCCTGCATCATTCGTTTTGCAGCAGGATATGCAGCCGTCTTAATTTCTCCTAATTCTTGTTTCTTGCTTTCCGATAAAGGAGAGAATGTTTCGTATTTTATACCTTGTGCACGAAGATTTTTTATAAACAAATCTCTTTCAGCTCTAGTTGGAAACTTCTCTGTAATTTTTCTATTGCCTTGTCTATATATAGCACCAAACGCATCTCTCTTTAATTTAAGATATGATTTATCCATTCTAGTACCTCGCGCTCTACGGATAAAGTTTTGCTGTGTTTCGTAGTGCTCAAACATTCTAGGGAAATACTTACCTAGATATTCTTTAAATAATGCTTCTTCCATTAAACCAGCATCTACTAAGCCTTGCCCAATCTCTACAAACTTATCTTCTACGCGCATTGCAGCTTGACCAAGCTTATTGTCAGGATATCTACGATTAACAATATTCTCTACAATAGTTTGCTGATCTCGTGCAGAGAACTCTGCAAGGAAATTACCAATATCTAATGCCTGTTCTTTTGCTTGTGCAAGCTCTTGATTAAATACTTTTTTATGAGGTCCGAGAATAGCTGATTTTTTAGCACCTGTAAAGAATTCAAAAGGATAGAAAACATGTGTTTCCCCTTTAATAGGAACTTTGAAATTAAGTTCAGATAATTTATGTATAAATGCGTCCCAAGCTTTTAGAGCCTTATTGCCAATACCCCATTGCCACGCTTGATCCAACCAATTAGCAATTTCTGATGGCACAGGAATTCTAGCTTGTAATATTTCAGATTGTTTTGCAGGTGTAATATTTTCTCTTTTTAATAGAGCTTCATCATATCTTTGCAATGTATCGCCAAATTCTTTGTCAATAAAATCAGATACAACTTGTGATTTATCCCATGTAGTCTTACCATCTAAGAATTCTTGATAAAGTTTAATATCTTGATTGCGGAAATAATCAATATCTTTACCTCGCTCTTTTGCAGTCTTTAAATCTGTTTGCAATGCTTTTCTTTCATCAGCTTCTATTGCTTGCTTATCGCGCCTACTTTCTTTTATACCCTCAATACGCCCACTATCTAATCCTGCTTGTTTTAATTCTTTATCAGTCATTTGTCTTGTAATAACTTTTCCTGCCTTCTGGCGTTTCTCTTCTTCAAGCTTTAAACGAATTTCTGCTTGCTTAGATCTTTCTACTTCTGCTTTTGCTTCTCTTGTTTGTTCGGTTGCCTTTTGTTTTTCAACTGCTTTAGGTGTTGGTTTCTTTGGAGCCACAACAGTCGCAGGCTTTTTATCGGGTCCTTTTACAGATTCAATTACTTCTACTTTAAATGCACCCGGTTTTAATATAACCTCAGGAGTTTCTTTTATTACTCCTATTTTAGGCAATTTTGAAAGATCCGCAAAAACTTTATTAGGATTAATAGTTGCCTTTATTATAACTTGATATTTTCCTTCGGGAGGATCAGGTAAAGAATATATTTGAAATTTACTTTGAGAAAAATCTTTAGCAGTCTTTTTATTATAAGTCCAAGAATCAATCCAGTTTGTTTTATAATCTCCTTTTGAAAGCTGTTCAAATGTTTTAGGACTTACTAAATCTAATCCTCTATATAATACAATAGGCTTTTTAGGTTTTGTTGTTGCTAATTCTTTTTGAATTTTTATTGAAGGAATACCTCCAGTTCTTGTTTCTTCATATTGATGTAACCAATTTGCAGTTTCTTTAGATAATCCTGCTTCTACTAATTCTTGTTTGTATTTATCTACTATTTTCTGAAATGCAGGAGTATATTTAGTATCCTGAATAGCAGCAACTCCTGCCTCTCTTCTTAATTCTTCTTTATTACTACTTTTAGTTTTTCGTGGCTGTAAAAAAGTTTCTGGAGCCACAACAGTCGCAACAGGTTTTTTAACCACTTTTGGCTTTACAACTGCTTTTGGCAGAGCATCTATTGCCCTTTGTGTATTTTGAATTTGCCACTCCATTCGAGGGGTACCCCTACCACTTTCAATTAATTTTTGTTTCTGTGCTAATGTTGCTTCTAATTTCTTTCTTACAGCTTCAGTTCGTGGAGTTATTTGTGGAGGAATAACAGGAGTACGACTAACGCCAGCAGTTAATCGTGGAACAACAGCAGGTCTTGCGGCTTCTCCAGTAGGAACTATATCTCTGCCAGTTGTAGGTCTTGCAGGAGCACCAGGTAATTCTCTATTTTCTGGAGTATGTATAATTCGCCTACCTTTAAGCAGAGATTCTTTTGCTTGGTTAATAGCCTTAATAGCAGTATCATCTCCCCCTGTTTTATCAGGATGATATTTATGCGCCAATCTACGATGTGCTGCATTAACGTCTTTAATTGAAGCTCCTCGTTTAAGACCAAGTACATCGAGTGCGGCTGTTTCTTCATCAAACTTCATCATTCCTTCTACTACAAGTGATCTCTCTGCTTTTGGTAATTTAAAAGAACCTTTTACAATACCTGTTATATTAAAAAGATAAAAAGGATTAGCAAGTAATTCAGTAAAACCTAAACCAGATAATTTGGCTACTTGCCTTACCTTATGAAGTGTTTCAGTTTCTTTTTTTGTAGGCTTGTAAAGAAGTCTTTCAGGAATCTTTTTAAATTCAGGTCTTGGTCCTGGTTCTTCGTAAAACTTCTTTGCCACATCTTCGGCAATAGGCTCAACTAATGCGCGAATACCTCGCCCTTCTTCTTTATCGGGAGCAAGTATTTCCTCTAATGGATGCCCTATTGCATTAGCACGCTCTGCCCAAATATCAGCAGCTCGTTTTAATACTCTTCTAGCACTAAAGCCCTCTTCTTGGGTTTCTTCTACAGTTGCCTCTATTGGTGCTGAAATAGCTGATATTGCTTGTGCACCGCCTTTATCAATAAAATCTATAGTAAGCTTTGCAGCATCTAACATAGATTTACCAAAACCTGTAACTTGCTGAAGTGCTGCGCGAGGAACCTCTTTTACGACATCACCAACCGACGGACGCCCAGTTAGGGCTTCCGCTCTTTGCTTTTCTATTTGAGGTTGTTCTTCTTGAGGAATTCTTTGTTGAACTTGTTCTTGAGGGATATTTTGTCTTGGAGTATCCTCTTCTGTGGCTAATGCTGATAATCCTTTTTTTGCTCTTATCTTATTTACTTTATTTAAGACACTACTAACATTAGGATTAGTCTTTGCTTTAGCACTAAGAATTCCTCGAAGTTTGTCTTCTAATGTTGCCATATTTAAAATTTTAGACTCCACTCACCAAATATCCCTCGCTCGTAACCATTTTCAATCATACTAGCATCTAAATCAGGGCTACTAACAAATGAACCAAATTGACGAGTTAATTTAGCACGTATAGTCTCTGCTTGTGTTTCGGCTTCTTTCTCTGTTTGAATAAAAGTATCTATTTCTGTAAATCTTTTTTCTTTCTCTTGTGCTTCGCGAATATCCTTAACCCCTGCTTTAGAAGTTTCTTCTGCTGCTTTCAGAAGAATTTCTAATTCTTTAGGAGGAAATTCTGCAAGTTCATCTATGGTAAGCCCTAATGAATCAGCAACAAATTGCATAT
>Ga0098047_10001040_pt1 | contig 11351 bp, 12 predicted proteins | sample 12_taG_FD_92585 | JGI IMG/M metagenome (GOLD analysis project Ga0098047, IMG submission 92585) | Marine viral communities from the Subarctic Pacific Ocean - 12_ETSP_OMZ_AT15267 metaG | ecosystem: Environmental > Aquatic > Marine > Oceanic | place: Subarctic Pacific Ocean | collected 2015-01-16 | reverse complement strand
TCCATTTTCTCCAACTTGCCATTGATCTCCTGAAGTATTTTCTTGATATATAATATAAGACCCATAACTATCATGAGACTTTAGATGTAGAATAGAATTTCCTCCTATTGATTCAAAAGTAGCTATTGTAGACCAGGGATCATTATAAATATGTAGTGATGAAACAGTAGTATTTGTGCCTATTCCTAATTCATTGGTAGCGGCATCCCAAAAGAAATTATCACAATCATTTATTACTTCGCCTAGAGCATTAGTGAATACTACGCCTCCAGGCCCACATAAAGCTTTAAGTGGTTTTAGATCTTCTTCAATACAACATAATCTTTGTTCTACTGCTTCAAAGGCTGTTACTATTGCACTTTTAGGATAAAAAGGATCTTGTAGCCCTATTTTACTGGTTAAATCCATGGTATAAATGTTTTAATTTGCTTTCTCAATGCTATTATTATAAATAGGGCAAGGAAGAATGTCAACCATCCCCAAAATCTTCGTGCTAGTCTTTTAATAATCATAATAGTACTCATATCTCTGATCACTATCTTGTCTATTATTATATTTTTTTCTATAAAGATAGTATCTTCTTCGCACTTTCCCTCAATATATATAAGGCTATCTTTTTTATAGTACTTGATCGTTAGTCTATCTTTAGTTATTGTTATAGTATCAGTTAACTCCTTATCTATAAAGGAAGTATCTGTTTTTACTTCAGTACTTAAGAGAGTGTCTCTATATACTACTGTGTCTTTTTTTAAGAGCTGAGGATACTTTTGTGTAAGCTTAAATATCTTTCGTTCTGCTCTTTCTAATTTAGTGCTATGGATACAAGATACTAAAAAACATGCTATACTTATTAATATAAAACTGTTTTTAAGCGTCTTTCTTACCATTGCTTGTGAACTTTTCTGCTGCAGTTACTCCTAACCCAACACATACTAAGTACATCATTCCATTAAAAACAAATTCCTGAAGAGGGATTTCAAAAAAGATATTTGCTAAAAAAGCTATTGCTAATAATGAAAAGGCCATTAATGTAATAAACCTTTTACTTGATTGTTGTCCATCTACATCACTGAGTATGCTGTTAAAAAATGTTTTTATACTTGTCATGTTATTCTCCTTTAATTATACATTTGATAGCCCATCCTACTACAGCTGTTATAACTCCTCCTACAGCTGTTAGGGCTTTGTTTATCTTTGATTGCCAAACCTTTATTTCTCTTATATCACCTGCAATACCTGTATCTGCATCATGTATCTTAGTATGGATCTCTTGAATCATTGCTTCGGTAGCAGCATGTGAATCTTCAAGTCTTTCTATTTTATCCTTCATTAAAGGAAGACTTGACTGGATATCTAGTAATTTATCCATTATCTTATCATGATTTGTTTTTTTTGTAGGCATTAGCAACAATCTTTTAAAAGTTCATATAATTTATCAATTATTAAGCATGTTTCTTCATGTGTTATACATTTATCATTTAAATTAATCCCACATAATATATCTACAAGAACACTTGCAAGTATAAGATTAGCTAATATATCATCTTCACATGTATTACCTACAGATGCTCTTTCTGAATAAGTTTTCATTAGGTCAGCCAATTGACATCCAAAGTAACCTTGAGCATTTGTTAGATATGTTTGTGTAAGTATCATAGTTTTATTATATATGCTAGTGTATAATATGGCGGTCTATTATCAAATGGATCGTCTGCAGCATCTCCTGGAGCTATACTGGAAAGATCTGTAGTAAAACTATGTTCATGAGTTCCATCTGCTGTATGTCTATCTTTACAAGCATTATTATAGGTATTATTAGCCCCACTTCCCCCAGGCTTAACATCATGCATCAAAGCTCCTGTCCACACACATCCGCTTTCACTTCCTGCGTCAGGACAAACATCTGTCCCAAAACCAGCAATTTCTTTACTGGCAGAATAATTTATCATATTCTTTTGTTTCCATTGACCAGAATTACTAGCAGATACTGTTATTTTATGATAGTGTGCTGCTCCAACACCTGTATCACCATCATGATCATGTGAAGGAAGTCCACTTTGAGTTGCAGACAATGTAATATTTTTAGCTCCTCCATCATTTCCTATATTTGAATAATCTCCATCAGCGCTTGGACTGTCTGATGGTGAATACCCTACAATGAATTGTCCTTCTAAAACTGGAACATCTAAAGCATTTCCATTTCTATCTTCAGTTTGATCGGGACCGATAGTACCGCCGTTCCCTGGTAATCCATCTCTGCATAAACACCATCCTTCTACATCGGTTCCTGATTTTCCTCTTCCTATTTCTTCAGGAAGTCCTGCATCAAGTGAAGTAAAAAAATTACTTGCTAACCCTGAATACATTATAATAAATCCTATTCCATGAGCTTTATTAGCATATACTGGATCATAGGTATCTCCTCCTGCTGTAGCTGAAAGCATAAGTTCCCATGCTCCACTTACACATATAAATACTTGATTAAGTGTTGTATTATAATAAGCTTTATTATCCTCATCGCATGCTGGAGCTGCTGCAAAATCTCCTATCCATACAATTGCACTTGTTTCTCCAGGAGGACCTGGATCGCCTGTGTCTCCTTTTTCTCCCTCAGGACCTTGAATACCCTGAGGACCAGTAGGTCCAGTTAGTCCAATTGGGCCAGGAGGTCCAGTAGGCAGTTCGATATCTCCACATGAACAAGTGTTGCATGCATCGTTCTTATCTCCTGTTATTACTCCTGTTATATCTGCCATAATTTCTATTCTTTATGTATACGTAACTAATCCCCAGCCTGCTGCATCATTACCTTGGTCAGTATGTCTTATATATATATCACTACCTATTATTACTATATCTCCAGGATTTCCATATATTACAGCACCTGCTTGAGGATTTGTCCATTTAGTAGTTGTTGGTCCATTTAATGCATCATTACTTTTAACAGTAGGTCCAAATGGTGTAGGTTGAAAATCTAACCAACTGCCATATGCTGATGGTAGAGGAGTTGGTACTCCTGAAACAGTCGGTTTACCACTTGCAGGATCCCACATTACACTACCATCATACATAAATTCATGTTTATGTACAGGTAGATCAACACCATCTAATATATCCATTCTTATAACTACTCCTTGTTTTTTCCATAGTTGACGATCTGATAATGTAGAGTCAGGTGCTCCATATGAATTTACCCAATCTGTTGCCACTACTCTAAATCCATTTACTTCTGCATCAAGTCTCATTCTAAAAGCACCAATATTCTTATTTTCACCTGTAGCTCCTGTACTTATTCTAGTTCCATTCATATATATAGCAAACTCACTAAATATATCTGTAAAAATTATATTGTAAGTATCTCCAGGATTAATATATCCTGAACCAGCTGTATAATCTGCACATTCTATACCATTAACTGAAGCAAATCCACATTTATCAAGGAACACTGTAGTCAAATTGCTATCATTTAATTCTATAATTTGTTGTGCTCTACAATCTACTAAATGGGGACCTATACAGGGCTCACAATCCTCTGTATCTATATCTCCACTAAACCATAAGTTACGTATTATTGCACGTACTCCAGTTACTATTACTTTGTATCTAGAAGCAGTACTTTGTAATGCATTTTCAGCTCCCCATAATTCAATGCCATTACCAAAATCTAAAGTTAAGTCTGCTATCAAGGGTATATTAGCTCCCATCTTTACTATTCCAGATTGAGCTCCATTTGGATTTTGACCAGTTGTATTATTAAAATAATCAAATGCATCTTCAAGTTCTGTAAGTGTTAAAACATATATTACTACAGGTTGAATCATAGCAGGAACTCCTCGTTTCCATTTTTTTACTGTATCATCATATACAAGCATATCATCATTAACTAAACCTGCTATATCTACATCTTCCATATCAGTAGGATCTACTGTATTTCCTAGATTTATTCCTCTTGCAGTCCAAGTTCCTCCGTCATATATAAGTTTATCGTTTGCTACAGCACCTGCTGTACTTACATCGGTTAAGTCTCCTCCAGCTAAACTAAGATCTACAGGTATCCAATCTACACCATTCCATTTTAGTTTGTTTCCTACTGCAAGTCCTGCAGCATCAACATCAGTTAGATCTGCATTAAGTGTTAAAGCAGGAAAAGCTGTATTTACCCAATTAGCTCCATTCCATGTAACATAATCTCCTACTCCAGGTGCTATAATAACTGTATCTGTAAGATTTGACATACTTGCTGGTACAGGTTCCCATGCTGCTCCATTCCAATGAAATCTATCGCCTACAGCATTTCCATCTGGAACTGGTCCTGGAGGACCTGGATCTCCTTGTTCACCTTGCTCACCTGTATCGCCAGTATCACCTTTTTCACCCGTATCACCTTTTTCACCTTCAGGTCCTTGCGGTCCTGTAGGTCCTTCTGGTCCTATCGGTCCTGGAGGTCCTGTTGGTAATTCAATATCACCACAGGCACATGTATTACAAGCATCATTTTTATTTCCCGTTATTACACCTGTTATTGTTGCCATTTTAACAATTTTTACAATCTCTACAGCCTAGCTCATCGAGCAAAGCATTTAATGTTTTAAGTCCTTTTGTAATAGCATCATCATTTCCGCATATACCTGCGAGTTGAAGTGCTTTATATATTGCATATGCTTCTAAGAATTTGTCTTTAAATGTATTATCGCATTCGTCACAATCCTTTAAAAGTTTTGCGGCTAGTGCTTTTAATTTACAACAAGCCTGACATAAACTAAGTTCACACCATTCTTTCACATAATTACAGTATCCTACATTTATTACTTCTATTTTCCAGCAATGTACTCCGTCTGTAAACTGTTCATCAAAAGTAAGTGTTACTCCTGTAGTAAATATTTCAGTTATATAATCACTGATATCATATAAAACTCCATCTATTGTAAGTAAAATTTCAGATGTTGATTCATCCCAACCTATTTTATCTATTTTAAGATAAACATCTTCACATCCCTCTTTTATATTTAAAGTAACATCTATATCACCAGTTGAACATGCTGAACATGCTACACAATTACTTCCTTCAATAATTTCATAGTTATCAGTCCAACATGTTGGAACATATGGAGGAGATATGTAACCGACTGCTTTATAACATGTATTATCTTCTAAAGTACAACCTGTAGTAGGGATAAATTCTCTTATTCTTACGATATCTGAAAGTATTGGAGCATCTGCTCCTATAAATCCTATAATTATATTAGAACCAGCATCATCACACCGTGACATTTCAAGAAAATTCCTTGGTCCACAATTAGAACAATCTGCTGTTGATGTGTCAATAACTATAGAATACGTAGTCGAGCACGTTCCTTTTTCTTCGACAAACCAGCACATTCCTCCTGGCATATTAGGTCCTATCCCTGAATCAGGGGTTATATTTGTTAATCGTACAGTTTGTCCTACTAATGCTGCTAATAATACATCTGTAGATTCAAAAGTATAATATGGATTAGCTCCTCCACAAGTTGTTAATGTATAACACGCCATTTTTTTCTTTATTTATATTAAAAAAGGGTTCCACTTTACTTTGCATAAAGGGAACCCTTTTAGAGAGAGAAATCGTAAGCCCTACTATTTCACTATATTATATGTCTGCTCCAAAATATTCCCATACATCATACACTGTAAGTGGAGATAGTCTCCACTCACAATATACGAATTTTTTTATATGCCTGGGAAACCAGGTGCATTAGGAGTTGTTCCTAAGTACAAGTTTAATTGTACTGCTAGAAGTGCAACAATGTCAGGACTTGCTCCTGTTCCAGGTATTGCATCATGTACAGCCAATGTAACTTTCTTTGGTGATCTAACTCCGTGTGCTGTTATTGCAGAAGGATGACAATCGAAATACTCAAGAGTAAGTTGATTGTATGTATTTGCTGCAAGAGCGAAAAAGTTATTGCCTAAAGATTTTTGATCTAGTGGAAACGGAATCCTGTAAGGACTTGTTTGCCATCCGTCAGCAAATAATTCTTTATGAATAACATCAGCTCCAGCGCCTTCTCCGATAACTAAAGGAACAGAAGTTGTTACTACTCCGTTACAATCAAAACCACAATCTAGTCCGACATAAAATTCAAGAGGTGAATTAAGTTCAACATAAGTTGGGTTAATTCCATTAACTCCTTCATCTTCAAAGCTTCCTACAATAGTAATAGTACCATCACAAGCTCCAGGTGCACTTTCTCCTGCATATGATGCCTCGATCAAGTGATCTGGGTCTTCATTGATTGCAGCTACAATACCGTTTCCTACTTCATCACAATCTCCATCAGGACATTCGCAAGATGGTCCACAACAAGAAGATACAAAATTATAGGTTTTAAGAAGACTCTGATAACCATAAGTTTGATAGATTCTTGGTGACTCGAATCTTACTTTAAGACAATATTCAGTTTCACACTCAGCTGTAAATCCTGTAATAGTGATTTCCTTAGCTGTTTGTGGTACTGCAGGTCCTGCTTGAGCTGCTGTAATACACTTGCCATCAATCACATCTGATTTTTTTCCTACTCTAGCTCCAGTTGGGCCAGCTTGTAAGGTTCCAATAAAGATACGTGGATGATCAGTGATATTAAAAGTTCCTACACCTGTTGTTAGGATTGTATCTCCAGTATCTGCATCAAAGATCCCCAGGTCTCCAATAGCTCCTGTTGTAATAAAAGTTCCCCAATCAGCAAAACCTACAGGAGTTATTATTAGATTATCAGTAACAGTTCCTGTAAAGACCGCATTTATTGGTAACATTTGAAATACTCGACTTTCCATTTTTTTAAATTTTAGTTGTTAATTAATATATTATTCATTTATACTCATTTTAATAGCTTTTAGCTGATACATCGGGTGATCAAGATCTCCCGAAACTATTGCAACAGCTAAATCTACTACTTCCTTATGTGTATGCTGAGGCAATTCACAATTTTGAACTGCTGCAGCTGGTGTACCATCAGCATAGTTATACCCAATGGGTACTCCTGTACTGTCTACTACTCCATCAGCATAAGATATTCTTAGAGGATGTCTCAAATATTCAACGAAAACGCTGTCTACTGAGAAAGTCCCATCTGAATACAGATAGATAGCTCCTTTTCTATCTGACGTTGGGTCATCTGGATTATCTCCAAATACCAACGGTACCTCTTCCCACTCGAAGGACGGTTTATAAAATGGATCATACAGTACAGTATCGAGATCATCGTGCTGTACTTGTATTCCCCATAGTTTCTTCGTCCCACTTTGACATGATGTCTTCGTGCTTTGGCAAGTAATTCTTACCAAAAACATGTAGTCATATGCCAATGCTGACAAATCTGCCCGATAAGTACCTACATCCGAAGTTGTAGATACTACCGTGGTAGGTATTGTCGTAGCAGTTGGAGTTGCTGGATCTTCTTTAACAACCAGAGTCTTGAGATCATCAATCCTCTTCTGTGTTTCTTCAAATCCTTCTCGTTTTATATTCGTAACACCATAACGTTGCTTAATAAATACTGTCATCGCTTCATTTAAATACCAATCGACTTCTGGGACTAATATATTACTATAGTCCTGGGTGTCAACTTTATTTAGCTTTAGTTTCAGTTCGTAATGCATTTCTTGCACCGTCATAAGTTCTACTTTCTAAGTCACTCTTTAATTTAATTAATAATTCTTGATTCTTCGGATTCAGTAAATTTTGTACTGTATCGTCATAATCGAAACCAACTTGGCTATCATTATATAGGTAAGCTGCTTGTCTTCTCCTGAAGATTCCTGTTCGTTCCAGATCGAAAAGTAAAGATCGTATAGCAATCTCTTCTTTTTTCATAGAAACTACCCTTAGGAATTCCTTAGGATCTTCCTCTAAAATATCATATAATTTGGTATAAGTGAAGTCAGCTGTATTGTTGTCTCCTATTTTTCCAAATATTTTTAAGATATCTAGCCGTTTACCAGGTGATAACTTATTAAATTCAATGACTGCTTTAGCTATTATTTCAACTTTTTTTGCTTCAGACTGAATTTCCTGTTGCTCATCAAAGATAAAATATTTAGCTTCAGGCCAAGCTCCATCTTCTAATTCTTTTTTGGAGTTTGCTACCCATTTGCAGGCTCTCAAAACACTAATCCTAACTTCATCAAGTGCATTACTAAGATCAAATACCATGGTTTTATCATGCATTTTCACCTTAAAATGTGCCCAATATTCGTTATTCGTAGAGGGAGTTAAGTTAACTCCAAGTACTGCACCTAATCTTTTTGCATCTCCCTCATCTAAGCCCGTAGCTAGGTGTCCTAGCTTTGAGCTATAGACGGGTTGAATTGTATCATAAGTGTCAGCAAACTTTGATCTACCTTGCAGATGTAAGTTATGCCATCTTTCTTTAAGTATTGGTTTCACGTATACTAAATGCTTAGTCTTGTTCATACTATTATTTTTATACGGTTAATAATTATTCTGTTCCTAAGATCAGTTCACCACAACGAGTAACATCATCAATTTGGACTCCGCATTGATCATGAACTATCATTGTATAACTATCTTTGGAATTACTCATTAATCCTCCTTTGTTAGCACCATAAGGTGTTTGAAGACCTGAAACATAACCCAATTTATATCCAGATTTTTTGTGGACATATTTGATGTTGCTATCTCCTGCTCCTCTACCGCCGAAGTCTAAGAAGGTAAACCTCATAGATTCAACTGGAATTTGTAAATTAGGATCCATTTGATGATTAATTTCCCTATCGTCATAAATTGGATTGTGACGAAGAGTAAGCGTGATTCCATTAGGTCCCACATACTTAACAAACTGACCACCGAATTGAAGATTATTTCCTGAAACTCCAGCTCCAGCACCCTTAATGAAGTTAGTATCAACTGTCAAGAAAGGAGATGATGCATTTACCATGGCTTGGTGGAATGCTAACATTCCATATTCACCAGTATAAGCTACAATGTTACGATTGTTCATTTCAACTCTTCCAAAGAAGATGTCAAGTAAGAACTCACGAATTAACTTTTCAGTTAATGTATTATATACATGTCTGTGAGAATCTCTTAAAAGATCTTGGATACCAGGACCAGTTCTTGCAGCTCTACCGTTTGCTCCACGTACTGTATTTGCTCTAGTATTATACCATAAACTTCTTTCGATCTCTTTATACCATTGGATCCAGTATTCTGCTTCAGCATATTTAACCCATTTGAAATCTTTATAAGTTTTACCATCAGCATCCATAAGTGCTACTACTAATGCTTGGTTAGCTGCGTCTCCTGTAACTGAATACTCTTTTCTAAGAGTAGAAAGTTGAGAACGTAGTTTCATAGGCATTGCGTAAGTAGTGGAACCTGATTGGTCACCGCCTTCTTCGTATACTGAGAATAATTTACTAAATGGTTTTCCAGCAGCTAATCCTGTTAAAGGAAAAGATAAAGTAGTGTCATCTGTTAATAGACGTACTGTGTATATATATCCGTCACCATCAGCAACTGGAGCTTGTTGTACACGTAATTTGAAGTCTTTTCCGACATCTCCTACGATTACATCACCAGGTTTAAACCAGTCTTCATCCAATTTTATTTTGAAATCAACTAATCCAATTCCAGGGTGAGCTGCACCACCAGTGAAGTCTCCTAAACTAATCAAAGGACGAGATGATGCTCCCATCAATTCCCATTCCCAATCAAATGATTCTATCTCTGAAGTTCTACCTGCTCCTTTGGTCATCGCAATAATTGGATTATCGGATAAACGAGAAGCTGTAAAAACTCTAGTTAACACTTGATCAAATTTATGAGGCTCGGCTAGAAACGCAGCACCTAAGTGATTTACTTCGGTGAAGTTTGCATGCCAAGGCCTTGTTAATACTGTTAATGAATTTCTTGCTCGGCTCATTTTATTAAATTTTAAGTTATTAAATAATTAATCAATCTATTATATAGACCATTCAGCTCCTTTTCCTGCTGCTATATTAGGTCTTTTATCTCCTCCAAACATTCCTGGAGTATCTGTTAGTTCTTTTTTGCTTTGAAGACTCTTCTTGAACCTCTTACTAAAATTACTAACAGTTTTCTTTTTTAACCCATCCAGGTTAAAATCAGTCATTCGAAGGTATGCTTTTAAGATAAAATCGCTTATATCTTGAGATGCATTCATTTCGTCTGCCTGGAACTGAGTTACATATTGTGGGGTTCCATCTTCATTCTTTAATTTAATGTTAGGTTCCGTCATATATGCGACCAAGTTCTTTTTGCTTTTTGTAGTTAAAGGAAACCCTTTAATATGTTCAGAGTTTTGAATTGTAGTTGAAATATTACTAATTACTTCTTTCCTCTGAGTTTCTTTAGCTTCTTTTTCCTGATTTCTTTTAAGTTCCAGTTGTTCTTTTTGCTGATCATAGTATTTTTCCAACCTTCCCTTTGCTTTGGTAGCTTGTCTTTCCAAGACACCATTATCTTCATACATTTCAAGAGCTTCATTTATATCTTCCTGGGAATCTCCACGAAGTTTCATGAATTCTTTTAAAACATGTTTTTGATTTGACTGATTATCAAATCCCGTAACTTCCATTTCAGAAATATTAGGAGTTGAAAATGTTTCAAGAAAAGTATTGACTTGCCCCCCATCCATCAGATGTTTTAAAAGTGACTTACCATCTTCTGGTAAAGTTTTTTGAAAGTAATCAATTTCTTCTTGTACTCTTTTATCAATCGTACCATTCACAGCTTCCAGGAGTCCTTTTTCTGTTGGTTGAAAGTCATCATCTATTTCAATGATCTCCTGTTTAGCTAGCTCTTCGGCAAAAAGTTCTAAAGGATCTGTAGTTTCTGCACCCTTTGTTTCTTCTTGCTCATTTATTACGTCTTCTTCTTTGAAGTCTACTTCTGGTTCTGGAAGCTCTTTAGCTAAAGGAGTCTCTATATCTACTTCTTTAGTGTCTTCTACTTCTTCCTCTTCTTTAAGTTCTGGTACTATAGGTTCTTCTACCTTTAAATTCCCTAGTACGGGATCAGCATCTCCTGTAGATAAACCGAAAGATTCATCAAAGCTTACTTCATCAATATCCCATATAGCATCTAAGGGTTTTTGATCTTCTGTTGGTTGTTCTTTTGTTTCGCTCATAATTTCTCTATTTACAAATATAATAAAATCTATTTTAGTTTCGTAATATTTCTTGTTATGCTAATGCTCTTTTATTTCGTTTCTTATAGCGGAATGTAAATATAGCTATTTATTTTTATTTTGTCCTCCTTGATAATTAATAAGCTCAAATACTCCTTTATCCATTTGATAGATATCTGGAAGAGCTGGAGATGGTGTTGA
>Ga0098047_10001037_pt1 | contig 11360 bp, 14 predicted proteins | sample 12_taG_FD_92585 | JGI IMG/M metagenome (GOLD analysis project Ga0098047, IMG submission 92585) | Marine viral communities from the Subarctic Pacific Ocean - 12_ETSP_OMZ_AT15267 metaG | ecosystem: Environmental > Aquatic > Marine > Oceanic | place: Subarctic Pacific Ocean | collected 2015-01-16 | reverse complement strand
TACACCTGACTTATATGAAGATAAAAGATTTTATCTATCAGATAAGCGACTATTTTACCACAGATTAGAGAAGAAAGAAAAAGGAGTGTTTTGTAAGTATGGAGACTTACAAATATGGGAAGGTGCTAAAGATGTATCAGGTAACCATACTGATCATCAACCGATCAACCGGACTACATACGAGCAATTTTCTTTTATAAATGAGAACTTATATGCAAAGCGTCGTAATAAATTAGATTGTGATATTTATAATTCTAAAACTCAATACTTACACATGAAAGATTGGTGTATTGTTGGTAGTGGAGAGGAAATGTTATGGAGTATGAAAAAATATATCGATACTATACTAGTTATGATTGATAAGTCTAAGAGTTTTCTTAAAACTAATGGGATAGATGTGAATTGGGCGGCTGGTGAACTTGTATGTGGAGAGGTCTTAGGATTATATGGTATAAATGCAGCTGAACTAGGGTATGAATACATGAATAAAATGAAAATACCTAATCGGTTTTTAAAAATCGCTAATAAATATACAAAGCAATGCATTTTAGATAGACATCATATTAGAGTTTTAGCGGGGTCTGATATACCTTTAAAAGAACAATATAAACAAAAAATATTAACAGAACGCAATGTTTAAATTTAGAAAAATAAAATATAAAAAAGACTATATGCTAGAACCGGAAGAGACGCCCACATATATTGACGGTAATCATGAAGATTTTGAAACTGTAAAAAACAAATATATATGGTTAGCGGAAAATACAGACTATGGCAAAACTAATCATGCTGATAGTGTTGATATTAAGCAAATTTGCCACTTTCTTAAAAAAAATAATTTTACATCAGCATTAGATATCGGTACAGGTAAAGGTTATTTCTGTAATACGCTAACAGAGTATTGTAGTACAGTATACGGTTTAGACTTTGCAATAAAACCAGCTGAAGATCTTCATGAAGATATAAAATTTATCAACAGTGCTGCTCATGCAATACCACTACCAGATAAAAGTATTGAATTAATAACATCTTTTGATTTTTTAGAACACGTCCATCCTGACTTTTTAGAGAACACAATAAAAGAAATGTTTAGAGTAGGATCCAAGTATATGATACATAAAATATCAAACGGGCCTAGTAAGAGCCATTTTGAAAAAGTCGGACAATTACACGTAATACAAGAAGGAAAAGAGTTTTGGATAAATGAAGTGTTTACCCCGCAAGCAAAAGAAGTAGAATATATGGGCGAAGGAGTTTTAAGAATAACAATATGAAAATAGCAGTATTATTATTCGGTCAACCTAGATTTTTCAATATGACAAAAGATTTAATTCGAGATGAATTTAATTTACCAGGTCATACAGTACATTTTTATGCACATTTTTGGGATTCTATAGGGTATATACCAAGAGGAGAAGAGACGGAATATGATACAGAAGAATTATATGAAGAAATAAGAGAATCTATACCTCAATTTAATTTTGATTCTAATTTTAAAAATATAAGAGTACAAAGTTATGAAGATTCTGATCCGGGACCTTCTTTGAATGAAATATGTGAATTTATGTCTTTTTATTCTACTAAATTACATAACCGACCTATGACAATAGGAAAAGATATATCGAGTTTAGCATATAAATACGGACAGCATTTAAGTATAAAAAATTGTTTTCAAAAAATAAAACAATACGAACAAAAAAACAATTTTAAATATGATGTAATTGTTAAAACTAGAACTGATATTATTTATAAACCAGAAGAATCATACACATCAAAAGAGGAGTATTATGAAACTAAAGATAAGTACTATACTGATCTTAATTTTGATATACCGTATGTTAGATGTACGGCTCTTCGTTTTGTAGATTGTACAAAACGAGCAGAAAGTTTACGTTTAAATAAAAAAGGAGCTTCGTCTGAAAACGTTCATTGTAAAGCATTTTATAAAAAACAATATAAAGTTGAAAATAGTGATGTTTGGTTAGATTATCCAGAGTTGAATTACTATAATAGACTGTGTTTTAATGATTGGACATTAATAGCTAATAGAGAAGCTGCAGAAATAATATATTATAACTGGTTTGAAAACTATTTTTTAACTTTATCCAAAGATATACGTAATAATAAAACAACATCTCTTTTAATTTCAGAATCTGAACACTCAATACAAGGGCAATTTTTGTTAAACAACAACATATATGCATCAAGGGTATATAAGCGCAGAGACGTGAGGTTATTACATCCAAAGATTATAAAGGATGAAGTGGAAATTCATGGAAAAATACTAGCACACAATGAAAAGCAAATAAGAAAAGATCTTTTTAAGAGATTTAATGGTACTGGTAGATGACAAAAATCTGCCATATACGATGTAATGAAAACTATTGGGAGGATTTTAATGTTTATAAATCCTGGACTACGAGTACAGAGTTTAGTTTTTATAAACAAATAACTGATTATTGGGACAAAGGGTTAAATATAAAATATTTAGAATTTAGAAAAAATATAAGAGATGTAGTATTACAGCAAATACATAACTCAAACACTTTTGACATAATAATAGAAAATAATCAACAATGTCGAAAATACTTTACAAAGAATAACAGTGAGAATATTGTTTTTTACCAACAAGATGATGATGATATTTTTTTAGACCTACCGCCATTGTCTGAGATGTCATCAGAGTTAAATATATACCGATATTGTTCTATTGATCCGATAAGCGGAAGACGAGGACAAGGATATAGAACTCGTAATATTTTAAACAAACATAACAAAAAAGAAATTAATAGTATCCAGTCTAATCATTGTATAATTTATAATAAAAAAAATGGTATAGATATAAACAAATACTCTTTATATAACGCTGGTCATACTCAATATGATACCATAAAACATAATCATACATATTCAATAAACAATTATATTATTTCTATACAATTTTATCATTTACATAGCTATTCACTGTGGAAGAATATTTTCAAAAAAATAAACAATGAACCGGCTATGACGTTTAATGATTTTATGAAAAAAGCAGAAAACTATATACAGCAAATAAAAACGATATATCTTGAAAATTTAGGAATTCCATTAATAAAAGATTTTTATAATTTATATAACAAGCTTTTATGATTTCTTCTTAAAAACTGAGCATATTTGCTCTTCATAATTAGAATTATTTAAATCCATAGGTATACAATCTTTTAACCATTTTTCTTTTACCTTTTCTTTTATTACTAATCTTTTATACCTCCGTATAGGTAATTTTTTAATGTGTATATTATTATAAATTGCTATATCACCTTGCAATGCATCATGTCTACTATGAGCTTTTAATATACCTTGCAAATTATAATTGTAATCATATATAAATGTTCTTATATATGTTTCAAACCATTTATTAAAATAGTACTCTGAAGCTTTTCTAGTACAAGCCACACTAATATCATCATGGCGCATTGTATTATGCATATCTCTTTTTATAAAATTAGGATTAAGAGATTCATCTATTCCAATATTATACTCAGGATCATATCGCAATAAAGTGGTAAATTTAAGATTATCTTCTGCAGGATTATATACTTGCTTAGCTAAACTAGTAGCATGAACATATCTTGTATCAATTACATTAGCTGGTATAATATAATTTGCAATTTTAGTGTTTATATATTGTTCTTCATTTTTATAAAACGTTATATCTCTATATATGTAATCACTCCTCGCTTTTATAACAATATCATACTTAAAATTATGTTTCTCTTCATACTTCTCCATTAATTTATATGCTTTCTTTAGACTTAAATGTTGCCCGAAAGAATATCTCGACTGACTATCATATGTTTTTCGTTGTACTTTTCCGTTCTTTAGAAAAGCTAAAGTATTTTTTAGTGATAAATTTAAATTATCAATATCATCATAATTAGTAACCGACCAACTTGTCGTTTCAAGGTTTTGGATATATTCTGGAACCTTATTATCTATAATATAATCTTCAGTATTATCACATTCTGGACAAAACCCGATCTGCTCCCAAAAATGTATAAAAAAATTAAAAGTGTGACCCGGTAGAGTAAACTCTTCTTTAATTCTTTTCCAAGTTATATTAAAAAACCTTGGCTGACCATATAATAATACTGCAATTCTCATTAATTTAGTAATGACTATATTTTGTTTTTGTTTCTTTCTCGTAAATATTGCCCATTTGATGAAAAGTGTATTTAATACATTTAAGTTTAGGAGATAATTTAACTCGAACATTATTGAGTAATAAATTAGTAAATACCGTATGATCATTCCGTATACTAAGAGTAGGTTTATCTTCTAAAATATAAAATATATCTTTAGTTAGTTTTTGCCTATAATTATTAAAAACATCACCACAAAATGATTTAGAAGACCCCATACTAAAACTAAAATCAGGTATAATTTCAATATCTTTAGCTTCGTTTGTATTTCTCACTATCATATGAGGAAAATGTACACTTCTATCAAAAGTCTTTTTCTCCATTAGTCGTTTTAATTCTTCAAAATTGTAACAATTAAAAAGTACATCAGTTCTAGTATGAATGACTAGGTCATAAGACACATCATGACTGCTCTCATATTGTAATCTAAGCGATTCACCTTTACATATACTAAATAATTGAGAATATCCTGGAGAATTTGTATACATAATTTGATTTTGTAATATATCTATATTATCATATCTAGGTTTCCGTTCATTTAGACCAGAAATATATTCCCATATATATTTTACTTCATCTATCAAGCAATCTTTATTTTCAACAACACTAACTGTAGAAGGTATAAGATCCTCTATATCTTTTTTACTAAATTTTTCAATAACAGGGGATTCTGTTTTATAGTTTCTCTGTCGCTTTGTTATATGATCCCAGAAATGATAAAAAATATGAAGATTAATATTATTATCAATACAATCTTTCTTAAATTTATCAATACTAGGCTTAATACTATAAGAATTATGCCGTAGGTATCTAGGCTCTCCGCTTAAACATATAGCTATATTATACATTGTTTTAATTTCTCCTCTAACTCTAAAATAACTGAATTCATTTTAGTTGTAATTTTATTAAAATATTTAGTTCTATTTATTTTTCGGGCTGCAGTTTTCGACCACGGTGTATCGATATACGGAACATATATATTATCCGATTTATTAATTACTATCAATCCTAAATCTACTAATCTAATAGTACCGTCAGGTGTAACACATACATTAGCAGTTTTAATATCTAAATGATACATGTAATTACACCGTAAATTATACATTATATTTTCTACTATATGTTTTCTTTTTTTAAAAACATCTAAATTAATATTTTTAAAATAAAATAATACTTCTTCTCGAGTATAAGTTAAAATATTTTTTATTGAATCTCCGCAAAAGGATATAACTAATTTTAATTCATCCTCGTGCTCCGAAATTAATTCAGTAAATGGATAATACTTAATATTGTTTAAGTCTATATAGTTTTTTTTAAGTAGCAATAAGCATTGCTTCTCTTGTTCATATTGTTCTTTATATCCTATACCTTGTATCCCTGGTTTACCTGGATATTTTTCTACAATAACATTAGAACAATTAATTATATCCACCGGTAACTTATGTGATTTAGGGTTAAATCTACCGTTACCTATAACTCTACATTTACCTCCCATATATATTATTAATTGAAGATGTTAAATCGGTGTTTCTATTATACTGATGAACAATACACGGTGTTTTCTCATCTATAGTAATAATGTCACCTTTCGTTGAAAAGCTATGATCCAGCCCATCAAACATCATTAAAGCAACAGTTGCAATTATAGTAAGCTCTTCATTTTTAATTAATTTATATAAAAAGGGAATAGGTTTAGTATTAATTAAAGTATTTGTTATCCCTTGATCATTACACATACCTAATTTAAATTTTTCATGATGAAACTTTGTATTATTTGCAAGATATAATACTGTGTGCTTGGTAAAAAAACTCAACCAATCTATAAACAGTGACAATGTATCAAAATAAACCGTTCCTGTACAAATAATTGGATTATATATAAATTTTTGTATTTCTGGATCTCTAAATTCTTTATTTAATAACTGTAAGATACATCTTTTGTTAAAGCCTTGTTTTAAGGTAAATTTTTCTGACTCTAAAGCAAATAAAATATGATCTCTTATATGTATTTCTTCAAAAGGGTTTTTTTGTATGATCGAATCTCCACAATCTAACGCAAAAAATTTATCTTCATTATTAAAAAGAGTTATATTTTTTTCTAAAAAGTTTCTAAAATGAAACCACCGATTAACCTGTGGTCGTAAATCAACAGCAGAACAACAGGACGTATGTACTACTCGTAAAAACTTATAATTATCCCAGCTTTCCGGTACAGTAACATTAGTAAAAAAAAAAACAATAATATTATCACTGTTTAATTTTTGTATTGAATTTAGGAAACAACGAATACCGACGGAGTTTACGTTATTATCATAGTGAGTAAATATATAATTCATGCGCTGCGTATCGTTCATGTTTTACCAAAAAGGATAAATATTATCATCATCGTCATGACCTTTTTTTTTAAACTTCCAAATATACCATTGCTTTAATTGAGCATATCTTATTCTAATTTTAAACCATATTTTTTTCATAAATATTCCTTAACTTTTTCAGCTATAAACCTAGCACCAGATTCGTTAGGATGAGCTCCATCCATAGTCAATTTATTCTGCCTAAACCATTTTGTATGAAAGTTTTTTTCATATATATACGTAATATCATTTTCCTTACAATAATCAGTTAACACGTCCTTATAAAACTTGTGGCTAAATTCATATAGCAAAGGTATGTCTGTGAGTTCATACCGAAGAAATATGACTTTCACCGCAGGGTATCTCTCTCGAACAATATTAACATGTTTATGTACTTCACAGAGGGCCTTCTTAAGGTACATGTCCTGTCTATCGAACACAATATGCATATGAGGCCCCCTACTCATTATAGTTTGAATCCTACCTGATTTACACTTTCTCCTCGTTTTCAATTGTCTTAAAACAGATTCCTCGTACGTATACGGATGTATCCATTCCGTACTGAGAGATTTTTTCTCGCTTAATTCTAAACACAACATTTGTCTTGCAGGGCACGGTATCTGATATATAAAATGTGTTAATTCTACCTCCTTTTCAGTTATGGATATTTTTTTAAAAAAGCGTTTTATTCTTCTAGTTTCAATACCGGAGCCTGGTTTTGCAATATTCCAACATTTTTCTGGTAGGAAATTTACATAAGACCACGTCCCCGGATGCTTATCAGCCGAAAAAGAGCAACCGTTATTTAAAATGAAATATTTCACTATAAATACTCCTTAACTTTTTCAGCTATAAACCTAGCACCAAGTTTATTGGGATGGGTTTCATCCTTAGTCATTTTCTGTTGTTTAAACCAATTTGTATGAAAGTTTTTTTCATATATATACGTAATATCATTTTCCTTACAATAATTACTTAAAATAGATTTAAAGAAATCTCTATGAAACTCATAAAACAACGGTCCGTTATTTTTTTCATACCGTAAGAATATGATTTTAATATCTGTATATGCTCTTCGTACTAAATTAACATTATATTTTACTTTTTCTAACGCCTTTAACATATATTTATCATGATTTTTAAAAACATCTAGTGTTGGTACTTCGTGTAAATGTTTTTCTAAGCCCTGTCTTTTAACTTTACGCCACAATGGAAGATGTCTCAAATGCCTCCATATAGTTGAAGTAGAGTTTTTAAGATCTGAAAATTGTTCAGGTGTTAATTCATCTCTTTTAATATGATCACTAAACTTGACCTTAAAATGATTGTCATCAAAATCATTTAAATTGACAGGCTGGCGGGTTGGTGTAGGTACTTGATAGATAAAATGCGTTAAACCTGTGTTTTTATTCCAGCCTGACAAAGAAGGGAACTCAGTTTCTTCATTTAAAAACCTTTTTAACCTTTGAGCTTGAATTCCAGAGCCTTGTTTTGCGATATTAAAAGTATTTCTCGGTAAGAACCCAACCCAATTAGTATTATGGCCCGGGCTTCTAGAATAAGAACAACCATCACATAAAATATTGTATTCTATTTTCATTTGATTAGATATTAGAAATAATATAATATACTCCACGGATTACGTTTAAATATAAGATTTTTCCATTTGCGAAGTGAAGTGCTGCGATCTAAACTGACAGTTTCTTTAACTAATGCCTTTTCTATTAAAAAATCTGACTCAGAACAACCTACATATGAATATAAACGCTTCTTTAATTCGTCTAAATTAGGTTTTTTATAATAAGATTCGACTTTCTTCAATTCTTGAGCGTCTGTACCCCATTGTGTAAAGCGACCAAAGTCAATTAATGATACATGTCCGTCTGTATTAATACATACATTATCTGCTTTAAAATCTCTATAATATATACGATTGTTTTTTAAATTATTAATTATACACTCTACTGTATTATAATAATTATTAGGTTTAATGTTTTGATGTTTTGTTTCTAGCTGATAATAATCCCAAGCACTTGTACCACAATTAGTCATAGTGAATGTAATGAATTTTTTTTCATCCGGGACGATATTATACGATATAATTTTTGGAAACGGATAGTGATATATTTTTGGTATATTAATAAAGTTTTTTTCTAATTGTTGTAATATACTTAATTCTTTATTAAACATTTCCACGCCCGAGAGTCGATCATCTCCGGTTGTTTTAGATTGAAATTTCTTAGTTAGTATGTTTTTACTATTATCAAATACTATATTTTTTTTCCATACACCCATATTAAAGATCTAAGGTGTAATACTCTCTTTTATAAGATAGTAGTCATCAATATATAATTCTTTTATTTCCTGTCTCGCTTCTTTTTGTAAGTATTGCTTAGGTAATAAAGGGTAACGAGGATCAGTGCTAGTGTGAAAAAAGAATTCTTTTAATTTAATGTTTAATTTTTTACCGATTTTATCAAGTATATATTTATAATTGTTTTTCTTGTACAAATATATATCTTTATCAATATTAGTATAATTAGACATATTAGTCACATATGACGTTTGAGATCTTGACCATAATGCTGTTTGTATTTTGTCTTTATACTTAAACCACCATTCATTAATAGAAATTGGTTTCATAGGATCCATTTCCGGATAAATTTCTTGGTACGTATATTTTTTTTTAATTGGAGATTTGCATATTAATCTAAAACTTGATTCAATTCTTTCTATTGGGTCTCTTAAAATGGTGAATATATAATCTACCGTATTCATATCTATATTTTCTCGCTTAAATTTGTTAACATGTTTATTAAATGTACCGTGCGTAAACCCTCTTTTTAATGATTTATCTATCCAACCATTATCTAAGAATGATTCGTGTAAACTCGTTGAACCAGTTCTTGGTATCTTTATAAAAATAACCTTCTTATCATCTTTTATTAAATATGGCATATTAAAGATCTAACATATCAACGAGAGTTTTACCTATATACTCCGCTCCAGCTTTATTAGGATGATTTTTATCAGCAGTAAGATTATTTTTACGAAACCACTGAGTATGAAAATCATCTTTGTAAATATACGTAATATTATTTTTTTTACAAAAATCAGCTAAATCATCCTTAAACCAATCTTTACTAAACTCGTAAATCAATAGTCTACCACTTTCTTCATACCTTAAAAATACAATTTTAACATTAGGATAATATGAACGAATTAAATTAACAATGTTTTCTACCTCTAATAAAGCTTTCTTTAGATATTTTTTTTGATGTTTAAAAATTGTAACGTTAGCTGTTCTTTCTAATAGAGTTTTTAACTTATATTTCTCTCTACAATTTATAAATTCAGCTGGTTTAGCGTCTGTCCATATTGGAGCTGCTAGAAAATGCTCTTCATCTTGTATTTCTAGATGTAATAATTGACGTGTCGGAGAGGGTACCTGATAAATAAAATGTGTTATTGGCTTTTTATACGGATGTAATTTCCACCAATTACTATTCAAAAATGTTCTTATATTATTAGCATAAATACCAGCTCCACCGCGAGCAATATTGTAAACTTCCCCCGGTAAAAACTCACAATATGAAAAATGACCTCCATCATTGAAGTTCAATCTTGTTGGTGCAGAAAAAGAACACCCATCATTGAAGATAATATTACCCATTAATAATATTTATAATATAATTAGCTCTATCAATTGCTAAATGATTTTTAAAAGACTCATTATACCCAGCGCTAGCGATTTTACATCTTAAATCATCATTTTTTAACAATCTAACAATATTATTTTCTAGGTTAGGGAGATTATCTTTATCATAATAATAAAGATGTTTATTATCAATAAGTAAATGTCTTAAAGTAAAAATGTCATCACTGATAACTAAAGCACCAGCATTTAAAGCTTCAAATAATCTATAATCACCTTCATTGTGATTAGGGGTACAAGTAATTATAATTTTAGAGTTAACCATATGATCGAAGTAAGGTTTATTTATATTAACTCTTCCTGATTCTCCTGCGGTTCCTATTAGACCTACATGAATATTATATTTAGATAATGGCTTAGAATTAAAAATAAAATTAGCTAAATCTGTTCGATTTTTATTACGTTTACTTCTGTCTTTAAGGGTATAATAAACACTTACATCAACAGCACGCCGGTGATTATTTATTCTATTATAATTTTCATATTGTGGTCTAAGACAATGAGGTAAATTATATACTAATTGATTATATTCTTGTAATTTATTATATCGTTTATCAAGTATAGTTCTCTTAAAGTAAAATTTAACTTGATCTTTGATCAATTTATACGCACAATCCCTGTCGTCAATTATTATTGATTTCTCTGGATTTGTTATTTTACTTCTTAAGTGATATTTTGAGTACCAACCTACTTTATTTCTTGAATGAAATATGATCCAATCAGCTTCATCCTCATTAGATACTAATTTAACTTTTGGATGAGTCAAAAGACCGATTTTAGTGGTATTAAAATCACCGTCTGTTGGTACACTATTAGGACCACAAGTAGAACTGCGCGTAGAATCTTTATATATTAAATCTATTTCTTTATTATGATACAAATAAAACTTTAAACACGGACCATTGTATGTGGGGAAGTTATAATATAAATTACCAGGTATCATGCCACTGTATACTGCTCGGCCATAGCAAAATCTTCATGTGCATCTAAATCAATACACTCTTTTCTACTCGTCATCATAAATATACGGATTAGGTCTTAATTTATTTGCATATTGGGCAGCGACCTCAAAATCATCATATGTATCTAAATCAATACACTCCATTC
>Ga0098047_10001031_pt1 | contig 11379 bp, 21 predicted proteins | sample 12_taG_FD_92585 | JGI IMG/M metagenome (GOLD analysis project Ga0098047, IMG submission 92585) | Marine viral communities from the Subarctic Pacific Ocean - 12_ETSP_OMZ_AT15267 metaG | ecosystem: Environmental > Aquatic > Marine > Oceanic | place: Subarctic Pacific Ocean | collected 2015-01-16 | reverse complement strand
TTCAATTAAAGATAAGAAGCTTGGAAGAGAGAAGAAAATTAAACAATTAACATTTAGTTTCATTATTACTATATTTCATTGGAGGAGATTCTTATGAGTAGTAACTGGATCCCAGAGATAATGTATGAGGAGTGTGAGGACGGGGAGTCGTCTGCTATTCCTTTTGTGATGGTCCCACCTGATGAGGCGATGCCACAACTTCTGTACATTTTTGAAAGTAGAAATACTGAAGAGTTTGAACCTGGCCTTGAAGGAGAGGAGATACCGATAGTTGAGTGGGACCTTCACCAGTATGCTGATATGGCTATCTTGAAGGATGGACTTGATGCTGATGATTATGATAAGGTTAGAGAGTGTCTGGGCCTGGAGCCTATGGCAGTCGCAGTTGAGAAGGGACATAAGATCACAGACTCTATTAGAAGCAATCTAAATTAGAAAAGACCTTTTGTTCGTAATAATTAAAGAATGTTGGAGGTATTTTTACAATGAGTCTACTAGATGCTGATAGATTAGCAAAGTTAGCCGGTCTTCCTGTCTCAGACCGTGGATCCCTTAATGAGGGTGGAAATAGAAGTTATCACGAGGATGCAGATCCTGAGGGTATTGCAGAGTGGAGATACGGAAAGAATAATCTTAATGAGGATACCGACGATGACGACGACGAGGACTATACAACCAAGAAGTCTTCTAAGCGAAAGAAGGGCGGAAAGAAGGGAAAGCCTTTCTGGGGTGGCAAGCGTGGAGATAAGAAAGGTGCCGACGAAGGTTCTGAAAAATTACCTTTGAAACTTGAGGGTGGTGAGATAGTTGAAATTGATGAGAGAATGATTATGGCTGAGATAGCTAGAATGAGAAAGGAGAGACTTCAGGAGAATGAGCTTCGCAATGTAATTCGTGCTGAAATCGGATCCATTCTTAAGGATTTAAAGTCCAAACATAGCTCATCTTCTTCACAAGCTCACCGTCCAAACAGAGGAGGCAGAGGAATTACTATGGGAGCTCTTGGACCCGGGTTTAGATAAGATCTGATATTTTTAAAGTTTGAAAAAGCCGGGTTTTTAACCCGGCTTTTTTTATTTTATAGTTTTCATGTGTATAATCAGCATGTGAGGTTAATATGAATTTTTCTGTCGGCCAGGTGGTTTACCTGCTTACTCGAAAAGATCCAAAAGTTTATCCTGCTTTGATATGCGAGGAGATAAAGAAGAGATCACTATCTGGAGAATCAACAGATTACATGGTAAGATTACCAACTGATGATTCACAAGAAATAGAATTAGACAAGCTTGATGCACAGATTTTTACATCTCTGTCCCAGGCAAGAGATCACATGATTTCCAGAGCAACTGAGCAAATAGATTTAATACTTGAAAGGGCAAAATCAATAAGCGAAGTTTTTGCACAGTTTGCAGTTACTGAAGATGCTGATAGTGCTTTAGACATGAGCATTTCTGAAGCGGCTGTAGATGAGCATGATAAAGAATATGCAGCTATAGATCTAGGTGATGGGAAGGTTGGTAGAATTGATGTAAATGATATTAGCAAGCTAAAGGAGATGACGCCATGAGTGATTCTGAAATACCTGTTTCTCATGAAATTTTATTGGAATGGAGAAATAGTGGTGTAATATCAAATGAAGAAGTTGTGTTTAAATCAGGTGATTTGCTTGTAGCTGAGAATGTTATTACAAAATCTAGAAGAATTATTACACCAAAAATCAAAGAGACAGTTGCAAATAGAAGAATTTTAAAGGGTTGAGATGTCTAGTACTGGAAAGATTATAACTTTTAATGAGGTTGCTCGAGATGAGCTTCTCAGCGGCGTTAATATTTTAGCTGATGCTGTGTCAGTAACTATGGGTCCGCTTGGCATGAATGTTGTTATTGAGATTCCTGATTCACATCCTATTGTAACTAAGGACGGAGTGACAGTAGCAAAGTCAGTAAATATTAGAGATTCATTTAAAAATCTTGGTGTTGAGATTGTAAAGGAAGCTGCATCACGAACAGCTGATACTGCAGGTGATGGAACTACAGCTGCCACTGTTCTTGCAAGATCTATTTTTTCAGAAGGTTTAAAAATGATCGCTGCTGGATATTCTTCAAAAGACTTAGTCTCTGGAATAAGAGCTTTTTCAAAAGATATCATTAAAAACATAGCTGATATGTCACGACCAGTTAATGGATCCGAAGAGATAATGCAGGTCGCTACAATCTCAGCAAATGGAGAGGTTGAGATAGGAAAGCTTATAACTAACGCTATGAATAAATTAGGTGCTGATGGTGTTATAACAGTTGAGACAGCAAAGGGATTTAATAGCGATCTTGTTATTGTTGATGGAATGCAAATAAACAGAGGGTACTTATCTCCTTATTTTGTTAACAATACAGAAAAGATGTGTGTAGAATTTGATAATCCTAGAGTTTTAATTTGTAATCAAAAAATTTCAAGTATTCATAAGATATCTCACCTTCTTGAGGAGTCACTAAGGTCAGGCTCTCCTATTTTAATAGTTGCAAATGATATTGATGGTGATGCAATGCAAGGGCTCGTTGTAAATACCACACGGGGAAATCTTAAATCATGCGCAATTAGATCACCCGGGTTTGGAAATTCAAGGGTCGGAATGGTTGATGACTTGTCAATGATGCTTGATACAGATGTTATAGATATCGATCTCTTAGAAGAAGCTTGTCTTGATGACATTGGAACGTGTTCAAAAATTATTATTACAAGATCATCTACAACGTTCATAGATTGTCCAGCAAATATGGAAAATATCGAAGAAAGAAAAGATCTTCTAAGAGATGCGCTTAAAAATGATAGATTGTCTGAAGATGAATTGCTAGTTATTAAAATTAGACTTTCAAGATTAGCAGGGGGTGTTGGAATTATTAGAGTTGGTGGTGCAACTGAAGGTGAATTAAGTGAGAGGAAGGATAGAGTAGATGATGCACTTAGCGCGACCCAGGCAGCAATTGATGAAGGCATTGTTCCTGGAGGGGGTGTATGTTTGCTTTCTGCAATTTCAAATATTGATATTGATAGTTACTGTGAAAAAGAAAGATCTGGTGCTAGAGTTATGAAAAATGCATGCCTGTCACCTATAAAGCAAATTTTAAACAACGCGGGTGAATCATCAGATTTAATCATAGCAAAAATTCAAGATGATAAATCTCAGACATTTGGGTTTAATGTTGTTGAAGGAGAATTTTGTGACATGATAGTGTCAGGAATAATAGATCCTTCTAAGGTTGTAAGGTGTGCAATTGAAAATGCTGTCTCAGCTGCGTGCACATTACTTTCCGCTGGCTGTGCAATGATTGTTGATAATTCAGAATAAACCAATATTCTTTAATATTTATCTCTAGGAGACTATTAAGTGTCAGATAAACGTAAGTTAAAGGATGTTATAACGTCTCTGGTATTAAAAGAGTATGAGGAGACAAGATTAGATAGATCTCTTCTTAATGTGAATTGTCTTTTAAAGCTAGTCAAAGATACTCATGTACCAGATACTCTTACGAGAATTAGAGTATTGCCTACAGTCTCCGTCGTCGGCCAGAGATCACCTGTTCAAAGATCAGAAAGTGGTGCAGCTGTCGAAGTTTATATAAAATTTCTTCCTAACTCTTCTGATACATACAAGAATATTATGAATATTGCAAATCTTGTAAAGGGCTTGCCAGGCATTAAACTTGTTAAGGTTGTAGCACTTGGCGGAAGAGATGTTAGCTATAAGGGTCAACCAATAATAATTTAATACGTGTAAACTATAGCGCTATTAACATATAATAATGTAAGCAAGGAGAGAAACTATATGAGGCTTAGGTTTATTAAGTCACCTGATATTCCACACGCATCTGACTATGAGATTAATCAATCAATTGACAGTCTTACTAAGAAGATAAGGGCATCATTTCCAAACTGGAGATTGTCTAGTGATGAATGTACTTATTCACAAGGTCTTGACTTGGAGACAGAGCTTTGCTATCTTCAACGAGAGATAATGTGGAGACGATCTAGAGAAAAGCACCATGAGCTCTATCTAGAAAAACTTAATAGGAAAAAAGCTTAATATAGCCTTTCCTTTTTCTGCTACGTGATTACATTTAGATATGTAAAAACGTGCAAGTTTAAAAATTAAAAGTTAAAATATATATGTTAATACAGGAGAAAACATGAGCGGATTGCTTGATGTTTATATGAAAGATGTTGGTAAATCTCCACTCTTGACTAGAGAGCAGGAAGTGGAACTTTGTAAGAAGATTGAGAAAGGAGATAAGCTTGCTAGACAAGTCATGATTGAATCAAATCTCCGGCTTGCAATCAGTATTGCTAAGAGATACTATAGAACCGGATGTGCTATGGAGGACCTGATTCAAGAATCTAATATAGGGCTTATGAAAGCAGTAGAAAGATTTGACTGGAGAAGAGGGTTTAAGTTTAGTACATACGCTAGCTGGTGGATTAAACAATCAGTAAGCAGATATGTTGCTTCTCATAAAAATACAGTTCGTGTTCCTTCTCACGCAATTTCTCTCGCATACAAAGTAAAAAATCTTATTAAAGAGTATGAAGATGAATTTGGATCTATTCCTACGTCTTCTGAAATATCTGATATACTTGGTGTGACGGAGTCAATGGTTAAGTTAAGCTTAGAGTCATTAAAGCTTAATAATATTATCTCAATTGACACACCCATTGGTGATCCTGATTCAGGAAGGTCGTTGGGTGACATGATTGAAGACACAGCATCTGTTTCAGTTGATGATGTTTTAGATAATCAAAAAATGAGATCTGCAATTGTATCATCTCTTTCTAGGCTCTCTAAGAGAGAAGAACAGGTGCTACGTCTTAGATTTGGAATTACAGATATTGAAAATCCAGAAGAATTTGAAATTAAAAAAGGAGAAATTTAATGCCAATGCCTAAAGGCCATAAGTCACAAAATGGATATGCAACTGTTCAATCACAAGGAGGCTTGGGATACAGAGAAATTGCTGAGCATATGTCTGACAATGGTGATGCTATGAATCATTCAACTGCTAGAAATATTTTTCTTAGAGCACTTAAGAAAGTTGCAAAGGATGCGTGTGAAACATCAGGGGTTTCTCTTACATCGAATCAGATAGAAAAGGTTGCAGCAGATCCAAGATTTCAAGCAGGCCTAATTGAAATTATTAGCGATGAATCCTTTATCATATCTATTTGAGTTTGTTTCTTCTCTGAGGGATGAAACTGAGCTTTTGGAAGCATGCGACTGGGATGAAGATAGGCTAGCGCATGTAAAAGAAATATTTAATAATACGCTAAGTTCTCTTCTTTCAGAGCAGAAGGATATTATTAACCCAAATGATATTATAAAATTATTATCTGTGAAACTGTGTGATACAATTGAAGAAAAAGAGGCCGAGACATGCCTACATATTCTTGATAGAAATTTAAAAACATTTCTTGAATCTAATATAGGTGTAGATTATGAAAATTAAACTTTCTTACTTTCTTGCAAAGAGAAGGGTTAGTTTAGAAAAGTATTGTAAACTGTCTAAAATTAACACGTATGAGCAGCTTAAAGGTATTCTTTCTGATTCTGGTGTGAAGTGCCCCCCTCTGGAAGACTTAAACCTTCCTATGTCTTATTACCCTATATCTTACGAGGAAAAGCCAAAAGTCGAAGATATTACTAAAGCAGAAAATGAATTTTCTGTTGATGAAGATAATCTAAAGGATTCAGAAGGACTTCCGCATCTTCGTCCGAATACACCTGATACACATGATAGAAAAATCGAGCCTAAGAAAATCGAGCCTAAGAAAATCGAGCCTAAGATAGAATCTCAGAGAGTCAGAAAAGGAAAACAAAGGCAAACAGGAAAGAAATAGTGGCTGATAAAGCTACAGTTATTGAGATTAACGATAGGTGCTATCTCGAGACTGATTCACATATGCTTGCCATACAAATAGATCGGATTACATTTAGCCTTTGCGTTGAGGAATTTTTAGATTTTTATTTTCAATTAACAGATATTAAAGAATTTTTAGAAGAGTGCCCAGACTATGTTTTGGGAAAGAGAATGGATGGTGACTTTAGAGAAGTATTCGTTCCTCGTCCTGAAGATAGTGAGTATACGTAGGAAAATAAGTGAACATTGCACTTTTTGATAATTTAGGAAATTATTCTATTGTTTCTGGCGCGAATGACCTTGTTGATGAGATAAGAAGCTGTATAATTAAAAATCCAAAGATAGTAGACGGAATGGGAGATAGAATTGTAATTTGTAATTGCAGTGTTTGTAAGGGATCTGGTCTTGCAAATTTCGCAGAAATAATCGTACTAGAATATGAAAATGAATTTGGAGAAACAGTGTGTAAAAATTTCTCAGGAGATGAGAGTTATTCACTGCAAAGCGCGCTTCACGAGTTTGATATCATTAAATAGAATGGAAACTTGAACAGTGGAATTTGATCATATAGCAATTAAATCAAAGAATATTTCTAATTCTGTGAAGTGGTATATAGAAAATTTAAACTGTGAAGTTGTCTACCAGGATTCTACATGGGCAATGATTAAATGTGGTGGAACTAAAATAGCAGTTGTTTTAGATGATCAGCATCCTCCTCACATAGCATTTAAAGTTAAATCTTCACTGTGTCTCCCTTGTAGTGATGATGAAATAAAATTACACAAAGACAGCTCTTCGTATTATTATGGATCTGATCCTGATGGAAATATTATTGAGTGGATAGTATATGCTGAAGATAGTGAATAATTATACTAGTAGAGGAGTTAAAAATGTCATTTAGTAGACAACAGCCAATGGGTGTCAATTTTGTGCCCGCGTATGAAATATCGGGTGTGCCATACGTAACATCTTCAGCTGAAAATGAAGTAACTACATCTGCACTTCGGATTAATTTTCCATTTGTAACTCGATGGGTAGAAGTTGTAAACACGGGTGATTCGCCTCTAAGGATAGGATTTTCAGCTAATGGGGTAATTGGTCAAGGTGCATCAGTTTCAGGATCAAAACATGAATCCACAGCAAATCATGCGAATTATTTTGTACTCGAGACATCAGGATCAACCTCACAAGCAAGATGCAGGTGGGAGCTACGATGCTCAGATATATTTTTCGCAACAAAGGGCGGAACGTCAAGTTTTTCACTAGTTGCAGGTCTAACAGGAATTCCTAAGAAGCAACTACTGACACTTACTGGTAGTGATGGATTTGTGGGAATTGGGTAGTGATCCCAAGAAAAGCAACTTAAGAGTTAGTTGAAATGTGATACGCAAAGGTGATTTAGTAATTATAGATAAGATTGCTTTTGAATATGCTGGCTACGATTTCGATTCAAAAAAGACTGGAATAGTCGTGTCATCACAACCAGCTCGAGAGTTTTTTAACTTAGACACAGATGACTTAATGTGTGAGGTAATGATCACCTCCGGAGATGTGTGTGTCTTCTATGAAGAAGACTTGATGCTGATTGAAAAATAATTAACTTGCACAAAGTTCAAGAATGTTATGATGGCAGTATATGTAATATTATAGTGTTTTTAAATCATGAAACTTTTAAAAAGTAAATCATTTTGGCTTGTCTTATCTTCAGTCAATATTATGGCAGCACTTATTTGTGCATTCTGCGGGTCAATAGAGGGATCAGTTATTTGTTTACTTTCTCTAGGTGCTTGTATGATTTCATATTATATTTCCGAATATCCGTGAGGTTTTACTGATGAATATAGAGATATCAGTGGAAGATTTAATATCATGATTGGTAACTGGCACAACGGAGTCGGGCTACCTGTTAAATTTTCAATAATTATTAATGACATAAGAGATCACACACATCACCTTGGAAAGGTTTATATTGGGTGTGATAGCCAGCTTAGCGGAAAGAAATGCACGTTTGTTACAGCAATATGTCTTCACGGAGGAGACAAGAGGACAAGCAAGTACTTCTTTAAGAAAGAGAATAATGCTTCTTATGACAATAGGAATCTAAGAAAAAGAATAGATGACGAGGTTTCCAAAGCAATTGATGTGTTTATGTATCTTTCAGAAAATATACCTGATGTAGATATTGAAATTCACATAGACATTGGAAATACTGAAAGATCTGCAACACGTGGATTTGTAGATTCTATTACTGGATGGGTCAAAGCACTGGGTGCAGACTGCAAGATAAAGCCAAATGCTTGGGCATCTGCGTCAGTCGCAGATAAACACACAAAGTGATTAGCACGTGTATTTTTTTTGAATTGTTTTCATTATATCTGACGCAGTTGTTTCAAACATGAAAGGAAATATTGCGTGAATTAATACACATAGTGAAGCAGCAGTAAGATGAAAGAATATTGTTACCGCTCTTACCATATGCTGTGCGTAGGTTAGGCCAGATTCATCCAGATGTCTTGAAAGTTTATTTATGATTAGCATATTGTTTCCCGCAGTAGCCTTGCTCCAGAGCTGACCAACACACTTTTAATTACGTGTAAAATTAGCAATTTAATTATAAAATATATATGGGTTAAGTTGTGATTAATTTACTAGGAAAGATACCGAGAGAGATTGTAATATCGTGTAGTGGCGGTCCTGATTCAATGGCAGCAGTGGACTTTTTATCTAGAAGCAAGAGAAAAATTTCGATTGTTCACTTTGACCATGGAACACAGCACGGAAAGTGTGCAAGAGAATTTGTGGAAAAATTCTGCAAAAATCGAAAAATTGACCTCACTGTTAAAGAAATTCAAGGATACCCTGACAAAGGTGATTCACTTGAAATGTGGTGGCGAGATCGACGGTATGAATTTTTACATAACTTGGATTCTCCTGTGATTACTGCACACAACTTGAATGACGTCGCCGAGTGGTGGATCTTTACATCACTACGAGGAAATTCCAAGATTACGCCTTACAGAAATAAAAATGTATTCAGGCCGTTTTTACTTACACCAAAGTCTACACTTGAATCATGGTGTGAAAGAAACTGTGTACCGTTTGTTATTGATCCTAGTAACTCTGGGGATAGATTTTCTAGATCTTTAATTAGAAAAAATATTGTTCCCGAAGCGTTAAAGGTACATCCTGGATTTCTAACTACAATGTCTAATAAGATTAAGGAAGCATATGCGGAGAATCAATTTTGAATATTAAAAAGTGCTTATCATTCGAAGATGTACTAATAGTTCCAAAGTTTAGTGAAATAACTTCTAGACAGAACATTAGCCTTTCATCTGATTTGTCAAGTGATATTACTTGTAATTTACCGATAATTTCTAGCCCGATGGATACAGTGACAGAGTCATCAATGGCAGCTGCCATTCATGATTTAGGCGGATTGGGTGTGATTCATAGGTACAATACAGTTGAAGAACAGCTAGAGCTACTACGGGCAGTAGGAAGGTCATACAACACAGCAGCAGCCATTGGGGTTTCTGGCGATTATCTTGAGAGAGCTATTTCGCTAGTGAATGATGGTGTCAAGGTTCTTTGTGTTGATATCGCACACGGTCATCATGCTTTGATGAGGCATGCACTGGGTGTACTTAAAAATACGTTTGGAACTAGAGTTCACATTATGGCAGGAAATGTAGCAACACTTGAAGCGTTTAATGATCTTTCTGATTGGGGTGCAGACTCTATTCGAGTAGGCATCGGTGGCGGTTCAATTTGTTCAACTAGAATTCAGACTGGGCATGGAATGCCCACGTTACAATCAGTTATAGACTGTTCCTTCTCTGATAGAGGCACAAAAATTATAGCCGACGGAGGAATAAAAACCAGCGGAGATATTGTAAAAGCTCTCGCAGCTGGTGCAGACTTTGTAATGCTCGGATCTCTTCTGTCAGGAACTGATGAATCTCCCGGTGCAAAGATTGAAAGAAATGGTTTGATCTATAAAGAATACAGGGGAATGGCTAGCACAAGAGCTCAGATAGGATGGAGAGGAAAGGTTTCATCGCGAGAAGGAGTATCAGCCCTGGTTCCGTATAAGGGAGGGGTAGCAAATGTTGTGAAGAACTTAGATGCTGGAATAAGAAGCGGCTTAAGTTATTCTGGTTGCACTTCTATACTAGAGTTTCAAGCTAAGTCTGAAATGATATTTCAAACTTCTGCCGGTGTGTCTGAAAGCCATACACACGTTTTTTCTAGTGGTATTAAGTTTTAAAAACTTTTTGCTTATAGAATATAATAAACCTATCTAAAGCGGAGCATTAACATGCATTTGAATAAAGTAAAAAAGGGCGAGAAGGTCTTTTTAAGCATAGTTGGACATCGGGGTTTTTTATACCCTAGCGAAAAACAAGTACACGTTCTACACGATTCCCAGTGTAATAAGCTTGCATGGGTAGGCGGATCGCAGTCAAGGATTCCCGTCACTCTCCCTATGAGTGCTGTGTTTGTTTCAGGCTCCCCTAACACTAATATTGCAGTCTGGCTTTCGTATGAAAAATAGTGTAACTTATATAGATAAGTTTCCATATGATAAAATAAGAGAACAACAAGCAGCTGGTATTGAATTTGCCATAGATACTCTCTTAAATCAAGACAAGAAGTTTTGTATAATTGAAGCTGGAACTGGTGTTGGAAAATCAGCAATTGGCGTTACTGCATCAAGAGTTATTTCTGCGTCTCTTAAGAGAGAGGATGGTGTAGCTCCTGGAGCATATTTTTTGACTCCGCAGAAAATTCTTCAAGATCAGTATGAAAAGGATTTTTCAAGCATTGAATCCTTAAAGTCATCAACTAATTATGGCTGTTCATTTCATAAAAAAAATACGTGCTCTGAAAGCCAGCAGCTGCTAAGAACTGAGGAAAAGGGAACAAGATTTTTTAATTCTTGTACGTTTAATTGCAAGTATAAAAAGCAGAAGCAAGCTTTTCTAGACTCAGTAGAGAGTGTAACTAATTTTCCCTATTTCCTAACGGAAGCAAACTATAGTGGAAAAATAACCAAAAGACAAGTTCTTGTTATAGATGAAGGTCACAATGTTGAATCTGAGCTTTCAAGATTTGTTGAGGTATCTGTGTCTCAACACTTTGCAAAGAGCCTTCTTAATTTAAAATTTCCTGAAAAACATACACAGTTTAGAACATTTAAGTGGATAGTAGACTACTATTTGCCTGCAGCAAAGAGAAAGATTTCTCATATTGAAAAAATGATTGAACAGTTTGGAGGAGAAAAATTTAGAGAAAAATTGAGTCAGTTTCAGAAAATTACTCGACAGTTTGATTTATTAAATAGTCATGTTTCAAAACTAAACAATTTTGTTGAGATGTATGATAAAGATAATTGGGTTTTTGAAATATCTAAAACTGGTGTAAGGGGTACTTTAAAAGCAACATTTAAACCAATCGATGTTTCACAATATAG
>Ga0098047_10001027_pt1 | contig 11423 bp, 14 predicted proteins | sample 12_taG_FD_92585 | JGI IMG/M metagenome (GOLD analysis project Ga0098047, IMG submission 92585) | Marine viral communities from the Subarctic Pacific Ocean - 12_ETSP_OMZ_AT15267 metaG | ecosystem: Environmental > Aquatic > Marine > Oceanic | place: Subarctic Pacific Ocean | collected 2015-01-16 | reverse complement strand
TCCATGTACATTATTGATTGCTTTTTTAACGTAATTAAAATCCCACCCACAAAAACTACACTTTCCTTTTGGTGGCTCAGGTTCTTTTTTGATCGAATTGCAGTTCCAACATTGTTCCAGATGATATTTGCCGTTTGTGTAGTGATTTGGGCTGGCGTGGTTTATCATTTTCTTGAATTTTCGGCACATTAGGACTCCAATTAATTAAAAGGTGGGTAGTAAACCCATTATATCACTACTTCAAATCGTCTGTTGACTTGCCCAGAAAGACCTCTAATTTAGCAACCCTGTCATCAAGATCGCTTGCCGCTAACTGTTGTTGGCCCAGCCCATCAATTAACATTTTCATTGTGATTGCGTGAACCCCGGCTACGGGCCATCTATCGGGGTTGGACACCCCGGAGTTAATAATTCGTTTCATCCATTCCTGACCGGCCTCTGAGTGGTATCTCTGGACACCCTCCAGAACACCCTCAACATCCAAGGTCACCTCTTTAATGTCATCCCATGTTAAATCACTGTCGTTGTTACCATCACCGTTATCGCTACTCATATTTTTATAAACTCCTTATTAAGGCTTCTATTTGGCACACGGTAGGCACTGGGCCTATGCGGTTGTCCAAAGTCACTCAACCATTCATCACGCTTACCGTCATACCCGTATATACCCCCGTGCAGAACACAAGAGTAATAACCACCACACTTTGCTACCTCAACTAAAACGTATATATCTTGGGTTGGATCATCTGGGCGTATTATCAAGTTCCTATTCTTATTACTTCCAACAGTTCTTACCTGATAATTCTCACCAACGTCAGCATCCTTGAATGTATCAACAGTACCTGCGTAGTACACGTTTTTAAGTTTAGCAAAAGCCATCTCTCCTAAAACACCCCAAAAATTATCATGGACATCCCTGCCAGAATACCCGTGATTATCCTTCCTCTTGTCCCTAAGAGACATAGAGTGCCTTAACCCAACTATACTCATAGCCTGTGACGCTTCGTACCACTCTAGTCGTGTCTTCATCAGAAATATATCCTTATCAGGTTTCTCATGACTTTAATGACTTAATGACAAAAGTAACTGCCATCAAAAATATGGGCAACATTATACCTGATACTGCCCCCATTCTCAAAAAGGATTAGATTTACAATAAAACTTTTTTTATTTTTTTTTATCTGCACCTCAGTGCGTCAGTTAAATGTTTTGTCGTTGCTTTTTAACTTTGGACACCCGTTTCCCCTTGTCCCACCGTTGTCAAGTTTTATTTTTCATGCACCCTTGATACCTGCAAGCCTGAAATCCGCACCAATACTGGCCCATTCGCCAATTCTCAAAAAGCCGTTTGCTATAATAGTAGTTGTAGTAAGAAATAGTTCTTTCACATTTAAAAGGAGTTCGCCATGAATCCAATCTGGTACTGGCACCCAACGATCAGCAACTGGAGAGTTGGCTGGATAATCAGCAGAGGCCCAAAGTGGGTCACGATCAAAACGATCAAACCGGGTAAGAACAATTTTGGCAAGTGTAAGATTCCTGCGGATGACCGCAGGGCAATCAAATTCATTTAAGGAGAAACAAAATGAAATACCTAGTAAAAGAATTAAAAGCAATTGGGCTTGACTGCAAACGATCAAGTACAGACAAGCGGTTTATTGTTGCACGATCAAAATACACAAAAGGTAAATACTACCCGATAACCAAAGAGATTTGGGATAGGGCCAGTCGCAAAAAAGGCGGACTTGAAAACAACATCAAAGATATTTTTGACGGGGCGTACCTGTTAATTGATATTTTTAGTGTCACACGCTCTCGTCCTCGAAACCATAAAGAGCTACCACTATAATGAAACCACCGGCTGTGGGGGAGTCCGCACTCCCCTACTGCTATAGCTCTAAAAGGGGTTACTGTCACTCAGTTCAGTGATACGTTGGCACTTACGATTAAACTCCATCGGGATAGGTTCCGGTACTGCCCCTCCCCGGTTTTTACTTATCTTGAGGACCGTGTTCCCCTGCTTGTCTGGGCAGAGTGCCACAAAGACGTTTGCCTTTTGTGCAAGTTGCATACTCCCAGCAATATTTTCAACGCTGGGCATGTCGTTGTATCCAGACCGGTTGACTTGAGATAAGATAACCGCTTTAATGCCCAGCCTACTACAAGTGTCTTTAATCCTTTGGACCCACTCGCCATAGGTAGTGTATGTGCCACGGTCAATCTCATTATCCTTAGCCGTAATTTCCCCGATGTAGTCAATGAACACAACCTTAATAGCTGACTTACGGTTGTACTGGTGGATGAGGTTGAGGGTGTGGTCGATTGTTTTGCTTTGGCACCCGGTGATATTGAGCTTGGAGGATGACAAGGCTGTTGCGATTTCATCAACGTGTCGGCAGTCTTCATTACTCATGTCTCCTGTTTGAATTTTGTCCAGCCAAACTCCAGAGCCACATGCCAGAAGCCGTTCCGTTAACTCATCGGCTTCCATTTCGTAATTGATATACAGTGATGATATTGATTGCTTGACTCCAATGTTAAAGGCCCACTGTAATGCCAAGGCAGTTTTGCCAAATCCAGTTGTAGCTGTGATGAGATTGATAGTTTTTAGCCCTTTAACGATACGATCAAAGAGTGGGAACAAGGTCCGTATCCCATGTATACCGGGGTTGCTCCGCTTGCTCTTGATTGATTCAGTGAGTGCTTTGATCCCTTCTTGACTATAGACATCATCACCAGTATCCTCCAAGGATAGGATTTCTTCGTAGCCCTGATTGAGCCGTTCCTTGGCCCCTTCAACATCCTGCAATACCCCCTCTGTCATCTTGCTGGATTCTATGAGGTTTAAACCAAACTTATAAACCTCACGTTGGTAGGAGACATCTTTGACTTTACCAGCCCAGTGCATACAGGCCGTGGCGGTAGGCACTAAATCCTCCAAATTAAAGGTAACAGCCGAATCAGCCCCAAGCTCTATGAGTCTGAGTGAATCAAGATTACCTCCTGCTTCCGACATGACAAGCATTGCGTTAAATAAACCCCGATGTCTATGGTCATAGAAATCTTTGGGTTCAAGCAACATTGCCACTCTCGGCAAGTAAGATTCATCTCTAAAGATACTTCCAAGACACTGGGCTTCTGCGTCAAAATTGTATGGAATGTCCCCATCCAGCGTCACCATTTCTTGCCCTTGTAGTAGTCGAGACACTCACCCTTGGTGTGAGTATGGGCTGGGGGGCTAAGTGTCACCAACCTGTCCCAGTGTTGCCTTAATTTTTTTGGGGACCTCACATTCATAGCCCAAAAGCTATCCTTGTTTGCCACCCTGAACACGGGCATCATTTTCTCATGAGGTATCCCGTCCACAACCCTCAATTTTCTAATATCATCAGCCCATGTGTCCATGTTGGGCTTCTTCATCTTAACGGTGAGCTTAATTAACTCGTACATCTCATGGGCTATCTGCAAATCAGCATCCAGCCTCTTTGTCTCTGGTTTGCTCTTCTTCGTAGACATCTTCAAGGCTGGGGGCCGTGTTTGTAATTTCAATGATGCCACTATCATATCTATCTTCCCCTCTATCCTGTCCAACTGGCTCTTTTTTAACTCCACTATTGATTCCATTTTGCATCGCCCTCCATTGTCTATAAGTGTCAAGTGTGATGGCCGCATAATTTACCATATCCAACAAAGTATCTTCAATTCCCTCATGGTTTGCGGTGATGTGGCCTGTGCGGTTGTATCGTCTGACAAATCCGTGCAACCTGCTAATCTTGTCACACAGCCTGACATATACACCAACCCAAGTATCAACACCACCTTGCTCCACAGCCCTAAAGTTTGCATAGAAGTCCTCCGGGTGGGCGTAATCCCCATTTTTAGAATCACACAATGGCAAGCACTCGTTGTTAAAAATATCTTCCAGTCTATTATTTCGCATGTCGAATGTATATCCTCTCTATGTACATTAAGGTGAAAATCAAATCCCCTGTGAGGAACCCCATTTGGTTTGTATACCACCACCAGCTAAGAAAACAAGCGTTGCAACTTGCCCCACTGTATATCCCCCAGCCGTATTTGTTGGCATCAATCGCCCTGACTGATAGGGCGGCCCAAATCGTTAGTGTTAGTTCTATTAAGTATGTCATGTTTCTTCTGTAGTTGACTTAGGTATTTCTTAGCCACTGACTTCTCGTAACTGACAGCGGTTTGTTTGTCCAAACCCTTCAGCCACCCGGCCTTACCCAAGATAATAATAACAGCAGTTGCATACCGGTCAACAAAATCATGGTTGATACTACGCTTGATATATTCTTCATTAATCATGGATTCCTCAACCACATGCCCAATCTCATGTACCAGTGCGTCCAACTGCTCTACATGTGACTTGTTTGAGTTTATAACGATCTGCTTGAAGTCATCGTTATAAGCACCGTAATCAGACTCCTCGAACAAAGTGCGAATAGACACAATAATATCGTCCCCCATGTAAGTGATTTTCTTTGGTAATTTTTTCACTTGTATTTTCGGGGCAATTGGTCCATTAAATCACGCAACTCTTGGTCTGTTGCCCTGCCCCAATGTTTAATGACTTCTTCACACTTAAGTTTGTGGGCCTTCAACTCATTGATCTCCTTTTTTAAAGAGGCCCCTTTAATAGCCAACCGGTCTAACTCTGTTTTAGATGTCGTGGCTTTATAGGTATCACGCATTATATCTAAGTTCATTTCTTGGGCTAAGATAATGTTGTTGGTCCCCAATAAGTGTATTTTGAATTTTTTAGTACAGTTCGTCATAGCATTATAAAGGGTGGCCCCACCTCAACTCGACACAAGATACTAGATCACTTCAAAACCTAGATAAATAATTACCCTTAGATAAACCGATTGTTTAAAGAATTATTATTTAAGATGGGGCCACCTATTTTGAAGGGTTAGCCAGCCACTATTGTCCGATAGTGTCAATGAACATTCAAGTATGTTATTAAATTAGCTGACCAACCCTTGTAACTAAAATGGGTAGTTTAAACTAAAAAGGTACGTCTAAAGGTACGTCCTCCTTGGGGGAGGACTCAGCCTTGGTGTCTCCGAACCCAAAGTTGGTCACGTTCATCTGGAAGTTCTTGACCTTTTGACCATCCTTGTTTGTCCAGCTTCCATCTCTGAGTTCGCCCACTACATGAATACGGCTACCCTTCTGGAAATGCTCTTGAATCGTACTACCACGTTTCCCCCACGAACAACAGTCAACAAAGATAACACCCTTGTTGTCACCGAAACCCGTGTTGTCTGCTACCGTGAAGTTTGTCACCGTGGTGTCACCCACTGTTTTTGTCTCTGGGTCAGCTACTAGCCGACCACCGCTAATACTAAAGATGTTCATATTAATCCTTTGTTTTAATATGGGTTGCTAATTCAAGCCACTGAGTGTCAGTAACCTGTGTGTGTATCTTAACCGGTGGCATAGATTTCTCTGCCAATAAAGTATTGAGTAGCCCCAGTCGTTTAGTGCGGTCCTCCTCTGCTGCTCCGGGCTGTGCTTTCATGACCCAATCCATAACGGATTTCATCCCACCTGCTTTGGGGGTGATACCATTTGACTTACCTTGGGCCTGTTCACCTTCAGCCTGTGTTATTAACTCAGGGTCATCACCAGTGTACATGTGAAACAGCTTCAGATAAAATACCCTCATGGCACTGGTTTGGCTACCCAAGATATTGTTTTGCCCACATGTCCCAGCAGTCTTAATGACGTAAGGCCACACAGCCCCAGATACATGGCTGATCTTCACATCCATCACCGTGACCACGTTGCCCTTGTTGTCAGTCTCGTGTGATTCATAGGAAGGCATAATCATAACTCCGTTGTCGACACAGGCTTGGCGTAGAGCCTTGATAACATCATTCTCGTTTGCGTAGGGGAATTTGGTTTTCCCGAAACTTACCTTGCCTGTCATTTCACAGGACTTGACGGAGTTTTTAATGTTATTGAGAGCCATCGTAATAATCTTCTCATGGGACATGGATACTGGCTGTGCTTTTTTAGCCCTAGCTTTTTTCTTCTTAAGTTCTTCTTTTACCATTTTTTCTACCTCTTGGTCTGTCATAATGTTACTCCTTCAATTTACAGAGGAATCTACGGGATGCCTCTTTGGTTGTTGTGTAAATATCAAGTAAATGATCCCACTCTTTGTCGTTTATTTTAGACTTCAAATCTTGGACCATCCCCTCCCAATCGACAATTTTCTTTTCCTTACCGGCCTTCCATGTGTACAAAACCTCACCCTCTCTACTAACAAGGGTGGAGTTGGCCCCAAGGAACTTCTTGATTTCAAACTCTGCTTCTTCTATGTGACCCATCTGGTCCTTGGTGGCCTTTAACCTAGACTTGTGCTTGTGAAGATTTCTTGCATAGCTTTCGATTGCCGGGGTGGCTTGAACCGACCTACCATCATCGTGGAACATCTTATCCAAAAGTGGCAGGTCGGCCTTAGCCAAGGGAGGGCGTTCCCCACGGTCCACATAACCAAGAAAATCTATTAAAGCGTCATACAGTTGTCCCCAATCTGCGTCAGTGTAAGTCTCATCATAAACCCTGAGATCGTTGCCGCCAAAATATCCGACAATATCAACCCGTGGGGTCTGGTCTAACATAGATTGCATACACGCCTGAATCTTAACGTGTGAGGGAGGACCCAAAGCCCAACTACTTTTAGCGTTAGGGCCTACATTCTTTATCTCCACCAGCACATCACGCCCATGATCCTTGCCATCACAGTGGCAGATTAATCGTGGCTCATCGGGGTGGACAATGGTTAACTCATAAGGGACAGCGTTAAAGCCCAGTAAATTGTACTCATGTAATATCTGGGCTTCCATGTGGCTCCCAACCCGCATTGCCGTTGTTTCTTTGGGGCCGTCCAAGTTCCCATTTATTATTTCAAATTCTTGGGCTGGGGTGCTGTAGGGGGAGTGGCCCAAACACGCACCGGCACTACTGGCCCCAATTTTACCCCTCTTAAATAATCGTTGTTCTTCAGTTATCATAGTCTGCCTCCATATTTGTCATATCAGCTATTGTTGCCTTGTACGCTTCAATGGCCAGCTTGTATTTTTTTATATCCTTCGCCATCTCCAAATTTTTGCGATGTAACGCCTCGTTCTCTTCCTGCAATCTAAATACTTCTGGGTTCTCTTCATACATTGGTTTCTCCCTATGTGGGGTGACTTTAACTTTTGTGCATTTGCGTTCTACAAAATTATATTGTTGGCACACACTAACGTGGTCGGCAAAAGAGGAAGAGGGTAGCACCGCACTTGACAACAGTGCTACCCTCAGACACACCAGTAAGGCGGAGGTAAAAACACCTCTGGTGAGAGTTTGGTTTGCTTTGTGGTTTACTAGGTTAGAGTCAAGTGTAATCATAACGAGGTGATGTTACCACCTCATTAAAATCCTGTCAAGCTAATTTAGATGGTATCCCAAAACTACCACGGGGCCTGTTAGGGTTATTATACTTCCCTGTTTCTTTGAGCCATGGGAAGGGGTCTAACGTGGGTTGGACTTGTGCCAGTTGAGCCTGTTGTTGGAGTTTGGCAATAGGTGACACTGATGGTGTGGGCATCTGCTGTGGTGGGGCAAGATTTAACACCTGACCTGCCTGAATCCTGTTGGGGTCACTGATACCATTAGCTTGTGCAAGATCACCCATAGGGATTCCTAATCGTTGTGCTATCTGCGATAGTGTATCACCACGTTGGATTGTGTATTGTGTGGGTGGGGCTAGTGGTGGCCTTGGCCTAGCCTCATATTGTTGTTGTGGGCTTTGGTCTGGTGACCCATACGTTGGGGAGCTACCCAATGATTTACGTTGCTTGGCTCGTTCCTCTTCTTCCCTGTCCATTTTCCTAGCGTAATAAGCATTAGCCGTAGTTAAGCCCATATCAAGAAGAATACCGGGGGGGCCACCCAAAATAGTCCAAGGATTCTTTGGGGTAAGGCCACCCATTTCATTATTAATATAACTAACCAAAGACCTCTGGCTTGCTGGTTTATTTGGGAGAACAGGTGGACCATATGGGTGAATCCGCAATTGTGGCGTTAAATTTGGAGTGTAGCTTGCCCTGTCAACCCAACCCGGATTAGCTTCAAGTTTTTCGGGCATGGTTTTGTAGTAATCCATCTGCCGTGCCGATAACGCTGACAAAATACCTTGGTCCCCATTGCTATCTACAGCGTTCTTTAATGCTTCTTCTGTTTGTGGCCCTATCACACCGTCCACATCAACATTATACCCTGCGTCTTTTAGTGTTTTTTGTAGAATCAGGATGGCCGGTTTTTGCCCAAGGTTAACGCCCATATCAAACACTTTAGCGGCTACATTGGCAGACTCATCTTCCAAATCGTCTATATGTGGCTTCTCCCAGTATTTTTTTCTGTATACTTTCTTAGCACCTTCTTCAGTGAGATTTTCTACGTCCACCTCTGGGTTCCACTTCTTGGTTACCCCGTATTTCGAGTATTCTCCATCCCTAGTGTTTAATTTAGAGCCACCCTCATGTGAAAGGGTAGCTTGTACTATGGCATCAAATAACCCCATTATATCCCCCCACCCTTGTTGTTAAATCTCAAAAAGTTGTACGCTTGTTTGGCTTCTGGCGTGTTTGGTGCGTGTTCTGGGTAGTCCATTGTGCCACTATACCCCCCCGCTCGTAGTCCATCGCCACTCCTTGTCCCATACTCTAGTAAACTTTGATCTGCTGGTAATTGATACCATAGGCTCTTATCTGGGTCTGGGTCAACTAAATTACCCCAATTATCTGGTAATGGTATATTGCCTTCACCAAGTAATCCCCCCGGTGGTTCACTCCTACGCATGAGCATATCTCTTTCGATTTCGGGCATACGAGTGTTATACATTTTAATTAACTGTTGCCTCATTATAGGCCTTTCATCCCATATCTGCCTCTCACTTTGTGACATATATTCCCAAAACGGAGGTCTAGGATCAGGTTGAGTCAATGTAATTCCACCTTCTAATAAACCATACCCGTTCATTGCCCAATAGCCTCGCTTAATTCGTCCTCGAAACCAACGTCTTCAAGTGCGTCTTGGATATACCCAACATCCGTTTGGATAGCCGCCCTTGTAACTACGTCCCCCCACCTTCTCCGAACCTTGCCCTTTGACCCCTTAACCATCCACTTAATAAAACCGGGTTTATTCAACAATTTACTTAATATATTAACCTCTGCAAGCCTACCGATGTTTTGGAACGGGTGTAAAGCAATGTTCATAGCAACTAAGCCACTGTTACCCTTGGTCACTGTCATTTGTGCTATCTTGGCCAAATCCTTTAAATCTCCAAACATTTCCTTACCAAGTAATATTCTTAATGGGTTGTCACCATGCTTTAAATTAGCACTCATATATTGATTCATCGCTTTTGCCAGACCATCACCATTGAGTAGTGCTTGGGTGGGGTCTGTTAGGTTATCCTCAAGAGTGTTAACCATCTTCTGGATGACGGTATGTCGCATTTGCCCGTGGGCGGTGCTACCCTCCTCAATAAGGCTTAGTAATTCTTTCGCCTTACCACTATCTTTCATTGACATGTCAATGATCTTGGCATACTCACTGCCACCTATATTTTTACCCTTCTCAGCAATACTGACAAAGTTTCTGGATAAGTATTCCCTTTGTGCTTTCTGTGCATCAACCACACCCCTGATAGCATCTGCAACATCACCTTTGCCAAGAGAATCAACCCCAATATTGTCATCAGCATACCTGAATAAGTCCTTGGCTAAAGATTCAATCTCCTTGGCCCTTGACTCACCATAAATCTTTTGGAGTGTACCACTCTTCATCTTTTGGATGTTTGACAACATAACTTTTGGGCTAACAAGATCATCACCAACCATAGCCCCCTGCCATACAACATCATCAAAGTATCTGGTTTGGACTTTATCAACAAGGCCTTTCTTCCCCTTTTTTCTTATGATATTCATGAGATTCCCAACACGCTCACTTGGCATATTTGCAAGGGTAGTAACTATCTCCGATGGTTGAACCGCACCTTTCTCAGATAAGTCCTTACCTATCTTCCTGACCAAATAATCATCAAACTCTTTAGAGCCTTGGCTGTAAAACTTATTGACATCCTTTAAATCTTTAGCTACTAGGGTACGCAAATCCTCTGGCAAAAACTGCCCATTTCTACTGTCGGAAAAGTTCTTGGCAAATCTACTAAAAGTCCTGTCAATAGCACCCTTCATCTGCCCAGCCATGTAGTTAGGTATGTCACTCCCCAAATCCTTAGAGTAAGCATGTCTACCAAAAACCTTACGGAGCCACATAGCTTCTTCAATACTCATATGATCCCCAAGGTCTTCTATTATTGTATGAAGTGATTTTTGCCCCTCAATTTCCAACCCTATCTTCTTGCCAGTGAGGTACTCTTCGCCATTTATTTTTACCTTCGCATCAGGAACATCTCTAAGCATCTTTCGAGCCGCCCTCTTTACCCCTTTGGTTGACATAACTTCGCCAACATTATACTTACGCAATGTAGCGTTTATATCTTTATACTTGCCACTAGCCTCATCCATAAAATCACGGTGAGCCTTTACAACGGTATTTCTTATCTGTTCATCAACCTTTGGGTCATGTGCCTTCTTTGTGCCACGCATTTTGTATATTACGTTCTTGAGTGTTTTTTTAAAGCCACTCTCAGACTTGGTCAAGTCCTTGCCGAGCTTAGTTATTTTCCCCTGTACCCCACGCTGAATCATTTCACCAACGGCTTGCCGTGACATACCGGGTTGAGAGCCAATTTTGGAGCCAGCCAGTCTTTCGGCTACCTTGGCTATGGCTATTGCGTTCTTCTCAGCCCTTGGGTTGCCTAATATTGTGTTACCCATCCTCTGGGCAAAACCAAGTAGCTTTTGTCTACCGGTTGCGTTACTGACGGGCATTACAACATCTTTTTCAAGTGCCTTTAAGGCTAGTTTCCTTCTAGTTGGATCAACAACAGACTTAGCTTGCGGCTGTTTGCCAAACATAGTAAACGGTCTACGCCTATTAGGACCAAGCAAAGCCCTCCCCAACGGACGTAACATTCTGCCTATACCTTCACCACCCATAGCCAAAGCACCCTCAGTAAGCATGTCTTTGCCTATTTCCTTACCTGTTTGCAATTGGTATTTCTTAGGTTGAAACAATTCTCTTACACCAGTACCCAAAGCACCACCTGCCCCTGCGGCCGCCATAGCAGGTATAAACCCTGCCCCACCTGTCATCACTCCACCCGCTATAGCTCCTGCAACCGGCAACACACCGCTTTGCATATCACCAAAGAAATCTGACCTTGTGACTCTATCTGAGTCTATAGCTACGGGCTTGCCTTTCCACTTATCACCCAT
>Ga0098047_10001024_pt1 | contig 11437 bp, 28 predicted proteins | sample 12_taG_FD_92585 | JGI IMG/M metagenome (GOLD analysis project Ga0098047, IMG submission 92585) | Marine viral communities from the Subarctic Pacific Ocean - 12_ETSP_OMZ_AT15267 metaG | ecosystem: Environmental > Aquatic > Marine > Oceanic | place: Subarctic Pacific Ocean | collected 2015-01-16 | reverse complement strand
TATAATTAAACTTATTATCATTTCTCGTTAATCTTCAAGGAGATTAATAATGCAACTTTCCAAACATTTCCAATTAAAAGAATTTACCAAGAGTCAAATTGCGGCTAGGAATGGAATATCTAACAATCCTGATGCCTACCACATAGAGAACCTTAAATTGCTCTGTATGCACGTCCTAGAGCCTACTAGAGCCTATTTTAACAGGGTTGTAGCTATTACTTCTGGCTATCGTAGTCCTCAACTCTGTCAAGCCATTGGTAGTCTTTTAACTAGCCAACATGCTAAAGGTATGGCGGCAGATTTTGAAATTAATGGTATTTCTAATAAGGAAGTTAGTGATTGGATTTATTTAAATTTGCATTATGATCAATTAATTTTAGAATATTGGACAGCAGAAGAAGCAAATAGCGGCTGGATTCACGTAAGCTATAATTCAGATAAAAACCGCAAAGAATATCTCCAAGCATATAAAAATCAAAATAATAAAACAGTATATAAAGCACTTCCGTAGGTATTCTTTTTGTTCATATTGACATACGTTATAAATTCAATAATTCTCCGCTTTCGTTTATGCAGATAAAAAAAATTTTAGATTTAAATGGGGAGGTATCTCCACATATGAAATTAATTAAACTCAATAATAGTACCGCAAGGTATGGTGCTTTAATTTTAGCTATCATTGCCGTTGTTATTTTAACATCTTTCAAAGACAACCACATGCAATCTATTGGCTGGTTAGTAAGTGGAGTTAGTTGTTCGTTGTGGGCTTACTGGGGTTGGTTGGACAGAATGAAAGAAGGTTACGCAAGGTTCATTATGGAAAGTTTTTATTTCTCGATGGCACTTTGGGGTTTTGTAAATTGGTACTGACCACTTATTTGACACACTCCCAATAGTTGTATAAAAAAAATATATGGGAAATAAAAGAATATTGGTTATTGCTGATATGCACATTCCATATCAACATAAAGATAGTTTTAAATTTCTTACAGAAATAAAAAAAGAATTTAAACCTGATTTTATTTTAAACATTGGGGATCTATTAGATTTCCACGCAATTAATATGCACACCCACGATCCTGATTTATATTCTGCTGGACACGAATTACAGGTATCTAAAAAATATATTAGGGAATTAGAAACGTTATTTCCAAAAATGATAGAGGTAGAATCTAATCACTCTAGCTTGGTTTATAGACGTGCTTTAAAATATGGAATGAGTAGAGCTTTTCTTAAAGATTATGCAGATTTTTTAGGAACGAAGAAATGGAAATGGGTAGATGATTTAACTTTAACTATGAGTAATAATCAGAAATGTTTTTTTACCCACGGAAGAAGTGCTGATGTTTTAAAAGTATCTCAAAGTATGGGTATGTCAGCAGTACAAGGGCATTACCATACAAAATTTGTTATCAATTATTGGGCTAATCCTGATAATTTGTTTTTTGCTATGAACGTAGGTTGCTTATGTTCGCAACGACACATGGCTTTTTCTTATGCAAAAAATTTCAAAACAAGATTTATATTAGGAAGTGCGATTATTTTGAACGGAATTCCAAAATTATTGCCACTCGTTTTAAATTCCAAAGGGAATTGGATAGGTAAAATAGTATAATGTTGTTGCGAAATAATGAAAAAAAGTGAATTAAAAAAAATTAAAGATGATATTGAGCATTTAAGGTTTAATATAACTATGTTACAACAAGAAATTAGCATTTTTAAAAATAACAAAAGGAAAAAAAATGTGGTTAAATTTAATAGGGTTGGGCTTAAAAACAGGCGCGGCAATTTACAAGAATAAAAAACAATCGCAAATTTTAGAATCACAAGCGAGGTTGGTACATTATGAAAAAATGGCAAAAGGAGAAATTGAATATAAAGCTAAAGTTATCGAAAGTAATGACAAAGGTTGGAAAGATGAATTTGTTCTTATTCTTGTTAGTTTGCCTATTTTATTATTGGCTTATTCTGTGTTTTCTGATGATCCTGCTATTCGTGAACGAATAGATTTATTTTTTGAATATTTTAAAAATCTTCCTTATTGGTATCAAGCGATTTTCATAGGCGTAGTCAGTGCCATTTATGGACTGAAAGGTGCTAATATTATGAAGAAACCTAAATAATAAAGGCAAAAGATGTTACAAGGTGGAAATAAACTATCAAGCAATATCCAAGACTTAACTGAAATATGTATTGTGGAAGTTAAAGTTTTCTACGTAGATCATATAACGAATGAAATGTCTATTATGGGCTGTAACATTATGGATTGCGAACCTAAATTAAATGGATTAAAAAGTTTTGTAGATGACTTAAGTGATAAGGGGGATTTGCATATTTTAGATGTAAAATATAGATGTAGGAAATTTACTGAAAACGATAGCCCCAAAACTTATGGGGCTACCATTCATTAATTAATGTTTTAACAATTTTTCAGTCGCTATTGCATTAATTGATTGTTGCTTTAAGTTATCACAATAAGAATGAGCATTTTTAGCTTCAGCCCTAGATAAAAGATGTACTTTTTTTCTATTAGAAAGTTCTTTTTTCACTTTCCTGTATCTATCATCTTTATTAGCTTTCACTTTTGCTAAACTTATTGGAACGGATTCATTCGCACTTGTAATTCTTTCATCAACTACAAAATCGAACATTTCTTCTTTTTGATCTTTAGCTTCATCAAAAGCAATTTCATTCTCAATTGCTTTTTTATCCATAATATCTAAATATACTAAAATATCATGTGGATCAAAAATTGTTGGCCTATTAGTTAAATAACTTTTAGGCTTATCTCCGTTCTGACTCATCTCTGCCTTGTTGTTCAAGTTCCTGTGGGTCAAAATCAGTACCATCATTTGGCATTGGATCGTCCATAGGATCATGTCGAACATTTTGTCTAGGTGGATTAGAGTAATTTGGTTTTGGTTTGGTTTTATCGTAGTAAGGATATAACCTCCAACCACTTCCTCCATCTTTACCTACACCCTTGCTTGAATAATAACCTTTCAAAACAAGGTCTTGGTCTTTAAGTTCTACTGTTAATAAACAACCGTCTTTTTTGGTATTTATTAATTTAGCAGAACCTCTGCTATTATCAGTACCTTTTTTATAGTTTGGATTACTATAATTTTGATTCTGATATTTTCTTGGATACTGTGCAAATTGTTGCATCAGGTTCCTCCTTTTTGTTATGCCCCATTTTTAAATCTTTTCATTTCTTGCCAAATAAATTTAGCACCTATGAAAGACTTAAAGAGGTCTTTAGTTAAAGGAACAAACTTTATCTCAAGATTAGATTCATTTTTAGGCAATCTAACTAACATTGCCTTTCTAATTTTAAGTCCAGTTTCTTCCTCGTATGCCACCTTATACGCATTGACTTGTAAATTATAGTCAAACGATAGGTGGTTACTTGTTTTAAAATCAATTAAAACAAGATTTTCTTTGTCATCTTTTACAATGACATCAAAAGTACCAGCATAGTTCCATTTTTTAGAGTATATTTTTTTCTCTAATTCAACTACCTCATACTTTGATTCTTTCCACCAATTTAAAAACAACTGCCAACAATTAATAACTTTTGGATCAGTCGGTTCTATAATTGGCTCTCCTTTTAAGAAAGACTCAATAAGACTGTGAACCACAGTTCCTATTAAACCAGCGTCTTTCATTATTTCATCTGTTTTTTCTGAAGCAACTTTCTTCATTCGTAACAGAGAAACACCATCTAAAGGAATGTTAGTTTCTAATTGCCCTTTAATGAGTCTATGAAACTCGCCTAAAGGTGTATAGACTTTCCATTTTATTAGCTCTGGTTTTGGCACTCCATTTCCACAAATCCCAGTAACACTTGGCACTATTTTGTTATTCACAATATAAGTGTGTGTATCAGGATTATAAAAAAGACAAGTACCGTCTTTGTATTTTAATGTATGTTTAATCATACATTCCTCCTTTTAGTTGATACGTTCAAATAAATGATCTATGCCGTAATCGTAATATTTACATAAAGCAAAATATTTAGACGTACATGTTTTTGTACCTCGTTCAAATTTCCATAAATCGAAAATAGAAGTAAAGAATTTCTTATTATCCCCTACTACTGTTTCAGCTTTTAAGCCTTTATTCAATCTAACGGATTTTAACTTGGCACCGATTATTTTATCTAAAAGTTTTCCATTAGGTTTTTCTCTAAACCTAACGACCATACCCTCAATAAGATAACCGTTCTTTTCTTTCCTATCCATATTACCTCCATTTCTAATTTAAAACAGAGTGGCCTCTGTTGGATAAGCATTTCCTTGTGATATTCGGATAGTCGTATTCCATTTTATCAGCAAGGTAAAAAGTTCCAGCACGAAGATAGTAATTATAAAACCTCTTATAAGCCTCGGTAAAAGGACTAGAGTGTTCTTTTGCCAAAGTCTTACAGTGTTGTATATCATTAGTCATTTCTACGGCTTTACTTTTATTAAAAGTTCCACTTCGCCCAGCAGTATCTACAATAGGATTGTAGGCACAGGCATTAAGCAGAACCATTATTGTTATGAGCATATATCTCATAATCGCCTCCTTTTAGTTACAGCCTTACGGCTGTGGGTGTAGGTACAATGTTTCTTCAGGATAGAATACTCCATTCTCCCTATTGTTGTGATTACGGAATAAACGAGCATTAATATAATCCTGTTTAATATGTTTTTTCACAGGAATAGGAATGTAAAAACAATTATGTTTTTGCAATATCCTTTTTAATGTATCGTGTAACCGATCACTTCGTTTAACAACGCAAGTCTTTAACACTTGTCGCCATCTATCAGCATCTCTCACTTTGATACCGCTAGCGTTAGGCGAACATAATGCAAAGATTTTGCCTTGCAATTTATCTACGGAAAGTTCCATAATGAAACCTTTCCAGAGATCACAATGTAAATAACAATCAAAGCTATAAACCACATACATTTATCTTTTGTGTCGCTTATAAATTGTTCACGTTTACATTGAGGACAATCGTATCTGTGTTCTAAAGCACCAGAACGATTATTAAAGTAAGTATGTTTTGCCATACTATCCTCCTTTTGTTTAGCTGACATCGTCAGTACCTAGGAACTACCCTAGATATACAGGGGGTATAATCCCCCTGTTTCGTCTATTTTTTAAAGTTATGATTCCACGGATCATATTTTGCTTTACCACCATCAGTTGGTAATAAAATAGGATTGCCTAAATCAGAAGAAGTATAAGCTCCACCGTAAAAAATTAATGTAGCTCTAGAAAACTCCTCCATAATAATTTGACAACCTGAATATGGGATTTTCTGAACCTCAACTATCCCTTTAATATTCATCTTAACTTTACTGCTCTAGGATTATGGCTGAAGATAATTAAACCACCAAGCTCTTGTAAGAATCTTGATCTATCTTCAGTTACATCATCACTATTCGCATAGTTAGTTATCGCATTAGCTAAAGAATAATGATCAGTTTCGAAATAAGGTTCAGAAACATTACGTTTTAATTTCGCATATATTTCTGCCTTTTCGTAATCTGAAACAGAATGGGATTTAAACAATTTTACAATCTTTGTAGAATTAGTTTTTACCTTTTCTGCATCTTTTAGCTTTTGCAAGTTTTCCTGAAATACTTCAGGATTGCTTACTAACTCTAATTGCTTTTTCATTTTATGGATTATTTTAATAGCTTGGGTATCACGTTCCAAATCTATTAAAACTTTTCCAAGGTGTTTTTGATAAAAGCGATTAAGTATGCTAGGAACTACCATTCCATTAGTACAAACCAATCTGTAAATAAAAGGTTGTATCAATAGTGTTTGAGTTCCTATTTCGCTATTTGTGATAGTAATGCCTCCTTGTACCACATCATCTTTTTTGACTTCTCCTTTTAACTTTGGAGTGATAGCAGTTAATTGCAAGTAATCTCCATCATATCGAGATTGTTGAATTTCTGCCCCCATATCCATAAGTTTATCAAGAGTGTGATGAGCAATTAAATCATTATCTAATCTTTTATAACGATTTGACAATATTGCCCTCACATTTGTTTTATTACATCTAACCATTAGATCACGATCTTCTTTGTATGAGATCCATTTGTTTAGATTGTAATTAACAAGGTCAGGAAAAGGTAAGCATTTTCTTATATAGCTAGTTCCAATTTCTAACTTGCTACATAATTGACCAAGAGCATAATCGGTCATAGGCATCTCTACCTTTTCTTTTTTACCTTCAAATTGTAAACGAGGAAACGTATCTCCAGGATATGTTTTCGTTACATTTAAAGATTTTAAATTGACAAGATAATCTTCCTTATGTTTTTTATCCTCATCAATTTTTTGAAGCATAGGCTTCAAAGGTTCTCCTTTTTTCATATTAGCCTCCTTTTAGTTATTATGAATGGCTGACAATCATCAGTACCTACCGACCAAGGTAGATAGACAAGGGGATTTAATTCCCCTTGTTTCGTCAATTTAGTTTTTTATTATAATACTTAACTTTATTTTTATATTTCTTAACTTTATTTTTAGCAAAGTTAAGTTTGCTTTCCCAAACAGATAGATTAACTTCTGCCCTTTCTTTTCTTAAAGCAACTCTTAAAGCAACATAATCCGTCTTAACTTTTAGCTTCTCTATTCTTAAAAAAGATTGAGAGCCAAATTTAAGTTTTATTTGAGTTATTTGTGCTTCATCTAAAGGATCTCTTTGAAACCCTTTATGTTTGTAGCCGTAACTATGCATCAGTTCGTGAGCAAAGAGTTGAGAAAATTGACTTAAATTTTCTTTAGTTTCTTCACTAACTCTTAAACGCAAATCCCAACCGTCTCCATATACTCTACCTATATAAGCACGACCAGAATATCCATACGACCTATTTTCAACCTGAACTTTTAAAGTCCACCAATGCTTTAATCTACCTTCTTTTTTAGCAATTAACTTATGTATAAAAGAAAATAAAGATTGGAGTTTTTTATTATCCAGATTAGTTGTATTTTTTATTATCTGCATATTTCCTCTTTTAGTTTTGTGTCATAAACTCATCAGTGCTAGTTAGACACTTACTAGCATACAGGCGACTGTATATCGCCTGTTTCGTCTTTATATCATTCTTTGTATTTCCATATTGTGAGCAACAAAACTTATCCCAATAAAAGTTGAATCTTTTTGAGATTTTTTTAAGTAATCTTCCAAAAGTAAAGTTTCTGGTATATAAAAAGGCGCGTGAGCCTTACAAACAGAAAATTTAGTTTCCTTTGCTTCTTTACAATCAAACAAATTACTATCTTTGTAATCTGCCCTTAATGTTTCTTCAGTATGTATTTGGATAATTTCTTCTCCATTCCATTTACATAGATATTTAACAATATGATCGCCTGTTAATGTGATTGACTGTTTCATTATTTCCTCCTGAAACTTGGTAATTGTAATATTGGCTTTTTCACATTAGGTAAAAAAGTAATATTAGGAAACATTGAAGATGTTAAAGCATCACACATAATGCTTTCATTAATAGTCCAAACCATACCGCAAAAAATATTCCATCTCCATTTATCTTTTGCCTCTTGTTTAGATTCTTTAGGCATTTGTGAAAGCAAACATTTTAATTGCTTTTTAACATTTGCCTTATTTGAAAAAGTTAAAGGAAGTATTTTATTAAATCCTTTAATCTTTATTTTTATTGTTTTCATCTTTACCTCTTTTAGTTTTTGTTGATAGGACTGCCATCATCAGTAATTATCAATCCACGATAATTAGACTAGCGAGTTATGATTCGCTAGTTTCGGCTTTAAAATATGTTTTTTTAAGAATCCGCCTTGCCTTGCTTCGTGTTATGTCTTTCTTTATCTTCGTATTTTAATAATTGTTTTTCCATTTCTTTTATTCCTTTCGTATGCCTTTTGATAAACTCAAGAGCAAAACTTATATCGTTCCCATCTCTAAGTATATTAATAGCTTTTAATAATGTTTCTATTAAATCTGCTCTTTGTTTTTTATCTTCTTTTATATTTTTCATGTTCTCCTCTTTTAGTTTTTCATATTAAAGTGAATATGAATTACACTAGCTAACTCATCAGTATAACTTGCTAAAGGTTATAAAAACTAAAAGGTGGTTTTTACAAGCTAAAAAATGAATTAAAGCCTTGCCACTTGACCAAGATTCTTTACTAAATCCTCCAGAGGTGGTTTTGGTTGAACGTCCTAACTCTATTGAGTTAAGTTAAGCGAAGTTCCCCAAATACAAAAAATTACCGATTTGGACTCGGATAATTTTTTTAAGTAGAAAATCTACAACCGTTGATAAAACGGCATTTATAGGAGATAATTTCCATTTCAGAAAATTAATCCCTTTTGAAAAACACAACAGAATAGCAAGTGCCATTTTCATAAGTGGGGTAATACCTCCCACAACTGAAATTTTCAAAAGTTTATAAATGTATAATTTTTCGATCATGGGGAGATTATAAACAAGCCTATATAGGTGTAAATACATTAAAAACTGTGGACTAATGGGTGTTTTATACACTATATTTACAATAGTAACAAACTCTGTTGTAATAATAACCATTGAAATAAAAACTTAATTATTGATACAACCGCAGTCAAATAAATTAAATTGCTTTTAATGACAAAATTGGTTAAATCAAAAATTAGGCATTATGAAACTTATATTTCACATCTGCCTCTTTTAGTTGGTGGGCGAGTTCAAACCAATTTCTCGCCCACTTTTAAATCAATCACACATTACAGGAGAAATTATGACACTTAATTGTTCTAATGGAATTGGACTAGAATTAAATGCTGGATTTAATAATAAGGTTTTAGGTACTCGCATTAAACAAAGGCGATTAGAATTAAATTTAACACAAACAAAGCTTGGTAATGCTCTCAATGTTTCGTTCCAACAAATACAAAAATATGAAAAAGGTACTAATGGTATTAGTGCAGTGCGTATTTTACATTTATCTAATTATTTAGAAAAACCAGTTCATTATTTTTTTGAAGGTTATGACAGTTATGATCAAAGTCCAAGTAGATAAAATTTGGTTAGGCAAAGTAAGTGTAAGAGATTACATTTATAAAAAGGCATTAAGGAAAAAAGATTCTTTAGGCATTACTCATGGAAAAGAATTTATGATTATTCCTTATCATCAATTAAAGAAAGCTAGAGAATATACTAACCAAAACTTTCAATCTAAATTTAATTCAAAAACATATCGTTTGGTAGATTTTAATTGGAAACCATATAAAGAACCTGATCCCAACCAAAAGGAATTATTATGAAAATAAAGGATATTTTAAAAATAGAAAGCATTATAGATAAAAGGGAAACCCCTAGTGATATATTAGAATTTTTAGATCAAACGTATTATTCTAAATCTAAAGACGAACATATTTATTATGGTAATATGCACATCGTTCATTTTCTCAGGGTATTTTTAAATAAAGATTATCTTGAAGATATGTTTAGTAAAATAATTAAACTACATAATGAATCAGTTGAAGATGGAAGCTATTACAAAAAGTACCCTGAAATAAAACCACTTAAAGATTCAAATGGAAGATGATATATTTAAAAAATTACATACCGATATGGCAAAAGTTTTTACTATTTCATTAAAAGAAGTTAAGGATAATAATTTTATTTTAAGTCCTAAATATTATGCCAAGAAAAAAAACATTGAGGAAAGCAGAAAAAATACACCTATCGAAAGTAAGGGAGATCGGGTGTATAGCTTGTCGAAAAATGAATCTAAAAAGTGAAGCAATAATTCATCATATTAGAAAACATACTGGTTTAAGTTTAAGACCTTCTCCTTATCAAGTAATTCCTTTATGTCCTCAACATCACAACATGGGGAATGAGTCTATCCATTTAAATAAAAAAGTTTTTATTAACAAATTTGGTACCGAACAATCCTTATTAAAAGAAACTCAAAAATTAATTAAACAACAGGAAAGGAATTATTTATTTAATGGTTAAAAATTGGAACAAATTATCTCAAGGAGATAAAAATTATTGGATCATGGTTTATCAAGGTCATTCAAAATTAACTCATTCTTCAGATGTACCCTCTCAATATATTGAACATATTGAAAAAATTGAAAAAAAGAGGAAAAACAAAGAATTAGAAGAAGATAAAAAATACAATCCTTGGAAATATAAAGAAACTTGTTTAGGTAAAAGAGGTTTAATGAGATGACAGATAAAGTACCTAATAAATTTCACGCATTACAATTATTTACTGATACTTTTTCGGCTGAAACAGTACATCTAACCAACGAACAAGAAGGAATTTATATTAGATTATTATGTTTTGCTTGGACTAAAAATACCAAACCTTTTTCAAATGATAATGCTTATAGAATCTGCCAATGTATAAATGATAATTGCAAAACAAACGTAGATAAACTTTTAAAAGAATTTTTTATTTGCGGAAAAGATGGAAATAGCTGGACACATAAAAGATTAGTAGAGGAACATAAGTTTTTAACTGATAAATATAATAAACAATCAAGTGCTGGTAAACTGGGTATGAAAGTTCGTTATAATTCCGTTAATAACAAAACGATAACTCCTATACCTATACCTAATCCTATACCTAATAAAAATATATATAAAACCTCTTTTGAAAAGCTTTGGGATTTATTAACTATTAAACGAGGCGCGAAATATAAGGCTTTTAAAGTGTGGCAAAAATGTAACACAGAAATGCCACAATTGGAAAGAACAGCGGAAATTTATAACGAACAGCAAAAAGGTAAAGACGCCTCATTTGTGCCACATTTTAGCACTTGGTTATCTCAAAAAAGGTGGGAAACACAAGAACAGGATCAAAAATTTCACGTGAAACACGAGCCAACTATTGTAGATAAGTATAAATCTCTAGGTTATCAACACAGAGGTTCGGAGGGGCAATATGAACAATTTTTAAAAGGTAATAAAAAATATAGATTACATAAATTTAAGCCTGATGCTCAATTAGAAACAGAGCCCTAATTCCGATCCTGCCGAGAGGTATTTCGGAAGCCCAAGGGCGAAGCTCCCTCCTTTGAAACGGTAGCCAATCGCCCTTGTGGTAATCTTAATTATATGCTAATTTCAATTCCACAGTTGAATGGTGGAACAAAAGATGTACCCCCATAAGGAGATAATATGTTTAATAAAAAAAAAGCATTAAGACAAATTAAAGAATTCACAAGCATTAACCTAAAATCACAAACCAAAATTACCGATTTGGAAACAAAAATACTTTTAAAAGATTTTGTAATCGAAAGAATGTTAAATGAAAATTCATACAATCAACTTGGACTCCATCTTGCATATTTTAAATTACACAAGAATAATGGGATTTATTCCATTAAAAATAAAAATAGTGATTTTTATAAACCATACAAAGAAAGGATAAAATGCCAATCTTAAAACTCGAT
>Ga0098047_10001019_pt1 | contig 11453 bp, 10 predicted proteins | sample 12_taG_FD_92585 | JGI IMG/M metagenome (GOLD analysis project Ga0098047, IMG submission 92585) | Marine viral communities from the Subarctic Pacific Ocean - 12_ETSP_OMZ_AT15267 metaG | ecosystem: Environmental > Aquatic > Marine > Oceanic | place: Subarctic Pacific Ocean | collected 2015-01-16 | reverse complement strand
GACCGGGAGCTTAGCAAACTTTAACTGGAGTAAATTTTCAGATATCGACCTACATTTAATTGTAGATTTTGCAGAAATAGACGAAAACACCGAACTTGTTAGAAATTACTTAAATAGTAAAAAAACAATATGGAATAGTACTCACGATATTACTATAGATGGTTATGAGGTAGAAGTATACTCACAAGATTATAGAGAACCTCACCATTCAAGCGGGGTATATTCAGTACTATACAATAAATGGATAGTTGAACCTTCCTACAAACATGTAACAATAGATGATAAAAAGTTAGATGAAAAAGCAACTAATTGGATAGATGCTATAGATAGAATAATAGATAGGTCTAAGAACGTTAAACCAGAAACAATTTTAAAAGAAATTGAGAACATTAAAGCCAAATTAAAGAAATATAGAAGTTGTGGTTTAGAATCAGGCGGAGAGTATTCTTATGAGAATTTAGTGTTCAAAGTATTAAGAAGAAACGGGTATATTAAAAAATTAATTGATTTAAAGAATAAACTTATAGATAACATACTAACTATATAAATTTTTTCTTTTTAATCGAAGTATTTATAAGAAAGAAAATAGACTTAAAATATGGCAATAGGATACGATAACAGCTCGAGTAACAAAATATACTGTGATTCAGCGATTCAACCGTTTATGTCTGGACCTTCCGGATATTTGACTGGTATAACATGTACTTCAGTATATGCAGATGGTGCGGTAACCGGTTTAAGAATTAATGGTCAAACAATAGGAATAGCAGCAGGTAGCACACTTGACGTAATTATAACTTCAGTTGGTGGTACTTTAGCTAATGCATGTTTTACTTGTAGTTGTCATGATTGTTGGGAGGACGAAACACAAACCATGAGAGAAAAGTTTTGGCCTTTCGCTGGTGGGGATGCACATAATGTAAATGCAGCAGCGGCCGCATCACCGAATCTACCAGGCGGAGCAGGTATTTATAGTGGATATACTTTTTATCCAAATACATTAGGAGGAAGTAGTCTAGGTGGGCCAGGACAATTTAGTTAAAATAAAAAAAAAATAAAAATTTTAAAAATGAGCGGATTAAAACCAGTAGGAAGTGAAAAACTACCATTACAAGAAAAAATAGATAGAATAAAACAAATAGCGGGAATTGTAAAAACAATCGATACCCCAACAAGTTATTCTAATACTCATTATAGTACTAGAGGACAAGATGGTAATGTTTATGCTATAATAAAAGAGAATAAACAATACTTTATAAAATCTGGTAAAGACGAAAATAACCTTTCACATATTGATGGTTTATTAAATTCTAGAAAAGAAACTTTCTCTTCTTATTCAGCAGCTTTAAAAAGATTAAACTTTAAAATGAAATCTATTAATGAAGCTAACAATTACGGTGCTATAGAAGAACAAAGAAAAGTATTAAAAGTAGATGTGCCAACCCCTGAACCTGAAGCTGAAGAAGTAGAGGACTTTGATATGGGTATTGAAGATGAAGATATGGGTGTTGAAGGCGAAGATATGGACATGGATATGGATATGGATGTAGAAGGTGGTGAAGAAGATATAGATATGGACATGGATGTAGAGGTAACTGATGATGGAGCTGAAGAGGAGGAAGACGCTGTAAAAAGCATTCAAAAATTAACTGGTAAATTAGGTCAAAAATTACGTAAAGCAGAAGGTAAAGGTGAATTAGATTCTGAAACTATAAAATATGTATTAAATTCAGTTATTTCGGCTGTTAATCTTGACAATTTAGACGCGGAGGATAAAGAAGAAATTGTAGAGAAATTTGATGATGTAGATTCTGAATATGACGAATTAGACGATATGTCCGATATGGAAGTTAGTGGTGAAGAAGAATTTGATATGGAAGATGAAGAAGGTGTTGAGGATTTTGAAATGGAAGATGAAGTAGAATTAGAAGAGCAAATCCCACAAATAGCTGGTATGGCAGGCGAAGCAGTAGGTGGTTATATGGCTGATAAAGCTTTAGAAAAAACATTAAGAGGCATGAGAAAAGGAGGAAACAAAATGGATTTTAGTGATGATGAATTATCATCAATTTTTAGGACCACAAATAGCGATGAACTTAATGAAGGATATGATAGAGTGAGTGAAGTAATTAACAAGTACTTTAAAATTAGTAAAGAGGAGAAACAAAATAATAAACAAAAAAGAAACAACTTTTTAGAATCTAAGTTAACTAAGGCAAGAAATATAGCTTCTATCTTGGAACATACCGAAACTATAGAACAAGAAACAGCTAGTAGAAATTTTTTAACTGAAAACGACAATATTGAAGTAGTAGGTAAAAATACTAAAGGTTCTTTAGTGTTTAATAGTAATGGTAAGGTTACAGAGATTAGTAGAAAGGGTTTAAAATCTTAATAAATTAATCATGTTCCTTGTCTATGTAAATGAACTCGGACCCAATTATAAAGGGCAAAATGTGTACGAATTTATCTTCTCAGATACTTTATCTGAAATTTGTGGAGATGATTGGGATAAAACACCAGCACAAGGAAGCCCTAATCCCCCACATTTAGGAACAATTACGAAGGTAGGCACATTGTATGGTAGTAATATACAATTTGAACTAATCCAAAATTCTGATTATTTTGGTATGTGTGACGCGGTAGATAATGTCATTGCATTATGTTGGGAGATATATGACGATGAAAATACCACAGACTCAAGACTAGTTTTCTCTTTTGGTGAGAATTTGAAGTTGGTTGAAGATAAACTATATACAAAAGATTTAATTTTAAATTATGTCAAAAATCTCGAATACAAAACAAAATAGAATAAAAATTAAAAGATTACTCAATAAAGGGTTATCTATAGAATTATTAAGTAAACTTAATGAGGGTGGCATGAATATGTTACACACTATGGTAATTAAAGAAGAAGAACCTAAAACTGCAGAAGAGTTATCGAAAGACCATCTAGCACTATCAACAGCTTATAGTGAGATATCAAAAAAAGAAGAAGAAATGGGTGATTTAGAAGAAAATTTTCCAGATGCATCAGTAGATGGAAAGAAATTAAAAAAAGATGTTAACGGAAAAAAAGATGTAATAGATGAGAATGATTTAGAAGAAGGTTATGATGAAGATACTATACATCCAGGAGAAGGTGAAGTAACACAAGACCCACATCAAGTTGGTCCAGATACGGACGATGGGTTCGGTAACCCAAAAGAAGATGATGACGGTATGGGTATGTTTGAAGGTGTAACAAAACAACACCTAATAGAAAAATTTGCTTCAAAAGCTCAAGCAAGATATTTTTATGCAAAATCTAATGAACCAGGAAAAGAAGGAAAGAAATGGAAAAAATATACTAAAGAATTTTCTGATGATACAGAAGATTTTGATACTTTACCTGAGAAAGTTGAACAAGATGAAAGTATAGAGAATACTAACCCTAAATTAGTAGAAAATTGGATAAAAGAAATAGTAGAAAAAAATGCTAGACCTGCGATGACAAAAGCAGAATTAATAAGAACAATTAATGAGACAGAAGAGGTTGTTAGTATAGAAGATGTACAAACTGATGAAGAAACCGGTCTACCTGACTGGTTAGATTTTGAATCTATATTGTCGGGTGGTATGGGCGCTCCTGGTGAAACAGGATTACCTACCATAGCCCCAACAAAACCAGGAATAAAAACTCCACCTAGAAGAAGAGGTACTCCATATAAACCACATCCTGGAGTTAAACCAAAACCTAAAGCCCTTCCAGAGTATACAAAAGCACAATTATTAGAAGCACCACCAATTGATTATGGTGATAGGCCAGAAAGAATGGCACCAGACATTGAACAAAAAATAGGTTCACAAGATTTTCCTTTAGGTGATAACCCAGCATTTCCTGATGTTGACGCTGATGGTATCCCAGATAATTTTGAAGAGTTAGTAGCATCTGAAAGATTTAAGGATGTTGTAGATAACGTTAAAAAATATACAGGCTTAGAGCAAGTAACACAAAATGAGTTCATGCAACTCCAAATGATGTTAAGGGACTCAACTATGAAAATATTACAGATAGAATCACAAAATAAAACAGAGTTAGAAACTTTAGCTGTAGACTTGGTAAGAGAATATATGGCACTACCTGAAGACGCTGTACAATTTGACGCTAAGATTGTGGGTATGGGAGAAGTAGACATGTCAGGATTTCAAAAAGGAGAAGAGGAGGAGGAAGAACCGTCACAACAAGAAATGAAGAGTGAAGAAGAATTATTTGGCACATTTGAAATGTTTGACGCTGAGAAAGAAAAGAGAAGGTTTATAAATTCTTTAATACAAGGTTCAGCTAAGAAAGGGCATTATTTGTATCATATGATTCCAGAAAAAATAAATTCCATAAATCCAGAGTTATTAGATTTATATGGTGTTATGATGTCAGTTAATGATTTAGTATATTGGATTCTGCCAGATGAAACAGCTCAAATGATGGGGCAAGGAGGAGAAGCGGCAGCTGGAAAAGAAGAGATAGATATAGAGACAGACCCACCGACAATTAAAGCTGAAGGAATAACATTCCCAGTTTTAGTACATGAATTAATAAAAGGTGTAATGGAATTATTAGCTTCACAAGGACTTCCTAGTGACCCTAGAAAAGCTGAAATGGTTATGAAGGAAACTGATACCTTACCAGCAGAAATATGGGATTTAAGGTTAGGTCCAGTAATTTGGTCAAAATTTAGAGCAGCTTACCCAGCAGACCTTATGGATGAAGATAAAGCTGAGATACAAAATTATCTTTTCAGTGAATTCACAAGAATGGAACCAGAAGAATTCTTTGATTTAGCAAAGGAGATTCTATCGGGCACTGAAGAGGGTAAAATGGAACTTCAAAGGATTGTAAAATCTATTATTGCAGATTTACAAGAAGATGATTATGATGAAAGTTTGAGTTCAGAAGAACCACAACCAACACCACAACCCAAACCAAGACGAAGTACGTCACCTGATTTAGATATGGATACTATTCTTGATAAGATATTTAATCAAGGTATGGGCTCATTATCACCAGATGAATTGAATTTCTTACAAAGCCAATAGAATCGCACTCTTAGAATGACTCTGTCGATATTTATTATATATGGACATGAATAAACAAGAATATATATTAGAATACGCCAAGTGTTATAAAGACACTGAATATGCATTGCGCACATATTTAGAAACTTATGATAACACAAAGAGTAAGTACGTCCCATTCAAACTTTTCCCAGAACAAATAGACATGGTTAATGACTATGAAAATAACAATGATAATATAGTTTTAAAATATCGTCAGGCGGGAGTATCTACAGTTACATCAGCATGGATATCTAAAATACTACAATTTTCGTCTAAAGAAAAACCAGAAAAAATACTTATATTAGCTAATAAATTAGATACAGCAGTAGAAATGGCAAGTAAAATTAGAAATTTTTTACGACAGTGGCCAGAGTGGATAGATGTAGGATTTTCTAAAGATAAAGACACCCAAAAACATTATAAATTAAATAACGACTCAGAAGTAAAAGCTGTCGCTACATCTGTGGATGCTTTGAGAGGGTATACCCCTACAATGTTAATATTTGATGAGGCTGCATATATAGAAACTGGTGACGACTTATGGGCGGCGTGTATGGCATCCTTAGCTACCGGTGGTAAAGTTATCGTAATATCTACACCTAATGGTTTTGATAGAATATATTATGAAATATTTGACCAATCATTACGAGGATTAAATCAATTTAAAATTAGTAGATTAACGTGGTATAATGACCCAAGATTTAATAAAGATTTACGATGGATTAAGACTAAAGATATTACACATTTTTTATTAAATAGAGATGAATACGATGAATCTGAAATTTTATATAATCAATTAGAAAGAGCTGATGAATTAGAAGAATTAGGATACAAACCATTTAGTGATTGGTTTGAAGAAATGTGCAAAAAACTAAAATTTGATAGAAGAAAAATATCACAAGAATTAGAGTGTGCCTTTTTGGGGTCCGGAGATAATGTTATATCACCAGATACGATAGAAAATTTAATGAAAAATGTTTGTGACCCACTAGAAGTATGGGTGGGCAATAGCTTATGGGTTTGGAAGCAACCGAAAGAAGGTCATCGTTATATTATGGGTATAGATGTTTCTAGAGGAGATAGTGATGATTTTACATCTTTTATTATTACAGATTTTGATGCAAGAGAACAGGTGGTAGAATATTTAGGTAAAATTCCACCAGATATTGCAGCTGAACTTGCAAATAAATGGGCTTTAAAATATAATTGTTTTATTGTTGTGGACATTACTGGTGGTATGGGTGTATCGACTTCAAGGAAGTTGATAGAACTGGGGTACAAGAACTTATATTATGATAATGTAAAATCTAATGATATATGGAAATTTAATCCAAATCAAGCAGATAAATGTCCCGGAATTAACTTCAATAGTAAAAGAGCACAGATAGTACAAGCTTTAGAAGAACAATTGAGAACGGGTTTTATTATTAGGTCACATAGATTGATTAATGAGTTTAAGACATTTGTTTATATAAATGGGCGTCCCGACCATATGAAAGGACATCATGACGACTTAATTATGGCAATTTCAATGGCATTATATGTATCTCAAAATTCTTTTGCAGAATTAGAGAGAAATACAAATCAAGCAAAAGCAATGTTAGATAGTTGGGTTACACATGAAACAGCTAGAGAGGAAACAGGGGCAAGACCACAACCAGCGTTCAGGCCACATACAGTTTCAGGTAGGCCAGTTAATATGGACCCAAATAATCCGAAAGAATATTTATGGTTGTTCGGGGGACTAAAATAATAATTATATGGGTGTAAGAAAAGTAGGTGGTAATAAATGTGGAAAAGGATTAACTAGAAATCGTTTTGGGCGTTGTATTAAAAAGAACTTAAGACAAGCACTAGACCAAACGGTTTATGAATGGATATGGTTCCCACCTGACTTGGATAAAAGAAACGTACAATCAGCTGTCCCATTTGAACCTATTCCAGAAGTTGATTGTGATGTAACATATGTATTAGAAGATTATGTTATATGTGATTATGTTGTCTAGATAATTGACAACCGATATTTTTATCGTAAATTTAAGATTATGGCAGAAAAAAAGAATTTAACAGTATTTCAGAGATTAGCGTCCTTATTTGGTCCACAAGGCCCAAGAGCACCAAAACCATCCTATGATTTTGATAAGGAAGTTCTTTTAAGAACAGACAATAAATCTCAGTTCGAAAAAGAAAAACTCCAGGCTCAACAGACAGCTTATTTAACTAATCAATGGAGTAAGGTAGAAAATCAACTTTACCAACAAGCAGTATATTATGAACCTACAAGATTAGCTTCTTATTATGACTATGAATCTATGGAGTTTACTCCAGAAATTTCAGCAGCTTTAGATATTATGGCAGACGAAGCAACTACAATGTCAGAACAAGGATTTATGTTGAATATATATTCTGAATCAAAAAGGATAAAAAGTATATTAGCAGATTTATTTAATAATGTAATAGACATCGAAACCAATCTACCAATGTGGGTGAGAAATACCTGTAAATATGGTGATAATTTCGTATACCTTAAAGTAGACCCTAAGAAAGGACTTCTAGGGGTCAACCAATTACCTAATATAGAAATTGAAAGACTTGAAAATAAACCAGACGCATATGGTACTGGGGCATTTGATGGTGACACTGAAGAAAGAAAGATAGAGTTTGGCTGGAAAGATAAGGACATGATTTTTAAAAATTGGGAAGTCGCTCATTTTAGATTATTAGGGGATGATAGGAGATTACCATATGGTACATCAGTACTAGATAAATCTAGAAGAATATGGAAACAATTATTATTAGCAGAAGATGCTATGTTAATTTATAGAACCTCTAGAGCCCCAGAGAGAAGAGTATTTAAAGTGTATGTTGGAAACATGGATGATAAAGATGTGGAGGCTTATGTACAAAGAATCGCTAATAAGTTTAAAAGAGACCAGGTTGTAGACCCAATAAATGGTAATGTAGACTTAAGATATAATCAGTTAGCTGTAGACCAAGATTATTTTATACCTGTTCGTGACCCAGCAGCACCGATGCCTATAGAAACTTTACCTGGTGCACAGAATTTAAGTGAGATAGCGGATATAGAATACATACAGAAAAAATTATTAGCAGCATTAAGAGTACCTAAAGCTTTCTTAGGTTTTGAAGAAGTAGTGGGAGAAGGTAAAAACTTATCATTACAAGATATTAGATTTGCAAGAACAATAAATCATATACAAAAAGCTATTATACAAGAATTAAATAAGATAGCAATAATTCATTTGTATATATTAGGGTTTGAGGATGAATTAGATAATTTTACATTAGGATTAACTAATCCGTCTACACAATCAGATTTATTAAAGATTGAATTATGGAAAGAAAAAGTGACACTATATAGAGATTGTGTTACCGACCCAGGAAATGGAATTCAGGCAACGTCATCAACGTGGGCTAAAAAGAATGTATTGGGTATGAGTGATGAAGAAGTTAAGTTAGACTTACAACAACAAAGAATAGAGAAAGCCGTTGGTGAAGAACTAGGCAAAACTGGAGAAGTTATAACAAGTACTGGTATATTCGATAAGATTGATGAATTATATGGAGCACCAAAAGTAGAGGGCGAAGAAGGAGCAGAAGCCGGTGCAGATACAGGTGAAGAAGAGGGAGGATTTGGCGAGACACCACCCCCACCACCAACAGGAGGAGGCGGAGAAGAAGGTGGCGCACCCCCAGAAGAACCAGCAGCTGAAGAAGGAGGAGCTGGAGGAGCAGATATGGGAGCGGAGTTAGAAATAGAAATGTTTACCAGAGAATCGGGCCTTCCATTAATCCTAGAGGACAGGTTAAATAATGGTAGCATCAAACTAAATAAGGGGGTTAAGAAATTGGAACACGTTAGTAAGAACCTCGAAGATTTACTAAAAGATTAGATATTTATATTAAAATATAATTTATGTTTGGTAAAATAAAAAAAGGAATTAACGACATTCTAACAGAATCATATTCTAACAAAAAAACATTTAAAAGAAATTTTAATGTATTAATGGGGTCTTTAAGGAAGACTAAAACCCTAAGAGAATTTTTTACACTATACGGTGAAATAGATAAACAGAGATTCACAGATAAAAATGAAGCAAGAATTTTCTTAGAAAATATCCTATCTGAATTAAAATCTAAATCTAATGTCCTAATAAAAGAATCTGACAATATCAATAAACTCTTAGAGAGTAGCCCTTATTATAAAGGTGACACCGAAAAGATATATCAGAAGTTAGACACCCTTATTTTTGAAAATTTTTCTTACAACCCAAGACAACATAATGATATAAAAAAAGAATTGGTTGGATTTTTAAATCAACCGGAAAACTCAATTAATGAAACTACCTCTGTAAGACATTCTTTATTAGTTTCTAGTTTAGCTAAATTATATAATGAGAAATACTCATCTTTAAGTGAATCAGAAAAAGATAAATTAAAAGAATACCTATCTATTAAAAGAGACACACTAAAAGAAAAAGTAGACTCCACTAAAGATAACTTAAATAATATATTAAGTAACCTAATTAATGAATCTACTGATGAAGAATTAAAAAACAAACTTTTAACGGTAGAAAATGAAGTGGTTAATTGTGGTTACAAGAAGAAAGACTTATTCAGGTTACAACAATTAGAGGAAGACCTATCCTAATATTATTTTGACTTCTACAGTATTACTTAGTATATTTTATATATAAAGTAGAATATATTATGAAGTCAGGAAAACAAATCAAATTTAATATACATCCTAGTTTTAAAACTAACTATGGAACTGTAGACTATAGGAATTTTAAATCTCTATATATTAATTTCTCATCCTGGGCCGAGCCAATTAATGAAGTGAGTAATTGGGTTAGAGTTGTTGGATTGTTAAAAAGAGATATTAAAATGAGTTTAAATGAAGTATTGGACAATAACCTATTCAAATTAGATAAAAATATTGTAGATTTAGACTTACGTACCAGTGGTATCGAACCAAACAAAAGAAGTTATGTTTCTTGTGAAATAACATTGTTTCTTAGAGTTAAGGAAGATATCAGGTCTCAGGGTATTAAAGATTCTGTATACAAAATAACCCGCCATATTGTAAATCAGAATTTTAGAAATAACAAATACTTTAACTTCCACCCCAATAAAAAATAATTTTATTTATCTATCTTGTATTTATATGTAAAGATATTAATCTATGCGTATACTTGAAGCAAACGAAATCGGTAAAGGAGTCCTATTAGAGAATGATGCGGGGCACATATCTCCACATTACGAATTAAATAAAAAAATAATAACAGAGACCAAAGGATTTAAAGATTCCGATGGGGTTTTTATTTATGCTGTTTTACAAAAATGTGGTGTACAAAATAGAAATGGTAGAGTATACCCCGCAGAGATACTAAAAAGAGAAGTAGACAAATACCAACAATTAATAGGGCAAGGAAGAGCCTTATCCGAATTAAACCATCCAGAATCATCATTAGTAGATTTAGAAAGAAGTTCTCACAGAGTTGTAGAAACTTTTTGGGACGGAGATACATTGATGGGAAAACTCCAAATACTAACCTCACCAGCTTACCATAAGACTGGGATTATTTCATGTGTGGGCGATATAGCAGCTAATTTATTAAGACACGGTGTTACTCTAGGGATTTCTTCTAGGGGTGTGGGGTCATTAAAAAGTGAAGGAGGAAAAAATATAGTACAAGATGATTTTGAGTTAATATGTTTTGATTTAGTGTCCTCACCATCAACTCCAGGAGCTTATTTATTCAACGACATGAAGGACAAAGACAAATATGCAGAGACGATAGAAGAAGCTATACCACCAGCAGATTATTCAGCCCCAAAATCAGATGCTTTATCTATGATGAAGAAGTTAGATAACTTTTTAGATAGGTAAACTTACTTTTTAAGGGTTTTGACGTATAAAACACAAACTTTTTACAGTCCCCTTCATATTTATTTATGAATAAAACTATAATAAAAATATAACAGATAATTTATGAGTAACAAATCCTTACTTGAATCGGCTCTGATTGAAGCCCAACAGATTGAAGAAACTGTGAAATCCAATGCAAAAGAAATACTTGCTTCTACTATGAAGGAAGAAATTGAAGAACTGGTAAAAGAATCATTATCTAATAATGGTTTAAGAAAACAAAAGGTAATAAAAGAACAAGAACTCGAAGCAATGGTTGATGACGAAGAAGTTATTGACATAGACGATGAGGAAGATGATGACGAAATGGAAGACGTTTTAGCTATGGCGGACGAAGTAGACGCAGAAGAAATTCCATCACCTGAAGGCGAAGACGAGTTTGAACCACTAGACTTAACACAAG
>Ga0098047_10001014_pt1 | contig 11475 bp, 10 predicted proteins | sample 12_taG_FD_92585 | JGI IMG/M metagenome (GOLD analysis project Ga0098047, IMG submission 92585) | Marine viral communities from the Subarctic Pacific Ocean - 12_ETSP_OMZ_AT15267 metaG | ecosystem: Environmental > Aquatic > Marine > Oceanic | place: Subarctic Pacific Ocean | collected 2015-01-16 | reverse complement strand
TGGCCAACGCGCGCACACTCCCCCCAAAGGCGTCGTGCTGGCTACCGCTGTGAAGCGCTTCGCCTGCGCTCCGTGGGACGCCTGTGGCGAGTAACGTATAATGAACGGGGCAGCACCTGCGGCAGGGTAGCGCCTGCGGCAGGTGGTAGCGCCTGTAGCGGCAAGCTGTTGCAGCACAGGCGCTTACGCTTTCTTGTGTGATTTCCGAACCCGCCAGGGGGGCCCCAGGGGGTATAGCCGGCCCCCGCAGCCAAAATTGCATCGTAAGGGAGCCGTCTTTTCGCGCCGGGGAGCACTTGGCTTGGGATGGGTTGGGGTGTAGATTTGCCAGAAAGGCGTCTTGGGCGCAAACTGCATTTGAGCGCAAAGGCGGCTTGGTTGTAGGGTCGCTGTACAGCGAAACAAGCGACAGTGAGTCGCAGGGGGTTGGTATGTCGAGTAAGAACTATGTGTATTCGGAAGAGAGTGTGATTGAGGCGTTGAAGGCGTCTCGGGGGATTGTGTCGGCGGCGGCTCGTCGTCTGGGTATGACCCGCAGGCATCTGACGAGGCGTGTGAAGGATTCGGAGAAGCTCAAGGAGGTTCGGGATGATGCTCGGGCTGAGTTCTGTGATTTGGCTGAGTCCAAGCTGGTGGAGTTGGTGGAGGCTGGGAATGTGCCTTCGGTGTTGTTTGCGTTGAAGTGTTTGGCGAAGGACCGTGGGTATGTGGAGCGTGCTGAAGTTACGGGCAGGGATGGCAAGGACTTGGGTGAGGTGGTGATTCCCAAGCGGGAGGTCACGTTAGAGGAGTGGAAGGACAGTTTGAAGTTGGAGCAGCCGTTGCGGGAGAAGAAGAGTGCCTGACAACGTCTGGTCTCCCCAGCCTGGGCCGCAAGGTGCGGCGATTCGTTCGGGTCCGTCGGTGGACGAGTTGTTCTTTGGGGGAGCTGCGGGTGGGGGTAAGTCGGATTTCCTGTTGGGGGACTTTCTGACGGACGTGGATCAGGGATCTTCTTGGCAGGGGGTATTGTTTCGGCAATCTCACCCTGCTTTGGAGGACTTGGTGATGCGTTCTCAGCAGTTTTATCCACATCTGGGTGGAGATTTCAAGGTGGGATCTTCGCAGTGGATCTTTCCTGGCGGTTCTGTGTTGAAGTTCCGGCATTTTGAGACGGTGTTTGACTTTGTGAAGTATCAGGGATGGTCTTTGGCTTGGATTGGTTGGGACGAGCTTCCAGAGTGGTCGGATCTGAGTTGTTACAACCGGATGAAGTCGAGGTTGCGTGGACCGGCTCGGAACAAGCGGATTCGGGCGACCGGCAACCCTGGCGGGGCGGGTCATCGTGCTGTGCAGGACTACTTTAAGATCCCTTCTCGTCCGATTCCTTTGGATGAGGTGGAGCCTTTCGTAGACCCTGAGACTTCTATGGTGCGTTGTTTCATCCCTTCCAGGGTGCAGGACAACCGCAAGTTGTTGGACGTGGACCCTGACTATGTGCAGCGCCTGAAGGGGGTTGGCGATCCTGAACTCGTCAAAGCGTGGTTGGATGGGGATTGGAACTCTCTGGTGGGAGCTTTTTTCCCATGGTCTTCATTGAAGGTGGAGGTGGCTCCTGGTCAGGAGGACGAGGTTCCTGGGAACTGGCCCTTGTTTGTGGCGCTCGATTATGGGGAATCGTCGCCTACTTGTGCTTTGTTGATGGCGACCGACTATGATGATCGGGTTTGGGTAGTTGGGGAGTATTATCAGGAGGATCGTTACGCGGAGGAACATGCTGTAGGGATTATGGACATGATTCAGGGCAATGCGTGGACCGGCGGCAGGTATCCAGACCGGATCTATGCTCCTCACGATATGTTCATTCGGCGTCGATTGGACGAAGATCGCCCGAATACGGCATCGGACATCTTCACAGAGGCTGGATTGTATCTGACTCCGACTTCAAGTGACCATAAGGCGGTGGTAAACCGCTGGCGGGTGACTAAGAACGCTTTAACGAGGGGTGATATGAGGGTATATCGCTCTCAATGCCCGAATCTGTGCCGTACGATGCCTATTCTGCAGCGAGACCCTCGAAAGCCGGAGTTGATCAAGCCGAAAAGTGAGGACCACGCAGCGGATGCATTGGGCTTGGGTATGTTATATGAATATGCAGGCTCCCCTCTTACCCAGCCGGAACCGGGAGGCCCTTTCCAGGCCAAGAACGTGCTGTCAAGCATTGTGGCGGGGGATGCGACTCATAAGCGGTATGGGTAGGGTATTTGACGTATTGAATTCACACTGTGTAGATTTGTTATATGGCAGAAGAAACCAAGTTAGCTGACACAGGTTCGCCTAAATACTGGCGTAGGGCGATTGAGATTGGCAAGGACGCTCGTAAGGAGCGCGTCAAGAACTCTAATCGTCTTCTTCAGCGATATGACCTGGAGTATAAGGACGCGATTAAGGGATTGGATCGGGTAATACGTATATCCCGGTTTTATCCTACGGTAAGGGCGATTATTGCAAGCACGTCGTTCCATTATCCTCGCGTGTTTTTGCGGGTGGAGAATGACGGTGCTGAATTGTCTTCTACCTTATTGGAGAAAGTCGCTAACGATTGTATTCAGTTGATGGGCGTAAAGGAACACGTCCAGCAGGCGATTTTCGATGCTTTGTTTTACGGGGTGGGCTGGCTTAAGATCGGTTATAACCCTACGGGGGACGATTCTATTGCCCCTTACGTCTCTAACGATTCAATGAGAGACGATTTCCCTTATGTGCGTCGAATCCCCGCGCAGAATCTTATAACCGACTCCATTACGCCTCCTCATATTCTTGGCGAGGGCCGGTATATTATTGAGGAGCAGTGGTTGCCGTGGGAGTTCCTCCGTAAGGACGAACGCTACAAGAACCGCCGTCAGATCAAGCCTACGTCGATATCTGATGACGATACGGACTTGCTTCGCATCAAGATCCCTGGCGAGGAAGGCGACGAGGAGTTGCAGGCGTTCAAGGACTCCATCGAGCATGGTCAGATGGTGCGGGTGTGGGAGATCCACGACCGTCTTCATCGGAAGCTGTATGCGATGGCCGATGGAGTGGACGGGTTCATCCGCGACGAGCCCCATCCGTTCCTTCGTCAGGAGGCGGTCACGGTGCCTGACCCGATTACTGGCGAGCCTCTGATGACGGGCGAGTTTGAGGACGGTCAGGGGTACTTGGTGCCCGAGGGCTTTCAGTATATACCGATCAAGTTCGATGCGTCAGGTGACGGGTACTGGCCGACTCCTCCGATTGAGTACATCGAAGACCTCCAGAACGTGATGGTCGAGTCTGTCTCTCGTAGAGCTGACCTTCTAAAGCGGTTCCCGCGCTTGACGGTCTTGTCTCCGAACGAGGCCAAGAAGGAACCTCTCATTGCGGAGAAGCTGAAGAAGTCTTCCGATGGCGACCTCATTATTGCAGATCCCAATAACATCAGGGAGTTGCAGTGGGGCCGGATGCCTGACGGTCAGCTGGAGTTGGAGAATGACGCGAGGATCTACGAAGAGCAGATCACGCTTGTTAATGAGCTGGTGCAGGGCGCGAGTCCCCGCAGGACGGCTACGGAGTCTGCCCTGATCGCTTCTGCGGGTTCTGTGAATCGGGAGTGGATGCAGTCTGTCATTGGAGGAGCCTATAAGAAGATCGTCACAGGTTGCCTCAATATTATGGGAGACCAGCGATATACCCCTGACAACTTCGCGGTGAACATGGCCCGAGAAGGCCATTCTGCGGTCATGCAGATTGTGCAGCAGTCGGACTTCCTCCTCAACTTCATTGTCAGTGTTCAGGCTGGTTCAATGCAGCCGCTGATCGAGTCCCTCGACAGGGAGCAGTTCGTGGAGTTGTATTCGATGCTGCAGGGCAACCCGATGGTGGATCAGGAGGAGCTTCTTAAGGCGCTGATCTCTTCGTATCGGATCTCTGATGTGGACAAGCTCATGTCTGCCGAGGTGGACGCGGAAGCGACTCGCGCTGCACAGTTGGAGAACGACGGCTGGCTGATCAATGGTCAAGATCCTGGCGTGGACCCCGGTCAGGACCATCAGACTCATCTGGAGACGCACGGTGCTTTCTTTCAGCAGCTGAACCAGGAGTTGCAGCTTCTCGCCGCTCAATTTGCGTCACCGGAGTCGCAGGCTCGCCAACAGCAGCTGCAGGGAGCTGTCCAGGTCACGCAGGCTCATATCGAAGCCCATATACAGAATCAGGAACAGCAGGGCGGCATGACCGGCGGCGGCGAGGCTCCAACCCGTCAGCCTACGCCTGAAGGGATTACGGGCCAGGTCAGGGCCAGTGCCCAGGAAACAGCAAACGCCGTAGAGCGCAGCCCAGAGGACTTCGATTGATCAAATACGCGGACTATCGGTGCGCCAAGGGCCACCTTCATGTAGATGCGGAGTTTGAGGAGGAGATTCCTCGCAGGATACCCTGTCATTGCGGATCTCATGCAGACCGCATTCCTGCGTTTGTGCGGATTCACAACACTCATTCAAGAGCGGGGTACGGCAAGTTTGATCCTCAGTTCGGATGCGTTGTGGAGTCATCTCAGCACCGCAGGAACTTGATGAAGAAGATGGGGATGGAAGATATGGGAGGCACAGTACGCGGCGTACCCGAATGGGAAGTCGAGTATGAGCCTCCGAAAAAGAGTGATGGGCCTTCGGCGTTGGTAGCAGATTCGCTGGAGGATTTAAGTTCACAGTTGGCCGATACGGGTCACGATACAGATTTCTCCCCTTTGGGAGAATAGGAGTAAAGCATGGCAGAGGACTCTGAACTTGTCGAAGCGACAAGCCCAGAAGCCCCGGCAGAGACCAACGAAGTCGAAGTAGACTTCGCTACGGACCTTCTGCCGGATAAGTCGACGGAGCCCGCAGGCGAGACATCAGAACAATCCCAGCCGGAATCGCAGGAATCAACCACAACCGATCTGCAAGCAGACGAGGGAGGGTCGCTGCGCTTTGCGGACTACACCCGCAAGATGCAGGACATTGCCGATCAGCGCAGATCGCTCGAAGCGGAACAGAATTCGATCCGGCAGGAGCGGCAGCGGTATCAGGATATGTTGGAAGGGGGCTTGAATAAGCTCCAGACTGACGATCCTGTGCAGCAACTGTACACACAACTTGGTCCTGACGAGCAGGCGGGTCTTCGGGTGGTGGAGCAGCTCACCGATCATAAGACCGGTGCATTGCAACATTCCCTGGATCAGCAGGCTCAAACGATCAATTACCTACAGCAGCAACTCCAGCAGGTACAGAGTCAGTTTCAGACTGAACAGTCAGCAAAGTTGAACCAGGAAGTCGCAGAAGCGCGGCAGGAGCATGGGGAGCTTGTGGACACCTATGGGCAAGTGATTCTCAAGTCCTATGGGACGGTGAATCCCACAACGAACGAACCCTATTCGATTTCGGAGCTGGTTTCTTTGTACAGTGGGCAAACAGCGGAAAGAACGCAGAATGCTCGCAATACGAATGCAGCGACGAAGGCGAAGAGCAAGCGCAGCGGTGCTGTGAATCCAGGTAATGCTTCTACGCCTGTTAATTCTGGAAGTTCCACGGAGAGTGAAGCGTTGGAGGCAATAGACAGCCTCGGTTTGTAAGCAGATCCATTTCTCGGAGTAAGAAATGGCTGCAACCAGTACCACTGAAACCTGGGATGCGGCATGGACTGCGACCGAACGGTCCAGAAAAGGGAAGCCTACCGATAACATCTTCGATAGCTACCCCACTCTGGAAGCGTTCAAGAAGTCTGGACTCGAAATCTCTGATGGAGGTAAAGAGTTCCAGGTCAATCTGATGTACGCGAAGAACAGTGGTGAGTGGTTCGACGGTTACGACACCCTTAACACGGATGCCGTTGACGGAATCACCAGCGCCTTCTTCCCGGTTCGCTACGTTGCCGTGCCGATCACCATCTCCTTCACGGAGGAGCAGGAAAACAAAGGCTCGCAGAGAGTCTTCAATCTTCTGAGATCCAAGACGGATCAGTCCATGCTCACGATGCGCGACGTGGTAAACGCCGCCATCTTCGGGGCACAGTCTGGCAAGTCCATGCTGGGTCTGCAGGACATCGTTGCTGACAGTCCTACTACGGGCACTGTTGGCGGCATCAACCGCGCTTCCAATTCATGGTGGCGCAACACGTCGAACTCAAGTTCGGCTACGTTTATATCTCAGAGTACCACCAACGTCTTTGACGGTGTTGACCGCTTCCTCGATGTCTGGGATGCGATCTCTGAGGGGAACGACACTCCTACCCACATTCTCACCACGGCTGCAATCCAGCGGGCCTACCGCGAGGCTCTGTCCTCGCAGGGGTATGCTCGGGCCGAGTTGAGCGGTGCGTCCAGCCAGCAGTTCGCTGCGGTTGGCGGCACTGGCAACAGTGTGCCGTTTTACGGCGCTCCTGTGATTGCGGATCAGGATTGTTCCTCTTCCCATGCTTACTTCATCAACATGAAATACATGAAGATTAAGCTGCTCAAGGGCGTGAACTTCGCAAAGACGCCTTTCAAAGAGGGTCCGAACCAGCTCGCCAAGGTGGCGTTCTTGGTGGTGGGCCTGCAGTTGACTTCTGACAACTGCCGTCGCCAGGGCGTAGCTACCGCTATCACTGGTGCGTAAATCCTTATTCGGGGAGGTGCTGTTGAGCCTCCCCGTTTAACCTTGCCCTCAAGCCAATGAGGGTTCTACCCTGACGAAAAGGGGGAAAGGAACAAGAAGTGGCTACATATCGTAATAACAATCACGCCATCAATGGGATCGGCGGTCACGGTGCGGGCTCAACGACTTCTCAGGGAATCTATGAGGAGTCTTCGACGCCCAAACACGCGATTGGCGAGAAGATTGAGTTGTCTGATGGCCGCGTGTTCCGCTACGGATACACCGCAGCTGCCATCAACGCTGCAGAACTGGTTGCCCAGGACGCATCGACTACTTGCTTGGCCGAAACTGACAACATTGTGATCGCGGCTTCTGGGAGGTTTTCTCCAGCTGCTGGCTCTTCGGCTCTTCAGATCACTCTTGCGAGCATCAGCGCGAATGATTACGCGGGTGGCTTGCTGCACATCTCCAATGATGGCGGCGATGGTATCGGAGAGGGTATTCAGTACCGCATTAAGAGCAATAGTGCTACGGGTGCAACGACCAGCGGCAAGGTGGATATTGACCTGTACGATCCGATCAAGGTCGCCTTGACTACTGCGTCTGACATCGCAATTACTGGTGGTTTGTGGTATAACGTAAAGGCTGCAGAGGCGGCAGATTGCATCGTTTCTGGCGTTACGCCGATTGCGTTCACCGCCAACTACTACGGATGGCTTCAGACTGCTGGGATTGCTCTGATTTCAAGCGATGGAGCTATTGCTCTTGGTTCCAATGTTACGATGTCCGACAGCGATGCGGGTCATGTTCAGCTAAAGGACGCTGAAACTGAGCCTTTGGTAGGCTGTGTGACGTTTGCGTCGGATGACAACGGCCACGCTGGCGTATTACTCCAGGGATTGGTTGCGTAAACGTTTTACAAGGGAGGGGGTTTCGGCTCCCTCCCTATCATCACGAAAGGTCGTTATGAGCGAAGCAAAGCGGGGCAGGCCCAGTACTAAGGAGATGGTTGCGGAAGCGATTTCAGAAGCTCTCCCTGGCATTGTCAACGACGCAGTGAAGGAGATTGTTCCGGCTGTGGTGGAGCAGATCAAGTCGGACCCGAATGTCGCTGCGTCTGTCGTAAGCATGGCAGCGGAATCGCCTGAAGGTCGCAAGTATCTGGGCGTGGCGTCTTCTGACAGCCCTATTGATCGTCGTAAGACGATGACGGATGACAAGGTAAAGCAGGCGGCTCTTCTTACAGATGGTGCGGAGCATGGCCCTGATTTCATGCCTTCTTTCCCTGATCGGGTTACGAACAACCCTACGCTTCTCAAAGCAGCCCAGGAGGCGTGGGTTGCTGGGAATCAGCGCGGGACTTTCGGAGCCCCGAATGAGGATGATGTGATGTTTGAAGAGGCCATGCTGGAGGGCGCAGTCGAGGCTTAAATGACGCCTAATAAGATCCTTGATATTGGACTCCGCAGAGCGGGCCTGACAGCAAGTTCGTCAGAGTTCAAGGACAACGGTCGAGAGTATTTCAACCTCGCGGCCAAGGACATTACGGGCCGCGTGAGGTGGTCATGGATGTTTCAGGATGCGTCCATCACCACTTCCAATGGGACTCGCACATACTCTCTCGCAAGCGATGTGTTGGAACCGCTGTCTTTCAGAGATGAGACGGAGGATAGGTCTCTGCAAATCTCTTCAGCGTTGGATACGGATGTGCTTGATCCTGACGAGGACGAATCAGGAGAAGCACAGCTTGTACTGCTGAAGAACCTGAACTCCAGTACGGGGTACTGGGATGTGGACATCTATCCTACTCCTGATTCCACGAACACGATCTCCTATCGGTATTATCGCTTCATTCCAGACTTGGATGCGGGGGGAGCTGATGACGCTACAGATTTAGCCCCCAAGTTCCCCGCGTGGGTGCAGCCTGCTCTAATTCATGGACTTGCGGGTTTGTATCTGTCTGAGTTGGGGTCTATTGATTCAGCGAACATGGAATTTCGCTTGATGGAATCTGTGATTGATCAGTCTCTGGAGAGGAATGCCCGTGCCTTTGTTCCATCCAGCCGGATGCTCGGAGATCGAGACGGGGGTGGAATGTTCGCATTTAGAGTGCAGGCGGGGACTTTGGCCTAATGAATCAGGTTATTCAGTACGGTCCCTGGACGGGGGGTGTGGACTACTCTCGTCCTGCGGTGGACTTGCCTCCTGATACTCTGACATCCATGTCGGATACAGAGATCCTCGACTCTGGAGCCGTTACCGACCGAGCTGGATACGATGAGCACATCTCTACAGCGATTACTGGAACACCCTCTGTTACGGGGTGTGGCAAGCATCGCTTCTCAGCGTCTTCATCCAGAGTGTTTGCCTTCGCGGGAACCAGCTTTTGGGAAGACCACTCAGGGACATGGACAGATCGAGGAAGTGCTGTCACGGTTACGGCAGACAAGTACTGGGTAACGGCTAACGCCGCAGGGACGTTGATTGGCTGTAATGGCAATGGGGTAAATGCGCCTATCAAGTGGACAGCTGCGGCTGGCAATGCCGCTGCGCTTGATGTAGACAGCCGGTTCACCAGCGCAGGAACCTGTGTCTTCTGGGACAACAGAGCGTGGTTCGGCAATACAGCCGGAGGGACCGGAGCAGAGGACAAGACGTTCTACAGTGATTCGGTAGACATTGAGACGTGGGGAGTTAACAACTTCTTCCTCACGGATGGCCCTGTGACTGCGCTGATGCCCCTTAAAACGACTTTGGCTATTCACAACGCCGATGGAATCTGGTCGGTTTACCCTACAGGTTCCAGTGATACTCCTTACTCAAGACAGCACCAAAGTACTTTCGGAGCAATCTCAGCCAGATCAATCACCAATGACTTGTTGGGGAATCAGCTCTTCATCCGCGAAGACGGGGTCTATGAGTGGAATGGTTCAGGGGAGCCTCAGAAACTCAGAGGGCTGGATGGAGACAGGTTTTGGAATCGGGTAGACCTTGACAACCTTGCCGGTGCCTGTCATGCAGTGACGGATGCGAAGAAAAACTTTTGTCTCTTTTTCCTGCCGTTGGCTACTGCTGCGGGAGGGAGTCAGGCGACGGTAAGTAATGCCATTGTGTGGGACTTCCGTAACCGTCGATGGATGGGGCCGTGGACGTTCGCCTTCGGATCGAGTGCCTACTTCAACAACCTCGTTCATGGCGGTGGTTACAGTGATGGAGATGTCTACAAAACGAACACAGGGACCAATGATAACGGGTCGGTCATAGACGCATCGTTCAGAACGGCATCTACCGCTCCTGGGGGAATTGCCCAGAAGAACAGATGGATCTTAGCTCGACATGAGTTTGAAAAGCAAGACACATCGTACGAGGTCCGAGTCCAGGCGGTCTCCACAGAGACTATTGCTAAGACGGACTTGGTTTCGGTAGGCGATCCTTCAGATGCTCTGGTAACAGCTTTTACCATTGGAGTTTCTTCGATCCGCTCTGCGGCGATTGCGGACTCAACGACAACGACATTGTTAGGATACTCCAATGCCATGCAGTTGCGTTACGATAACAGTCAGGCAGATGAGCCATTTACGATTAGAAAGACAGTTCTCGTTTATCAGCCTGTAGGGATTGAAGAGAAGCCTGAAATGGGGATAGTGGTCTAATGCCAAGGGGATTCAGCGGACAACAGCGTGGCGGTAGGGGTGGTGGTCGGCGCGGGGGGCGAGGTTACGGCAGTGTCCCCGGTGTGTCTCAGCAGGAGCGGTTCCGACAGCAACGCCAGGAACAGCGCCAGGAACAGCGCCAGCAACAGCAACAGCAACGCCAGCAACAGCAACAGCAACGTCAACAGCGCCAGCAGCAGCAACAGGAACTTGGTGGAGCTTTACAGCAGCGGATGATGCAGGATGTTACTGCGGCTCCCGGCCAGGATGATCCTATTACAACAGCTTTGCGGGCGCAGTTTGAAACTGAGACTCAAGCATCGAGAGAGGCTCAGATTGAGCGGCTGAGTCGGCTTGGGCTGCTTCGTGGCGGTGGGGACACGGCTGATGTCCTTGGCAAGTTTGAGGGTCAGGTTGAGCTGGGCCGGATGCAGTTGGGGGCAGAGCAGGCACGTCGTCAGCAGGAAGGCGTACGGCAGGCTATTGGTTTCCAGGCAGGACGGGGAGGCTTAGAAGAGCAACGGCGTGCCCGCCGGCAGCAGGAAACGCAGTTCGGACGCGAGTTGGGCCTTTCGGAGCAGCAACAGGCTCTTGAAGCAGAGCTTGGCAGAGGCGAATTGGGGGTCCGTGGGCAAGAAGTTGGCCTTCGCGGGGAGGAGATCGGCCTTCGTGGGGAGCTTGGCCGAGGGGAATTGGGCCTTCGGCAAGAGTTAGGCCGAGCCGAGTTGGGGTTAGCGGGGCAGCGGCTTGCCCAGCAAGAATCAGAGTTTGGCAGAAGCCTTACAGAGCAAGAGAGGCAGCGTTCTTCCGAGCAGGATATAAGACATCGGGAGATAACTCAGCGAGGGGAGATTGCCAGAGCGCAAAGAGAACTTGATGCTGAATTAGGCAGGGGCCAGTTGGGGCTTGAGCAGGAACTTGGCAGGGGTCGGTTGAATTTGAGCGGGCAGGAACTGGCTCTTCAGCAGGAACTCGGCAGAGGTGGACTTGCTGAACAGATAGCCGCTCGGCAGAGACAACAGGCGTTACAGGAAGCTGAGATGATGGGGCAGACGCTCACTGGAGAACAGACATTAGCGGCTCGACAGCAGGCAGAGGATGTGGAGTTAAGGCGAGAGCAACAGGCTCTTGAAGCTGAACTCGGAAGAGGCGGGTTAGCACTTGAACAAGAGCTTGGCAGAGGTGGGCTTGCAGAGCAGGTTGCTGCC
>Ga0098047_10001010_pt1 | contig 11489 bp, 1 predicted proteins | sample 12_taG_FD_92585 | JGI IMG/M metagenome (GOLD analysis project Ga0098047, IMG submission 92585) | Marine viral communities from the Subarctic Pacific Ocean - 12_ETSP_OMZ_AT15267 metaG | ecosystem: Environmental > Aquatic > Marine > Oceanic | place: Subarctic Pacific Ocean | collected 2015-01-16 | reverse complement strand
TTGGGGTGGTGTTCATGGTATTACTTGGGGTGCTTCTGAGTTTGCTGCAAAATCTAAAACTTGGGAGGAGATGAATGATTGGGAAAGGGCTGGCTGGGTAGTTGGCGAAGGTCTTTCCCTATTTACTCCTATTGTTGGTCCGTTTGCCTTATTAGGTAAAGGTGGCCAAATTGCTACCAGGACTTTAAAAGGTAATAAATATATAAGAAAAGCAGCGTCTGATCTTATAAAGGAAGAAAAAGTTTTTGCTGAAGCAATTTTGAAAGATGCTAAAGCCAAAGGAATTATTCCAAAGGTTATAGAAAGGGATCTTAGAAAACAATTTAGTCGACAGCTTCCTGAAATTACTACCAATAAGCATTTAGTAGAGAAATTACGTGGGCTTAATGCTGATACTAGAACTGCTGAAAGTGCAAGTGCGCTTTTAAGGTCTCATAGTGAAGGAATAATAAACAAGATACTTGTAGATTCTGGAATGGAGGTAGGTGAACAAGCTTCAAGGACTCTAGCTAGAAAGTTTGTAGGACAATTAGAAGAAGGAAGATATGTAAATGATATTGGTCAGTGGGTTACCAGAAGATTTGGTGGAAAGAACCCAGGTAGGATATCACAATATCTTGGTATGGCAGCTCAAGACTTTCTTTATCTTGGTCTGCATGCTATTGGTACAGAAAAGATAGAGTCACTAGCTCATGGAAGATCTACTGATTATGCTGATATACCTATGCAGGTTGGTGTTATGTCATTAGGCTTTCCTCTCATAAGAGCAATACCTGGAGGTGGTCGTGAATCACTTACTAATGGCATTAAAAATTATTTTGCTAGATATAAAAAAATAAACTATAAAAATATAAGTGGTAAGCCTAATGGTGATATTGTTGTAAGAGAGTTGTTAAGGAGCAATGTTAAAGGAGCTAACATAAATATATTCAACTCTTCAAAATTAGGGGAAGAATTCTATAAGGTTGGTGGTGTTAATTACCTTGGCAAAGATCATATTTTGAGTAAAGTGGATACAATGCCAGTGGAGAGTGTAGTAGGTCTCTTGAATAGGATGAGACTTGCGGTTTCAAGAGAGCTTGTAAGCAGGTCGAAACGCAATTATTGGGGAGATCTCATTGCATCTGCACCTCGTATGGGGACAGGGGTACTTTTCATGAATTACGGAGCATTTAAGAGCGGTGCTTTTGAAGGTATGAGTACTCAGGAACTGTCAGCTCATCTGTTTATGGCAGCACTAATGACTAAAGGCAGGGGTGCATGGGATCATGCTGGTAAGAGAGGTTATATCTCAAGTGAGTATGGGGACATGACAAAAGCATTAGATTTCCTTCAGACAGACTATAAAGAGATGGCTAATAAAATTCGTGTTATGGAGGAAATGGATTCTATCAATAAGTTTGGAGCTGTGTATGGACATAACCCAATTTCTGAAAGTATCATAAATATATTTGATGGTGTTCTTGAAGGTGAGAAAGTAGCCTGGAGGAATACTGGAGAAACTATTTCAAGGGCTAAATATGCTAAAGTAGAAGCTCTTCTTTCGTCGTACAATGGGATAAAAAAGGCAAAGAATAAAGATTATGAACCTATTACTATAGATCAGATGAATCATAATGCTCTGGATATGATTAAGAGGGATTTAGGGGAGTTGAGGATTGGTGACAAAAAAGTCAATGAAATACCTATTGCAGATCTTGAAGAGATGTTGTCAGCAGAAACTGAGCGTGAAATAATAGGAGACTATTATGGGAATTTAACTTTACAAGCGGGAAAACTTGGGATTCCTTTTAGTATAGTTCATGGTGTTGAGGGAGCACCACTGAGAGGAGTTGCAAAAATGCTAATTCCTCCTTCAGCTGTTAATTCAGGTCGTGCATTTCCTAATATAATAGAGTATAATAATCTTCTAAACAAATATTCATCTTTGTTGAATATCAAAGTAATTGATGAGCTTGTGAGTGTAGATGAATTAGCAAATGACAGAGGAATGAAGTTAAGAGACTATGATAATGCTTTAGGTGATATAACGCATGAATTTATGACTCATATAAATGATAGATATCAAAACCATGAGTTATACTTGCCATATGATAACAATATTTTCCTTAAGGGACTACAGGTAATTAAATCTAATCAGGCAAAAGGAGACATTTACAGAGTTGTTTCTGGTGTAGATACTGATAAACAGGATATTAAAATACTAAGAAAAGAATTCTTAAATGTCTTTGGTACTGGTAACAAACTTTATGATGACATTTTTGCAAATACGATTGATGGTAAGACTGGAGATGAACTAATTGCTGATAAGGATATAGCTGAGAATTTAGGAATTATAAAACCATTATACGATTTGATGAAAAACTTGTCTCCTGAAGGTAAGTCTCTTTCTCCAAAGGTAGGTATAAAATCAGGAGATTTAAAGGAAGTTACTGAGATGGCTAGCAAGATGATTAACAGACTTCCTGAAGATTGGAGGATTGATTTATATGGTAAGGGATTAGAATCATATCAATCCAGGATATTTGCTGGTGGTAATAAGTTGTCTTATACTGCATACAGGAGAGCTAAAGATGATGGTCTTATTGATCAGGTATTTGATAACGGTATACTAAAGATAATATTTCCGAGTGATTTTGCTATAGATAATAAGCTTGCTGGACGTCCAGATGAGGCCAGGAGGATTAAAGAATCTGTTAAAGGTGTTATTGACTTGTTTAATTCTCATTTAGTAGGAAGAGATCACTATGTGGCAAAAGATGCTGATCTTTCACTATGGAAAGATGTTTATGATGAGATAGCTCACAGTAAGGTCAAGGATTTTGTTGAAAATATAGGTGGTATACTAGACGGTCTTGGAGAAGACAGTATGGTATTGAAACAGATAGTATCTATACAAGGTTTAGCTTCTAAGATAAGAGAAGAAATAGTAAGTCCTAAGAAGGTAATTGATACTGATAAAATAGAAGAAGCTATTGCAGAAGCTGAACTTATACATAAAGCATTGATAGCAGAAGGTAATATCAGTAATGATACCAGTACAAAGTTAGCAAGTCTTATTACTGCTGTTAAAACAGGGTATAGTGATATGGGAGAGCTTCCTTCACGAGTTTTCGATGATGCGAATTATATTAAAATAGCCAGGTCATTTGATGAAATGATAAGTTTTGAAATGGCAGCAGAAAGTATTAGTAAGACTCAACTTGCAAGATTTCTTGTTAGAATTGAGAATCATCTTATGCAGAGAGATCCTGATTTGACTTATACTGATGGTAAGATTTTACTTGAGAAGTTAACTGAGAACTTTCATTCTCTTCTGGGAAACAAGATGTCAGAAGAAAGACCGCTTCAGGAATTAATCGATGAGTTTAATAATACAGGTAATTGGAGTGATGCAAAGGAGCTTATCGATAAAATTGTGCTAAGAGCAAACAGATTTAATACTCATCATGAAGCTTATAATGATGAAGCAACTAAACACCTAAAAATACTACAAGATCAAAAGAAGAATACTGAAAGACCTGTAAACTTTCAGGAGTTATTATCCAAGTATCCATCTTTACAGGATTCTCAAGATCCTAATAAGATAAGTAACAGGTTTGTAGCTGATTTAGATGAAGCATTTGAGTTATACTCAAAAACTGATCCTACTCTATTGGCAGATTTATCAACTCGTCTTAATGCAGTAAAAGCAGTATTTGATAGTTATGTTTACAGGGATATAAGAAAGCGATATCCTGATTCTGGTGAGCAACAGCAAGCGATAGAAAGTTTTGATTTAACTGAGGCAAAACCTTTAATACAGAATATATATAGTAAGACTAATAGAGAGATTATAATACTGGATCATGATAAGTTAAAGAAAGAAATAAGACCTGTTCGCCATTCTCTTTCAACAATGGTTCTTGATAGAGTTAACACATCAGATCCTGAAAATAAGTATAAATACTTTATTCTAAATGGCACGATAAAGCTTGGTGATCGTGTTATTAATATGGATGATGTACGTGAGATTTCTGGTAATTGGGAGATAGCGCAACATATTATTGATAAAGCCATTGATATTGATATGGCTAACACAAAAGATATCTATGAAAAATTAAGAAATACAACCTATGAAATAAAGCTTGATGACTTATCGAGCTTAAAGAGAGTAGAGGACAGTAGTAAAGTCTATATGCGTTTGAGTCCCAGGATGCGTATCATTTTTCCAAAGTCAATAGAGAATATTGAGTTACTTAACAAAGATTTTGATGAGTTGTATTCAGAAAAAAAGATTCAATATCAAGACAGGATAGCCCGAGGACAAATTGAATATAATAAGAATTTAGCTGCCCTTGAGAAAGCTTTTAAACATTTGTTTGGTTCTACTGAACAGGATAATAGTATTTTAAGGTTAAAAATGATGTTTGTTCATTACAATAGAACTATGGGTCCTGAGTTTGATAAGATGATGGGTAGGATGGATCAGGATAGGGGTGAGATCGAGTTTAACAGCTATAAGAGGGGTAATCAAGCTGACGGTGGAACTTCAACAATTATAACCAAAGAAGCACTAGAATGGTCTGTTGCGTGGAGTGCTGATCCTGATGTACGGGCAGTAGATCAAAGAATACTGAATGAAGGTTCGGTAAGACTAGGTGTTCTAAATGATGAATCATCTATTAAGGGAGAAGATCACTTTTTTAGTAATAAGAAAACTATTATAAAGAAACTTTCAGATAAGATTTCTAGTTTCTTAAATATTGTTCCTGGTGCCTACGATATTACAGCTTCAATAGATCCTATTATAAGTGGTATGAAATCAAAGGAAACACAATTAGCAAGGATAGCAGATGCATTTGTTAAAAAGATTGATAGTGGAAAATATACAAGCCTCGAGTCTTTTTTCTTAGATGGTGGTAAATTTTCAAGTACTGCTTATGCTAAATCATTAAGGGAGATGAAAGGTGGTGGTAAATGGAATGGTATAAAGACTGTTATCATGAGCAATGACATGCTTGGCAAGGGATTCACTGTTTATGATCCAGAAATAGCTCGTGTATTAGATGGTTTAGAAATTGATCTTTTAGTTGGTAAGTCTGTTGCCAAGACATTAAATCTTGATATAGTTCGGCCTTTTACTATAGATCCAGCTATAAGTTTGGAGAGTGGATGGGAAGCTAATCTGGGAAATATGAGTAGTGATAACTTTATAAATATTCCTTATGAGAATTTTGGTATATCATTTACTACGCATTCTAATCCTGGTGTTAACTATTCATCATCTATGTTTGACTTTCAGAGTACACGCCATTTAGAAAAAGCAAAAAAGCTGTATAATATAGATTATCTTATAGGAGAGATGAGTGCAGTTCAAAGAAATAAGGATTATGCTAATGGAGATTTGTTAAGAGCTTTATATAAGATAAGACAAGAAGAGTCTGGTCAGCAGTTAACAACTGAGAACTATACTTTAACTGAGACACTTCTTGATTATGGTGCTAGAGAGTCAAATCCTTTAGTACAGCAGTCATTGTTGAGGTTGATTCAAAGTGATTTTTATAAGATTCTTACCAGTAGAGCCAGCAAACATGGAGAGGAAGGAATTGCTGCTGCTGATGTAGAGAATCTCCTTAGTAATCCTGTATATGCTGAATTTGAAGGTTTTATAGGGGATAGAACTTATAATAGTATCTATCAGTATGGTGGTGGTTCTATTACTAATGCTATGTCTAAAGTATTAATCGGTGCAGATACAAGAGGAGTAGCTGATATTCAGGATATACCATTTATAGCAAGAGACAAAGATACGGGTTTGCATATAATTTTTTCTTTTAGTGATACAGGAAAATTAGAAAATCATAGTCCTCTTCTTATAGCTCAGGAACAAGCTAAAGCTAAGGTAAGTCTATATCCAGACATAGGTATAAAGGGATTAGGAAAGAACGAGTGGATTGAAGTAAGTAAGAATTCATATAAAGAAATTGGGTCTGTTCTCGATCATTTAAAAGAACAGATAGGAAAGATGAAGAATGTCTCTTATGGAGATTTGATAAAATTATTAGGTCAAGATCTACATGAAAGTTTTCCTAGTAATAAGAGGCATGATAATTCTAAACCAATAGCACTCAAAAATTCTATGAAAAAACTAGCAGCTAAGTATGATATACATTTGGGAATGAGCATAAATGCTATACCAACAGCAATGAAGGATCATCCTATTGTGCGTATAGAGAAAGTTCTTCGTCCCAGTCTTAATGGTTTGACAACTATTAATCCTTTTGATCTTCGTGTAACTCTTCAAAGAGATTTAGATGGTGATCATATTTATAAATACTTAAAGCTACCTCTCTCTATGCTTAAGGATTATTCTAATGATATGGGAGACATAGAAGATTATAGGCCTATGGATAGAGTTGAGTATACTGAAATGAATATGTTTGGATTCAAGGATGGTGTTGCTGGAAAAGATATTAGTTCTATTGGATTTGATAGGATAGCTCATGATGTATCTCAAAAGAGAAGTATCATATCTACTGTAATATCAAATAAAGGGACATTAAGTTATCTTCTAAACTCTGGGTTACAATTAGATGGAGAGTCTTTTGTATCTAAAAACTTTAATAGTAAGAACATAGATCTTGCATTATCAGATGCACTGGAAGTTTTTCAAAGAGGAGGAGAGATATTTCAAAGTTCCTTTGATATATGGAAGAAAACTCCTGAGATTTCTAGAAGTGTAGATTCTGTTGCAGATTATTTTCTTTACGGTATTTATCCAAGTGAGCTTCGTAAGCCAAGTTTAGCTCATAGTGAGCGAAGCTTTTTTAGAGAAGGTTTCGGTGTAGGAGATAACTTCCAAAGAGAGATGCTTAGGATTATGCATAGAACTCTCAGCAAAGCAAGAATTATGGACAATGAAATACATGATGCTGCTGGTCAGAGACAGCCAACAACCGATGAGCTACGACGTTCTCAGAAGCGTATTGTAAGATTCTTTGAACATCCTAATTTGTTTTTAATCAGGGGGTTATTGGGAAATGCCAGAAGAGAAAGAAAAAGAGGAAATATTGATAAAGCTGAAGGAATAATATCTGATATAGTAAGTTTCTTCTATCCTGGTGTTACACAGGCAGAAATGACTAAAGTATATAATCATTTAAAGAATGGTGATTTAAACAAAACAGTTCATCATATCGAAAAAAGATTTACTATAGAGAAAGACAAGACTCTTGGCATAAAAAGTAGTATGAGCGGGCATATATTGGATGAGGTTATAAAAAATCCTGTCTTTTATGTAAGGGACAACAAAGATACTTCTGATAAAGCAAGAACAATGTATCAGCATTATGATAGGTTAAGAAATAAGCTGGAAATTATATTTTCCTTTGGTGATGTTACTCCTGAAGAACTTGATGATATTATTTTAAAAGATAAGTATTTGTCTACTGTAGTTCAGGGACAATCTGTTTTTAAGACTAATAAAAGTGGTATACTGAGGTTTGTTGCTAACAATCAACACGAAATGGCAATCAGTTCATTAAGACTTTTAAAGAATGAAAACTTTCCAGATAAAAATAAGATAGCAAGAACAGAAGACAGGATTAACATAACCAGGACTGTTCTTGATGTATTGGACCGTCAGATGTCTAGAGATGCTTTACTTCGTAAGGATAAAGATTTACAAATAAGATCCATAAAGAAAGTAAAAGGAGATGATATTACATGGGAGTATAGAGACTTTAAAATGGATGGTAATTTATATAGGATTAGAGGTACCGTAAGAAAGAATGATTTAGATCCTAAGACAGACATGAGTACTCTTGAGTATATAGGATCTATTAGCAATAAAGTTCCAGTAAGAGTGCAAAGAGGATACACTTATATTATTGATACAAAGCCTCCTAAGTTTATGTCAGTAGATGATCCAGATGTTAGGTGGAACAGAGCATTTACACAAGCAACACAAGTTGGAATGCTACAAGCACAAGATATAGTTAACCAAAATCTAGAGCCAGTTCGTTTCACTAAGTTTGTGTCTGATATAGCTGGTTTAAGAAGGGGGATAAGTGACTCTTACAGTAAAGCATATCAAGCAGCAGATAAACGACCGATTGATAAAAGTGATATTTATTATTATAATTCTGTTATAACCGATAGAAGGATAGGAAAATTCTTCAGTGATTATGCTACTGATACTAATGTACCACACCTTGTAAGGTATTTGATACAGCCACAGATACAAAGAAATGTATACTATAAGGAAGGTGACTTAGAAATGCCTTACTTTAAGATGAATACTCATCTGATACAATCTGTATTCAACTGGATGAGAAGACCAGCTTATATGAGTGGTGAAAGTAACTCAAGAATATACGGATTTGAACATCGTGAAATAATAGAAGGTATCATTAAGGACATGAATAATTATCATGATCATAAGTTGGATCAGACAGCATACAAGGCACAAAAGTATCATCCGATGAGAGTAGCAGGAGGGGAAGACTGGACTAGATTACAGGAGACTACTTTTGATGTTTTAATAAGTGATTGGTATCATAATCCAGTACTTAGTAAATATGCAAAAGATTTTATTCTTGGAAGAGGAAATATTACAAGAAGGAGAGATTCAGAAGGAAGAATAAGTTACTATTATGATTATAGAACTGGTAATATAGATAAGAGTATGGAGAAGTTGATGGGGTGTAAATAATGAAAGTTAACGAAAAAGTTTCTCCATATATATCAAGTTTTCAAACTTATTTAAAAAAGTGGCCCTACCCTACACATGCAATTTTGAAACTTTATACTGGGAGTTATAATGTCAGTAGGATGTAACGAAGTTCGATCAGCTGGTGTTGATACTGATAAGAATGCCGAGCGGATGAATGAAATATTCAGCTATTGGGCTAATAAGCCAAATATAAAAAGAAGGTACCAAAATATTGATGGTGTATTTGAACAGAAAACGGCAGAAGAAGGATTAAAGAGTTTTGCAAGAGATATTTTAGATTCTCCTTGGACAAAAGAACAGAACTTTACTGATAAACAGTTAAAAAGATTAAAAGTAGCTATTGACGGATATAATAAAGATATACTTGGAAAGTTTAAGAATATAGCTGGTATTTTTGCTGTTCCCAGGGGTTTGGCAAGGTTAGATCCAACATCTAATAAAATGCTTTTTGCTTTGGAAGAAGCTAAGAATTTTGAACGCAATAAGATGAGCTATGTAGAGTTTGGTGTTCAGGAAATCAAGGATATTATATTATCTGCTCATGTTGGTATAGGTAAAGGAAGCAGATTTTTTGGAAATAAGAGTTATAAGGAATTCAGGAAAATCAGAGATAAGCTGGCAAAAGCAAAAGATCACCAAATGGAACTAGATGCTTATGCTGAGATAGAGGGTTTTTATAGTAAAGACAATGGAAGGCTTTTCGGAGAATATCGCACTTTGGTTAAGCTTAGCAGTAAGAGGCCAAAGAGTGGAGAGATGTCTGAACTTGAAATAGCAATTCGTGATGGATATACATATAATGATCCTGCAACAAATCTGGATAAGCGTGTTAAGTATGATCCCGAGATAGTTATAGCAGTTAAGAAGTCACATAATCTATTAGATGATATTGGTAATGTTAATATTATGGCTTTGAAAAAGATGAAAAATATCATTAGTTTTAAGTATTCCAGGTTCAATAAGGACTGGACAAAGCTTACCGACAAACTGGATGCTGCAGCTGAAAGAATAAAGACTGGTATAGGTGTGGGAGATTATTTTCCTAAGATAATACTTGAAACCATGTATGATATGAAGGTAAAGCTTGAAAATACTGTTATGGAGCCAAGTATAGAAACTTCAAATCGATATCTGCATGAATTAAATAGTATCTCAGATAGATTGATACAACAATTAAATCAACCACCCAAAAATACAGAGGCAGCAAGCAGGAATTTGGAACTTATATGGGAGTCTGATCCATTTGTAGTATTAGAGAAATATTCCAGGGATGCAATTCAGTTTAATAAAAATATTCATATTCAAAGTGCGTATCTTGAAGCAATGAGGGATATTCCTAATATGGACCTTCCTTTCTTAAAAGGTATGAAAAGTTTTATTATGGAAGAATATCTTGTTGCTAATACTGAAGGTAGAGGTAGATCCAAGTTTGTAAATGAAACAGTACGTATTGTGAACAGTTTCCAGACAGGAAGAACTATGGGAATGAACATAACTGGTGGTATAAAGAATGCTGCTAGTGTATTGCATTATTTGTCCAGGGTAGGTCCTAGAGCTATAAAAAAGGCAAAGAAGGCATATCAGGATCCAGAAATGAAAGCTATTGTTGATAAAGTTGAACGAGAAGAAGGATTTCTGTTTACTCCAACTAATAGTGCAATTATGATGGAAGGTTTAGTAGGAAAGGATAAATATCGTGCAAAAGACTTATTTTTTGATCAAGAAACTGGTGAATACTACTATAAAGATAAAAAAGTAAGAGATTGGATAGAAAAGGGAGCAGATAAAACACTTAGTTCCTTGTTGTTCTTTCATAGACTGACTGAAAATGCACAGAGAAAGTTTATGTTCAGAAATTCATTTATAATGAAATTTCAGGAATTACAAACTACAAGCTCACTAAGTGAAGGTGATATAACAAGGTTTGCTAAGAACTCTGCTTTGAAAATGGTAAATGGCTGGGCGTATGAATATGCTCCTTTTGCTAAGAACAAGTATGTTCGAGGCGATGGTATAGTGGTAGATGAAGTTAAGGAAACATATGTAGTTAAATATCCAAGACTAGGCGGTTTAAGTGAAGTAGCATTCCACTTAATGCATTATCCTATGTCTCTTCTAGAAACGCATGTAAGCCAGTTAAAGGCTGCAGGACAGTCGGCTAAGGCTGGAAACTGGGATTCCCCTGAGATGCAGTACGTTATGCGATATGCAGGCGTATTAGGGCTTATTCAGCTAGGTTCTATACTATTAAACGCTGATCTCAATAATATCTTAGAAAATGAGACTCTTAACAGATTAAGCAGGATTGAAAGAGATATAGTAGAATACGATGATGATAAAAGAGCTACATTTGGTCTATTATCTGAATTTTCAGGCCCAACAATTGGACATTTAAAGTATTTCAGTATAATGAGTGGTCTTACAAAGCTTGACTCTCCAACAGCTAAAATACTTCTTGGAAATGTAGATTATACCCAAGATACTGAAGAAAGTAGAAGATATACTGATTATCAATATAGTACTGAATATGGAAGATGGCAGCATAAGATTTGGCCTGCACTACGTGACGGAAGGGGACCAGATTTATTTCGGCATTATCTCTCACTCTATCCAACTACTTGGATAAAAGAATATAGGAAGAAGATAGGAATAAAGAGACCGAGTAAATCTAAATATACTACAGAAGAGATATTGACCTCCCTCCGTCAACTTTAGAAAACTAGTTTATTTCAACTATAGAAGATAGTTTCAAATGATTGAATAAATGTATCCT
>Ga0098047_10001009_pt1 | contig 11494 bp, 3 predicted proteins | sample 12_taG_FD_92585 | JGI IMG/M metagenome (GOLD analysis project Ga0098047, IMG submission 92585) | Marine viral communities from the Subarctic Pacific Ocean - 12_ETSP_OMZ_AT15267 metaG | ecosystem: Environmental > Aquatic > Marine > Oceanic | place: Subarctic Pacific Ocean | collected 2015-01-16 | reverse complement strand
TCTCTTTAACAGCACAAACGATATAGAAATTTTTAATAAAAAGGCTATTTATTTGTATATGAGGGAAATTACGGGTCTTAATACAAAGCAGATCGTTAACAATCTTAACAGAATAAGAAAAAGATATAGGACTTTCAAAAAAGAATGGGAAAAGGGAAACATTTAAACTCAAAAGAATTTGTTGAAGAAGCTGCAGACAACATCAGAAAAGACCGGGCCCTTGCTTCCAGTCTTTTAATAGAACTAATGAAGATCTTGAAAGCTGATGAAACAAAACATCAACATTCTGGCCCAGTTGCGGCTAAATATTTGGAAACTTTGCAAAGATCCAATGAACAGCTTGTTAAACTAGCATCTTTAATATCAAAGAAAGAAAATACATCAATTGATCTATCTCGAATGGAAAAATCAGAGATATATGATTTAATTAACGAAAACAACAACGGAGATTAAATAAGTGGCTAGACGTGCTCGTACATTTAAGGGTTCTGTAGACAAGGATGTTGGTCAACAAAATTATATTAATCAACATTTTCATAAAAGTAGAATGCATCCGAACAGCCGTAAACAGGTTTCATCTTTTATAAAAGAGATGTTCACCGAAAAATACAGCTATGACATCCTAAAAGAAGGAATACCTTATTTAGCAACTGTATTAGAAGTTCGTGCAGGCCCCAATGCGAAGCCAAAACCGGCGAGCGGGAAAAGAGGCAATTCAGAGTCCAAAAACCCTCCCTCGAAAACCCGTACTTCCCATGGTGAAAAAGTTAGAATAATAGCTAAGATACCAGAGTTCGATACAGGTTTAGGCTGGCCCCGAGGTGAAAAGGATTATCTTCGAATCTGTGCTCACGGAGAATATATCGCTCAGACCGACGAGGGAGATGTCAATCAGATCGAAATCGAGGATCTTGTTTGGGTCCACCTCCGCGGCCCTGACAGTTCTCCATCCGACGGCCTCCACGCCGGATTTATAATTGGCCTTTTTGAAAAAGCTAGCCTTGAGGATCTAATTGCTGAAATCCCCAAACCCAAGTTAGCTTTTTCGAAACCTTGTAAGTCTAATAGAAGTTCAGAATCACCGGATGTGTATATACGAGGCGAAACACACCCAAAACCGAATATAGCATATTCTATGATAGAAAAATATAAAACAAGAATTAAAACAGGTTTATATGGTAATGGTACTCCACAGACAAAACATCATTTTAATGCAGCATTAACATCTGTCAGTGCTAAAATATCTTTTAAGAATGAAATTCCTGGTGCAGCACCTGGAAAAAATAACGCATTTATTTGGGTTGGTCATTTGAGAAATAATGGTTATTTAGATTTGTTAGATCGACCCATCGGGCTGGGAAGAGAAACTATTATATATGCTCCTATGACTTTAGATCTTCTAGCGCCAATAGAGTTAAAATATTATTTTCATGACCGAGCTGGTTTTGGTCATGCGTGGATTAACGGTCCTGACACAAAAACAGAAGAATCTATTAAAGAGATTCCTCCTGGGAATGATTTTAGAGAAAAAATTGCTCCTGCAATCAAAGACCTGATTAAAGAAAAAAGAAATTTTATTTTAGTTATACCTGAAATGGCTTATTCTCGGGGATTCGGAACAAAATCAAATAATACTTCTAGAACAGAAAAAATGTCTAAAGGTGAAAGAGTCAATTTTTCGTCAGCATTTGCAGATAAAGCAGGAGCCGGCGTAATAAGAACTAAAATTACAAGACCTGAAGTATTTAGCGCTGTTAAAAATTATTTAAGAGGACTTCCTGTTGGAATAATGGCAGATGAAGAAACAGTGCTTGCTAATGTTTTACAAAAAACATATTTAAGTGAAAGAGAAACCGCCACTTTCGATGGATCATTTACTGGTGGTTTATTTGGAAGCTTCCATGTTGAGGTTCTTGAAATAATTAAAAACCATCTAGGTAAAGATGCTTTTGACAACATTAGTTATATATCTCTTTTGGCTGATGGTATGGGGGCTACAAATTTAGCATCCATAGTTAAATTTATGACATATAGTAGTGTGCATAATACTGCTGAGCTTAGTTTTAAATCTGTGCCCATCAACAGAATTGATTATGTTGAAAATTCAAAAGACGTGACTGAAATTTATAATTTCTCTAGAGCGCCACTTGATTCGTTTTATGAAGATTATTTGTCTGACAAGGCTACAAGCGCTGAGTATTTTGAATTTAATTATATCACAGAAGTAAGTTCAATCGGCACTGGCCAAGGACATGAATTTTTTAATAAGATGGGACATCTTGATAGATTCAAAAAAGCAATTAATTCTGCAGCTACTAAAGGCGATAAAAAGTTTTCTTTAAATGTTGGTACATCAGAGCTAATAGAAAATGTTGTATCAAACATACGAGCAGTAATTAATTTACATGTGGTGCCAGATGATAAGCCCTCTATTCCCACTACAGCTAAAAAAGTTGCATATGCTTTTCCTATGCAAAGTGAACTGCAGGGCGCTACAGCACTTCCATTGGTTTCTAATTCGAGTGTGCACCAGGTTCCGGTTGGTGATTACGTACCTGATCACGCCGGCGCCGCAACATCTCGGCCATCTGAAGGTTTGATAAACGATCACTTTAAAAATCAACGAACATTAAAAAGCAGTATAAATAAATTTGCGGGTGACGTGTTGGAAAGTTTAATTACCGAGATGTTTTGTTTTGACGATAAAACAAAAAATTATTGTGCAGACGCCTCCGGCGGGACCGTTTTCGGACCCGGAGGTAATACTGGACGATATGTGTCTTATAGCCCAGGTGGAGGCCTATCTACCAGATTTATAAAATATTTAGAAAATTTAAAAAATTATTATCGTTATGGAGTTATGATTGAGCATGGGGTGGAAATCGCTAAAATTGCCAATAATAAAAAAGAACTCGAAAATCGTTTGAATGATGTTAATACCGAGTTAGAAATTGCTATACAAAATAATACAAGCGAAGACCATTTTGCTTCCATAATGGGGGGTTCTGGTATATTTGAAAGTCATATGGATGACGAGCCGTCGGACAAAAAATTTACTGTAAAATCTGCAGCAGACAAGCTTCAAAAAGGTCCAAATTTTAAAGTTGTTATGCCTAGTACTCCCGAAAAAAATAGTTTTTTTATGCACATAGGAGATCTCGCCACGGTCGACGGCGCATACAGAAAGATTATATACTCTGTCGCCCGAGAATCCGCTTTAACAAAAATCAAGGAAGATCTAGAGGGGCTCATCGGAAACGCCCTCGAAACAACAGAGACCATGTCTAAAGATCCTAATTGCGATCCACATCCTATAACGTTAAGAGAAATAAAATCTAGAATTATAATGCCACCAGCTAGAAGCTCTAGATATTCTGAACATGCTTGTGCTGATAATACTATAAGAGTTGCTTCAACTTTCAAAGAACTAAAGGCAATGCTTTCGTGGAATCCAGTAATTGAAGATTGGAAGAATGCGGTCACTGCAAATAATGCTTTTCCAAACCGTAAATATACGACTAAACATGTTCCTACTTCTAAAGGAAAGCTCATTGAAGCTCCCACATACAGAACAAAAACGTTTAAATATAGAACCAGAGGCCAATCCAGTCCAATTTATAGAGACAGTCCGGAGATCTGGTCATGCATATCAGAAAAAATAAGAGAATCGTGGGAAGCCGCATGCAATATATCAAGCTATATACCGTTTAGAATCACTTCTGGCATTAAGGGACGCCCGAATCATCCTGGTGTTACTGCATACAATAATGGAATGTCAATTGATGCATTTGGATTGGCCATAAACGTTGATTCTCCTCTGGCTGGTTATAGCGGCGACGGCCTGCCGGTTTATAGCGTTTTTACTGGAATGTGGACACCAGGTTTCGTTGAAACATCAGCTCAAGAACTTTATGATTTGGGTGTTTTATATGATAGCCCAAATACAATGAGTGAATCTCCTTTTGCTATTTTTACTTCTGGTGGTCCAGGCGCACGCTATCTTGATAATGCATATACGTCAGGCTTTTATTATGTACAAAATATGAGCAAAATAGAGCTTACCAAAGACCATGGTAAGCTGCCAGCAATAGAATTAACTCCTCCGGAAACAGATGAAGGAGTACTCGGCGGCGCGCACATAGTTGTTATCGACAACCAGGAGGCTGGTTTTGTAATGCCTGAGCCAGAATTAGTGCCACCAAGTCCAAGGTTGGCAGATGAGTGGTCCGGAGCAGCAGATGCATACAGCGGCCCTGCAGGTTTGGGCGAGAAAAAAACAGATTATGACAAAATTATGGAATCTGCTGAAAACCAAATAATTGTTCCTCCTGGTACAAATCCTGTACAATGGCTATTAACTTTTTGTGAAAGAAGCGGTATGAAGTGGGGAAACTCTTTTTTCTTAAGAAAAAGATTTAGAGGAGGAGCACAATCTTGGAGTTTATCTGAACAAAGAAGAATAGCAGCTATATATGGTATTTCTGACATAGTTGCTAGAATAAACGCTATTTCCTGGCCTGTAGCTTCAGTAGATAAACATATGCATTTTCAATATTATGCCGGCGGCCCAATAATAACCTGGGAAGAAATAGAGGAGAACTAAACAATGGCAAAAATAAATAAAAAATCACGAGATTATTGTGGCATGACTGACGAAGAGAGGAGGCTCCTTGGTAATCTGTCTGATGAAGAAGCGGAAGAATATGGAGGAGTTTTTGGAGGAATGAGAAAACAAACGATGGCTGAAAGACTTATGGTTGCCTCAGAACGTTTAGTTGGAAAAGGTCCGGACAATAACGCTTTTATTGTTATTGGAAATGATCGTCATGGCTCTCCGCACACGGGATATGGGGGCAAAGGCCATACTCAGTGTGATACTATTGATATTGTTGCTGGTTTAGGTGGTCATTGCCCTGTTAAATTTGAGGATGTCAATGATGAGCCTATAAGAGCAGAAACTAATCCTAATTTTTATATTGATGCAGCAAGAATCTATATTTCACAAAAAACAGATATTGATAAAAATTTTGGTATTGGTGATGAGTTTGGCAAAACAAAGAAAAAAAGCAATGTGGGCGCTGGCGCGCCCGATGAACAAGATATAGGCAAGCATGGAGCTAAATCAGCTGTTGCTATAAAAGCCGACAATATTAGAATAATTGGAAGAGAAAGCATAAGATTGGTCACGGGAACAGATAAATTCAATTCTCAAGGTGGCCAAATCGGAGGTAAACACGGTATAGAAATAGTAGCAATGAATGAAACTAGTAAGTTGCAACCTATGGTTTTAGGTGATAATTTACAATTTGCATTAACAAAAATGGTAGATGCAATTGAGGCAACAATGGAAATATTTGAAGCTCAAATGCATTATCAATCAGAGTTTAATCAAGCCATCGCGCAACATACTCATCTTTCTCCATTTTTTGCTATGCCAACGTTGCCTTCTGAAGGAGCTATGCAGGGTGGTATAAAGACTGATCTTAAAACAATGATAAATACTGAATTATCTTGTATGTCTCATGTTTCAAATATGAAAGGTCTTATACTTAACTATCTGACTGACAGTGGCCCAAAATATATTTTGAGTCCGCACAACAAGACTAATTAAAAGATAAAAAATGAACGTTAACATAAGTACAAATAAATTTAAGAATGTCCAGGCAGCCGTTAGGAACTGGACCACCTCTGCCACGTTGTCGTGGTATAGTTTATTTTCTTGGCTGGGCAGTCCCGAATACGTGCCTGGCTATGGCGAAGCCGGCCCTGGAAACTCAGTAGCGCCTCCATTTATTGGAGATGTAATCATCCCGCCAGAGACAACTCCAGCCCAACGTAATTATTATGTAGCAGGATTAAGTTTATTAAAACAGCTTAATGATATACTTAAGAAATACCATGTACAAACTCTAACTGTCGCAGGCAATACGCCCGGATCGGGCCCCGTATTTCATAGCGACAACTGGCCCGGTGATGGCGGCCTCGACCCGGCAGTCGCCGAGGAGTGGCACAAAAGCACCGGCGCAACAATGGTTGATAATCTTTTACAAGATATCAAAGCCATACAAAATAATACATTACTTAATGCAGGTGACACTGCTCTCTCAAGTATCGGGTACGACGACAGTTTTGACAATATATCTCTCGGTTTTGCCGCAATAACAACAGCAGCCACAGATTATTTATCATTGTTAGGTTTATCTTTTTCGACTAAAGCTGAAATTGCCCCAGCCCCGGATGAGATCAGCGCCTTGGCTCCCTGGACCATCGCTAGCGACAAAAGAATAGAATCTAACCTTGATGCAAGTTCATTAGGCACTTCAACACACTATATTGCTTTCCTGCTAAACGAGACAAAATCGGATGCAGCATCCGGCACCGGCCCCGGCGCACATTATTTACCAGTTCGATACTCTCCATGGGATGAAACTAAACACGAGGATGGAAGTGAAGTCAAAGATTGGAACGATGAGAATTTCAAATATTTAGATATGGATGGAGACTTCTTCAAGCCGGCCGAAGAAGTATCACAACTTGCTAATGGCATCGAATTACCTCAGGGTTTTGGAGTAATTGTAACTGAAATAGTTGATAGTAAAACTGGAGTTTGGGTCGGCTTTGTCCCGGCTATAGTTGGTGCCACTGCAAATGAAGAAATTATTGAGGACATTACAAATAATAAACGTATTTTGTACACTAGGCCAGAATTTTTAAGAATAAGAGAAAATTCAGCTCCAGACCCACTTATTTCCAACAATGTCATTGTTTCTGATGACGCAATTACCATGGTCAATAAAAATTTACCAGCAGGTTTAAATAAAATTGATCCAAAAGAAAACAAGAATTGGCTAAATTTATTTCCTGGCCAGGCCATACTTTCTTATTATAATTTTACAAAACATAATAATAAACGAGCATTCGGTGCTGCAGAGTTTGTTGTTGACCATGTAAGCATAACAGACAATCCAGCTTTACGATATTCTGAAGGATATTACTACTTTGTTGTCGGCCAATCGCCTAGAACATCTGAGCATGAAGCTGTCGCTCTTCCTGGGGAAACTTTAGATGATAAAAAGCTTCTTGCTTCAAAAGAATCAATTGGTATTGCCAAAGACAAGGCTTGGATTAATTTACTTAAACACTTTAACAAGGACGTAGATGAAATAACGTTGAATAGCCCATTAATACAACGTTTAAAGACTGATTTTTTTGTTACGGTTGCATCTCATGTTAATACAAATACAATAAATCCAAATAATCAAAACGTTTTGTTCGCGATAAGGGCAAGTTATATTGATGCTCTTCCTGAAACAAAAAAACTTTATCATAACGATTTTGCTGATAATTCTGATTTTGCAGGTGGAAGAAGCTATTCATTTCAGCTGAAAGCAAAAGAAGTAAGTGTTACTTGTACTAAAGTGAAAGAAACTTTAAAAGCAATTAATGATAAGATCAAAGCGTCCGATCTTGAGGTAATCGATGCTGCTGGCCAAAAATTTAATATGGAAATTATTTTTGATTTTTTAGGTGCGCCTCTCACCATCGAAGCTTCTGGGGCCGGCTCACCGTCAGGATTTCCAGCATTATTATCAAACTTTTTTAAAAATCAAGTTTACCCACGAACAACAAAAAATGATTATATTAGTGAGCTTTATAAAGAGACCGCCGCCTTAATTCTTTCTTCAGACTCTAATCCAAATGATGCGGATCACGTAATCCAAATTGGAATAAGGGATAATGGTAAAGAAGGCGTTGATGTAAGACAAACAATCTCTTATATTTTGTTTGCTCCGGACCCAAAGATATTAAAAAAACTTGACCCCGAGGCTAACCATTTTGCTTTATTTTATCATGATCCCTACATAACTGAGGAGAGTTTTCTAGCTCTGGACGCCGGCGCCGCGAATCCAGAGTCTGAATCAGGCCTCTCATACAGCGCGATTCCTTTACGAATTGGCATTCCGGATCTTCGTAAAAGTTTAGAAGGTTTATATCCATCAAATGCTCTTCACTATCTTTTTTCATATTCTCATTTGCTAAACGAATATAATTGGGAGGAGACCTCGCCGAAGGACTGGCAAGGTTATCTGCAAAAATATACAGTACCACCAGTAAAAATTAAAAAATCACCAACTCCTCCACCAGAAGCTGATAATATAAATGATTTTGATTGTGAACAACTTCTTGAAACTTTGGACAAGTCTAGTAACATTTCAGGTTATGAACAACGAATGATAATGGAGAAGGTATATACTGATCCCATATGCAGAACGCAATATTACAAAAAATTTAAAAAATCAACTCCCGCTACAGATCCTGAGATGACTAGAAAGAGTCTGGAAAACAAAGCAGCTACAGCGGAAAATCTTGATGGTAAATCGTCATCTGGGGGAATCCCTCAGCAAGTAAAACATCTTTATACCACTTTAATAAATACTCTTGATATAGAGGGTATTATAGCATTAATTATAGCTTGTATACAAGCAAAACTTGGTATTCCTCTTACTGCTGAAGCACTGTGCGAGGCTATAATTATTCAAATAATAATGGCGGTGGGCACCGACGCCGTCGCCGAAGCTCTAATGGATGAGTCCTTGAGAGATCCTGATAATTATGAACTTCTTATTGATGCTCTCAATACCATAGTACCGCCACTTGATAATACTGTATTAAACATAAGTAAAATAGTTGTAAATGCCCCTATAGCGTCTTATATGACCCTTCTTGATCAAGATTGGGAAACTTTGCATGGCGGATCCAAACCCGCATGGCTGACACCAGAAATGATTTCTGGTGTTAAAGGGATGGAATTAAATAATGCCATTGTACCACTGGTTCCTGCAGATCGACCAAGCGCCTTGGGTGCGGAGAACTGGGATCCCCAAATACATGGAGTTAGTGGATTATACCAAGACAGCGAATTATTTGATCTGGCTTTGGGAGGCACTATATATGTCCCAGCGACATATACGTCTAGGGAAGTACAAACTGAAAAAAGCAGATTATTGGATTTAGGGTATACTAAAAAAGAAGTTCAAGCTTTATTGGTTTATAACAGTTATTTAAAACCAGAAGAGGAATCAATAAGAGTATATCTTTCTGGCTTAGCTAAACCACAGGTTAAAATTAAACAAACTATTGCTGATAAGCTGACCGAGATTACGACAGGTTCTCGTCCACTGGGGCAATATGAAGGTCCTACTAGTGACGAAATATCTGAAGAGTTAGCAAGAGAGTGGTTAGAGCAAATAAAACTTGTAATTGACATACGAGAAATATGTGTACTGTTAGTAGGCCCGTTGTTGGAGGGATTCGAGGATATGTTACGAGATCCTTTGGGCTTCCTTTCCAACGCCGGCGATTGGTGGGATAATTATGTAGAAAGTTTGAAGAGGGCTTTTTCTTCCCCCTGGCCAACATTTGGTTATCCTGACAATTTACCAACAAATAGTGATATGGGAGATTTTGGTGAGAAGATCCTGGAAATGGTTCTAACTATGATTGTTACTATTTTAGGACAAATTCTTAATTTGGTTATTAAAGAAGCGCTCAGAAAATGTATTGAAGAGGTTGATGTAGATTCTGGTCCTGCTTCGCAGTCTGAGCCCACCACCGGCCATCCACCTTTAAGAATTCCTTCTCTTGATGGGCTACTGTCAAATAACACATCAAAAATCGGTGGTGATATACCATTTTCGATTCTTTCTGATTTGATGGACGATTTGTTAGATAAACTCTCGCCTGGTCAAATTTGTTCTTTATTAAAGGGTGAAGCATCAGTACAAACTTTACATAATATTTTATTATATGTACGCGCCGGCGAAGACGAAAGAAAAGAACAAATTAAAGAATCTTTTATATATTCTGGATATACTGAAGAAGATGCCGGCCGAAAGGCGCTTAAAGCAATTAAATCTGGTTTTAAATCAATGAGTGATATTAAAAACATGTTTATGGGTATAGGAGAAGAAATAGAATTAGACATATGCGAAACACTTGCTCCCACCACGACCATGCTTGATGATATTTGTACTGCTTTTTATAATAGAGACGGTAAAGCCGCACATTTACAAAATGAGGGCTTAACTGAAGAAGAAGCATATAATCAAATTGATCAAGATTTGGAAGATATGAAAAACAAAATTTTGTTATATGCTCCAGTTTTCTTTCCGAATAACGACCTAGGAGTTGGAAAATTTTTAAGTGCTGTTCCTGATATATGTGATATTCCAGGTGCTTTTTCAATTCCCCATGGTGTACTAAGTACCATGGAATTAATAACTGATAACATATTAAATGCTGTTAAAGGTTCATTAATACAGGATATGACTGCTTTAAAACAATTTGCTGTGCCTTCACGTGCCATAATGGCTATGACAAATCCAGAGGATTTAAAAGAAGCACATGAATTGTTTGTAAACGCAATTGGCAGGCCCTATAGAAAGACTTGCCTTGCGTATATCGGTCATCCGGACCATTTCCCGGCAGATAATTTAAAAGATATTTCAGTATATCCAATGGTTTACGGTATAAGGGGCTTGGCCTACGGCGGCTTCCAACGCTTCGGGAAGCCCGGCGCCCAGCTGGATCACCCGGACACGCATTCTGTAGATTTCGCTCTTCTATACACAGACGCAGATGACTACGACAAATATTTAACTGACGAGGAAATAAGAGAAGAATTACAAGAGTTTATTACAGAATATTCTTTTATTGATAACAAAATTTTTGAACATGGCTTTTTTAAGCCTTCGAGCTTTTTAACGCTTCTCAGAAAAAACGAATTTTATGAAAGTGCATCTTGGAACTCGGGCACCGGCGCTGTCAGCAGCAAATTAGAACTTGCAAAAAATTTAACTGTAGCCGGCCTTAGAGAAGCAGGCTTGCCCTTCGGCCTCATCGCCGGAACGCTCGGCCCGCTCGTCGAGGGCGCGACCACCGCAGAACTCTCGGCCGACAATGTCGAGGGTTATATTCTTGGCCTCGACGTAGACAAATTTGTTACCTTGCTTGGAGATTCAAATATTTATGATAGTCTTCGTACAAAAATAAAAAAGGAATTTGAAAAAGATTTAAAGTCCAAATATTTGTCTGAAATGATTTTTGAAGAAAATCATTTGGTAAATCATAATATAACAGGCGGGCCTTATGAACCCAGCGGCGATGGCCCTCAAATACCGAAAACACCAGCTAGCGACATGGGGATGACATATGCGCATAACCGTTCGTATTCTCTTCAAGAAAAGTTAAAAGACATAAATCCTAACTGGGAGGCTTGGGTACATGTGTATGTACAATACATGGGTTTGTTTGGCGCTACCATGCCGTCCGAGGTATTTACGAGTGGCGAAGACAACGAGATCTTCACCTCCGGCGCCGATGGGTTCAAGCACATTGAGGGGTTTCCGGGCAATACTGGCTACGATCCGTTTATAAAAAATCTTCGTGCTCAATGGCCTCCTGTTTTACTAAATGGATTCGCGGGCACGGCCGG
>Ga0098047_10001005_pt1 | contig 11520 bp, 15 predicted proteins | sample 12_taG_FD_92585 | JGI IMG/M metagenome (GOLD analysis project Ga0098047, IMG submission 92585) | Marine viral communities from the Subarctic Pacific Ocean - 12_ETSP_OMZ_AT15267 metaG | ecosystem: Environmental > Aquatic > Marine > Oceanic | place: Subarctic Pacific Ocean | collected 2015-01-16 | reverse complement strand
CCAGATCTATTCAAGGAGTGCGGCTAATGGAGTTTGTAAAAAATCAAGAGAAGTATTGGGAGTTCATTCGTAACTTGAGAAACCACGACGATGTGAAGCTGGGCTTCATCCGCCAAGACCACATCTCTCGTCAAAATCATTTGCATTACATGGAAAAGCATGGTGAGAATTTCTACATCTGCTTGGTTGATGACGAGCCTGCCGGATATGTGGGCGTTATTGACAGAGATATTCGCGTAGCCACACATCCTGACTTCCAAGGTAAAGGCGTGGGGAAATTTATGATAAATGCCCTAATGATCCTTTATCCTGATTCTCTCGCGAAAGTAAAGATAGAAAATACACCAAGTTTAAGATTATTTGAGGCTTGCGGTTTTACAAAGAGATATTATATTTTGGAGAAAAATGTTTGATAATTTAAGTTCTTATGAAAAAGCCCTGACGTGGATTCGAGAAAGTATGATCGAAGTTGCAAATACTTACGCTATTCCCCATTTTGACCCAAAATTTTTTGATACTGAAAATTTAGTTTGTGTGGATGTAGGAGCTAATGTAGGTGCCTTTGTATTAAAAGCTATAGCTGCTCAAAGGTTCAAACGAATCTGTGCATTCGAACCTTTTGTGGGCAATATAGAAATAATGAACAGCATATTGATAGACAATCAACTCCAAGATAAGGTAGAGATTTTTCAAAATGCGATTTACAAAGAAAATAAAAATGATGTTCCACTTCACGCTTACCATTTTAAATGCTCGGGAGACATTTATTTGGATGAAGAACCCAACTCTGATAAAGACACTGGCTTGACATGTCATGCCGTTACCTTAAGCAGCGCTATGGAGTTGTTGGAAGTAGAACGTATCCATTATCTCAAGATGGATGTTGAAGGAGCCGAACACGAAATTTTTAAAAATTTTAATGAATTTGACAAAATAGATGTTTTAGCTATTGAGATTCACCATGACAACAGCGAATTAATTCAACTTCTTAGCGAGCATTTTATTTTTGTTGATATATATGGGCTGTGCAATGAAAACCCAGAAGATCGCGTTCTTACAGATATTGCTGTGGAAAAGCACATAACTAACATGGAGTTTCTTACACACCCAGAAATAAATATATTTTTATGTTTTAATAAAAATTCTAAAGGAATAACGTTTAATCATGTTACATAATCCTTACAAAGTCGTTCAAATGTTTGAAGAAGAAGTTGCTTATTATACGGGCGCACCATTTGCGGTATCTGTTAATAGCTGCACTAATGCATTGTTCCTTTCGTGCAGGTGGTTCGGCATCGAAGGAAAAGAAGTCATCATTCCTAAACGAACTTATTTATCGCCACCCCAGTCAATCCTCCAAGCAGGCGGCAAACTCGTATTTGACGATACAAAATGGGAAGGGATTTATCAACTCAAACCCTTTCCCCTGTATGACGCAGCCAAGAGGTTTACATCCGACATGTATATCCCAGGCAGCTTCATGTGTTTAAGCTTTCATATCAAAAAACATCTTAAAATAGGGAAAGGTGGCATGATATTATGTGATGACGAAGAAGCTGTTAAATGGCTAAAAGCCCGTCGCTACGAAGGTCGTACAGACGGCATGAAATACCATGAGGATCTGATTGAGGAGGAAGGCTGGAATATGTATATGACACCTGAACAAGCTGTGAGAGGATTAATGTTGATGCAAAATTACCCTGAACACGTACCAGACATTCCAGAAGATCCTCCTTATAGAGATCTGACAGAATTTGAATTGTTTAAAGACGTGGAGGTAAGGTGAAGACTGCTTTTACGATAAATGGATATTTTTCTAGTAAATCTGATTTGATACACGGAGGACCCGGATCTACTGGTAGGCTTTCGCATGAGTACTTGAAAAAAGAATTATTTGAAAAAGCAGAAAACGATGTTGATGTATTTATACACTCTTGGGACATAGAGAACAAGCAAAAAATTTTAGATCTTTATGGAGATAGTGTAAAAGATTATAAGTTTGAAGAGCAAATTGATTTTTCAAACAAAATAGATAAACAAACAACAGATTGGCTTGGTGAAGGATTTGACAGAGCAAATACAATGTATAAGTCATGTACTTTTGAGACAATTTACAGTTATCTATACGGAAGAAAGAGTGCTATAGATATAAAATCAAATTATGAAAATAAAAACAATTTTACATATGATTCTGTATTGGTTGGGAGATTTGATCTTGGATTAAGAGGTAAAGAGCACCCTCAAGTTCACTATCCAACCAACATATATTATAGTGAAAATTTAGATATGAATTATGTATATACTCCATATTGGAATCAATTCAATGTAGGTTATGCTGATCATTGGTGGCTTTCAAGCAGCGAAAATGTAAACATTATAGCGACTTGGTATGAAAAGAGTAAAGAATATTTTTCTATTGATAGTGATTATGTAAAGGCAGCAACTACTGGCTGGTTTGATAGCAATAGGCATAATTTATTTTCTAACGAAGTATTGAAGAAAAAAGATGATCGATCAAAAGAGCTAATGTGTTTTCCAAAGTGGTATTGTATAAACACCCACCTTTGTTCAAAATGGTTTATGAACGAAGTAGGCTTGTATAATAAAACAAGATCGTTCATGTTATAGGTTTGAGGTCGTATGTTACAGATAAGAGAAAATCACAAAATTTATAGAAATAAAGATTTTTTTGGAAAAATTAAAGAAAACGAATTTGAAAACAATATGGAACTAATCCATTTCATAAAAAATATGCCTGTAAAATGTTCTATTTCTGATCCTGAAACTGATCATGAAAGCGATTATGTTATGGATTTCAATGTATATATTGATAAAGGAACTGGAATGATTCAAGTGAACCCACTAGCTCCTTTGAATATTTTATATGAAACACAACACAACGATTCAAATGGAAGTGTGTGGCTTCAACATCATAAAGAATTTAAAGATTTTATTTTGAAAAATGGACAACAAAATATAATTGAATTTGGAGCAGGTTCTGGAATATTGTCTAAAATGTTTTTAGAAAATAATAAGGATTATAATTGGACAATTTTAGATATCAATACGGATTTACTAAAAAGCAGAACAGACATTAAAATTATAAAAGGAGAGATAAGTGACAAGCTTGAATTATCAGATGAATTCGACACATTTGTTCACTCGCACTTCATTGAACACTTGTATAATCCAGAAGAATTTCTAGAATTACTTGCAAAAAAAACTAAACATAATTCAAATCATATTTTTTCTTTGCCAAATTTCAAGGTTTGGCTAAAAAAGAAGCATTCAAACACTATATTCTTTGAGCACAGTCTGTTTTTGGAGGAAGAGTATTTAGATTTTCTTCTAAACAAAAGCGGCTTTGAAATAGTCGAAAAGGCATTCTACAAAGATCATAGTATATTTTATTTTTGTAAAAATAGAAAAACAAATTTATTAGAACATGATACCCCTCCAAATCGTTATAATAAAAATGCAGAAAGATATAAAAATTATGTTGAGACAATTAAAGATTACATAAATTATATTTTTCATAGCATAAAAAGAGAGGATCATGTTTTTTTATTTGGAGCACATATTTTTTCACAAATCCTACTAAAAATGGGCTTAGAAGATACAAACATAGTTTCCATCTTAGATAATAGTCCAATAAAAATTGGAAAAAGATTATACGGATTTGGTCACCCAATACGATCCCCGGAAGAAATTTCAAAGTACAAAAATCCCATAGTCATTTTACATGCTGGATCATATCAGCAAGAGATAAAGTCTCAATTGCTAAAAATAAATAAAAATGTCAAGATATTAGAAACAGAGGAACAATAAATGATACCATTAATATTTTATTCACATTCAGATTATTCTGATGTTTGGAAACCTTTATTCTCTCAAACAGAGAAGTATCTTAAAGGATACAAGAAGTATCTTTTTACCGACAACTCATCGCCAGATTTACAAAGCGATTGGATTGTTATAAAATATGATGATAGTTTATCCTATCAAGAAAGAATGCTTAGTTGTCTTAAAAAAGTAGAAGAAGATATAATCCTTTTTCATCATGAAGATATGTTTTTGTACGATTTCCCTAATGAAGAGAAAATAAAAGAACTTATAAAGCTTGTAGAAGAAGAACAGATTGACATTATTAAACTTGCAAGAGCAAGCTATAATGAAAATCATCCCCTTAACAAAAATACATCCCATCCAGATGTTTATGAAAATCCTATTGATTTAAAGTTTGCTATTCAACCTAGTATATGCAGAAAAGAAAAATTAGAAGAAGTCTACAGTAAAACTTTTGGTAATGACCTATGGGAATTTGAAAAAAACTCTTCAGCAATATGTCATTACTTTAATATAAAAACTGGGATGATATGGAGCGAACAAGATCAAAAAAGAGGAATGTTTCACTGGGACAGTTCTATATATCCATATTTTGCTACTGCTGTTGGGAAAGGAAAATGGACTATCTCAACTTATGGAGATTTATTGTCCTCCGTATTAAAAGAGTCTGGCGTAGATGTTTCTGAAAGAGGGGCTAGATGAGTTTAAAACTTGTTATATTCGATATGGATGGAGTCCTTGTCGACGCTTGCGATTGGCACAAAGATGCTCTTAACGAAGCTCTTGAAGAAATATGTAACTATACTATTTCAAATGAAGATCATTATGGCACCTTTAACGGACTGCCTACAAAGGTTAAATTAAAAAAACTTACAGAAATGGGAATTGTGTCGGACCAACAACATGAGTGGATAAACAACTTTAAACAAGAAAAAACCATTAGTATTATTAAACAAAAAGCCCAAAGAGATATGAGCAAGATAGAACTCATTACATGGTTAAAAGAAGAAAAAATTAAGGTTGCTTGCTTCACAAATAGTATAAGAAAAACTGCTACACTTATGCTAAAAAAAGCTGGCGTATACGAGATACTTGATTGTTTTATCACCAATCAAGATGTTGAAAAACCCAAACCAGACCCCGAAGGATACACAAAAATTTTAGAGCATTTTGATATTTCTCCTCACGAGGCTTTTATCGTAGAAGATTCTCCCAAGGGAATAAAAGCTGCCGAAGCTAGTGGATGTAAGGTAATGAAAGTAAAAAATGCGACCTGCGTGAATACTAACAGCATAAAGGAGTTTATTGATGAAAATTTTAATTCCAATGGCAGGTGAGGGAAGTAGATTCGTCAATGAAGGCTATACTTTTCCTAAACCACTAATTGATGTAGGCGGCAAGCCTATGGTTCAGAAGGTGGTCGAAAATCTTGATTTTGATTGTGAGTATATTTTCTTGGTTCGTAAAACTCATGTTGAGAAATACGACGGCATGGTACACACCCTAGAGCGCATTACCAACGAGAAGTGCAAATATGTCGTGGTAGACGGCTTGACCGAAGGAGCTGCTTGTACTGCTCTTCTTGCCGAAGAACACATTGATTGCGATGAAGACTTGCTGATAGCCAACTCCGATCAGTGGATTGATTATGAAGCAGAGAACTTCAAGTCTTTAAAGAACTTAACCAATACTGACGCCATCGTTTTTACATTCAACGCAGTGCATCCTAAGTGGTCTTTTGTGAAGACAAATTCGCGAGGATACATCACAGAAGTAGCGGAGAAAAAACCCATTTCCAACATTGCAACGTGTGGAATCTATTGGTATCGCAAAGGGTCTGATTTTGTAAAATATGCGAAACAAATGATTGAAAAGAACATCCGTGTAAATAACGAATTTTATATTGCTCCTGTGTACAATGAACTGATTCAGGATGGCAAGACTCTTATTCCTTTTTATGTCCATAGTATGTGGGGACTCGGCACCCCTGAAGACTTGAGATATTATTTGGAAAATAAAAAATGAAAATAATCGCCCACCGAGGAAATATTTTAGGACCTAACGATAAATATGAAAACCATCCAGATTATATTCTAGATGCTGTTTGGGCTGGTTACGAAGTAGAGGTGGATGTTTGGCGGGAAGAAGGACAATGGTCTCTTGGGCATGACAAGCCTCAACATCTTATTAAAGGCTCGTTCTTAACCAGCGATAAACTATGGTGTCATGCCAAGAACTTCGAAGCTTTCAAAATCATGCTTAAGAATAATGTCCATTGTTTTTGGCATCAAAGCGACGACTACACCATTACGTCACAAGGATTTATTTGGACTTATCCGGGCAAGAAAATTGGAGAAACTTCAGTTATTGTCAAACCAGAAGTAAATGATTTTCTTTTACCCTCTCGCGCTCACGGCGTTTGCACAAATTTTGCAGAGAAAGTGAAAGGACTTTTAGGAGAAAATGCTTGAAACTTGTTGTTATTACAGGATGTTTAGGTTTAATTGGCTCATATGTCACAAGAAAATGCCTCTCTAAGGGCTGGAAGGTCTATGGGATAGACAAGCTTACCTATGCGGCAAACAAATCGTTTCTAGGGGCATTTACGGGCGATTCTAACTTCACTTTCTTAGAAGAGGATATCGCCAAACTTAAAACCCTTCCAGACTGTGACTATGTCATTAACATTGCTGCGGAATCTCACGTAGGCAACAGCATCATAGACAGCACAGATTTCATCGAAACCAACGTAAACGGCGTTAAAAACCTTCTCGACCTTATTCGGAGAAAACCCGACAATACAATGAAGCGACCCGTGTTCTTCCATTTTAGCACAGACGAGGTGTATGGAGACATCACTGAAGGCGAGCACGTTGAAACTGACCCGCTAATTCCAAGTAACCCCTATTCAGCTTCGAAGGCATCATCCGATATGCTTATCCTCGCGTGGGCACGAACTTTTGGAATAAAATATGTCATTGTGCGTCCAACCAACAACTACGGCGTTGGACAATATCCTGAGAAACTTATCCCCCTATGTGTAAAACTTCTACAACGAGGAAAAAAGATCATGCTCCATGATGAAGGCGAGCCCGTTAGAAACTGGCTTCATTCAGCCGATACGGCAGAAGCCGTCGTAGCCATTATTGAATCTGAGAGAACCAACGAGATCTTCAATATAGCAGGTGACTTCGAGCAAAAGAATCATTTAACTGTTAAAAAAATCATCGAAGCATACTATAATAGTGAGACAAACTGGAAAGATTTCGTGGACTTAAACCACAAAAGACCAGGACAAGATATAAGATATGCCTTGAATGGCGACAAACTAAAACAACTCGGCTGGAAACCTACAAAGGTTTTCGATGAGGAGATTGTAAAGCTTGTTGAGTTTTACAAAGAAAATTTCAAATGGTAAGGAGAAAAAAATGAAACTTTCAAATCAAGGTGCGGGCACGCTTATGCTATGTTTGCAAAAATCACTTTTTGAGCAGAGTGATATTCTGCCTATGTTGCAAGATTTAAATTTTGAAGTGGATGGAGATGAAATAGTTTGCACTAATCCTCCAACTGTTGATCTAAGCGCTTTTAATAGCCAGGAGACCTCATCTGACGATTGATGCCAAGATATTTTTACAAGTGTCTGGAAAAAGGTTGTGAACAGGTTTTTGAAGTAGCTCACTCTATGAAGGATAAGTTTGAAACCTGCTCTCAATGTTCCACTAGCTGTAAGAAAGAAGGAAGCATCGAAAGAGTCCCGATGAATATTGTTACAACGCTGAAGAAGAACATAAAAAACCAGAAAACGCAGAAAGCAGGCTCGTTAGTAAACAAGAATATAGAAGAATTTCGCGCAGCTCTTAAAGAAGAGAAAAAAAGATTACAAGAGGTAGAATACAAATGAACAAGATATTTTTAGCTTTTTCTGTTGTGGTTAATCTCGCCCTTATAGCTGCTGTTGTGGGCGTTTTAGAGTTTTTTTTGGCTTTAACGTCGGTCTCAATAGTAGTGCTAGTGTGGTATGTTAGAAAGCTAACAACCGAACTTAACACTATTTCTAATGATTTTGATGATTTTTATGCTCAACTAGAAGGTTATGAAAAACATATTGACGAGATTCATGGGCTAGAGATGTTCTACGGAGATCAAACCTTACAAGGATTAATTAAACATTCTCGTGCGATGTTAAACAACATTTACGATTTTCAAATAAAATATTTTATTGAAGAAGAGGAAGAAATTGACGGAACCACCGAAAAAGAGAAAACGAAAGAAAAATCTATACTTTACAGAAGTCCATCAGAAAGCAATAGTTGATTACGCGCTAACCAATAATAGAAAGATCAGGACAGATTTATACATCCAGTATATCGGTCCTGTTTTTGATGAAATGGTAGATAAAATCGTCTATACTTATAAATTCACTACACTACCTAACATCGATTTTCTAAAAGACGAATGTAAGATCTGGCTCACCACCATTTTAGATAAATTCGATCCCGACAAAGGCTCCAAAGCCTTTTCTTATTTTAGCGTCATTACTAAAAACTGGTTCATTCATAAGGTTAAAAAGAATGCCAAAGATCTTAAAAAAGAGATTAATTATGAGTCGGCTCTAGGAGAAATCGAACAAACTTACTTATCGATTGAAAATCGTTATCTTGAGAATAGAGAAAAGTATGAGTTCTGGTTGAGTTTAATGTCAGAATTTGAACAATGGGAAAAACAAAATTTAAAAGAAAATGAAAAAAAAGTTTTAAATGCCATAATGGATTTGTTTGACAGCGTAGATGAAATAGAAATTTTTAATAAAAAAGCTATTTATATGCATATAAGGGAACTAACAAATCTTAATACAAAGCAGGTGGTTAACAATTTGAACAAACTAAGAGTAAAATACCGTAGCTTTAGGAAAGATTGGGATGGCAATGGATAATGACACAAACAAAATTAGAAAATTGTCTCGAAGATGCTTTAGAAAACATTAAGAATGATCGAGCCTTAGCCTTGACATTGCTCAGCGACCTAATGCAATATATCAAGGTAGAAGAAGCCAGACACAAAGAAGTAGGCTTGACAGCAGCTAAATATCTTGAGACTTTACAAAGATCGAATGAACAGTTGGTGAAAATATCAGCGCTGCTGTATAAAAAAACCAACACATCCACAGCATTGACTGATTCTGACAAAGAAGATTTATATTCCCTCATCCAAGGTGCCGAGGAATGATAAATGCGGAATGATCAAAATCATCTATCTGAACTATTTGATGACTCAACGGGAGATAAAGGATTAGATTTTTTAAGACTCTTAAAAAACGAGTCGTTAAGAAAAGATTCTATTACCGACACCGGTCCCTACATCGCGTATGTTTTACGAGTAGAAGAGGTTGAACTCGGCGCTGCTCATAGTTGGGCAGATGAAATAAAAAGAAATTTTGGTGCAGGCGAAAAAGATAAAAAAAAGCCCGTCCCCAACCCTCTGGCTAATCAGCGATGGGTAAAAGTATACGCGAGAATTACTTCCGAATACTTATCGGGTCAACCTAATCTTCATGCGTATATCCCCATGCCCAAGCAGATAGGTGACGCCAAAGACCTTGAGAACGATATTAAATCCGATCGTTTAATCACCATGCACCATGCATTTATGGGGAACTTGTCGGAGGCTAGCAGACCTTCGCCCGGCGATTTTGTGTGGGTGGACTTCTTAGATAAAAGAAATTTATTAAAGCCCGTTTACATAAAAAAAATGACCAAAACCCCATCAGGTGCTCCATGCCTTGATGGAAGCTGTTCTCCTAATCCTTTTGCCAAGGCTCCCGTCAAAGGTCGTAGTTTAAATAAGACCACTGGCGATGTTGACAATACCAACGACAACGCGCCATTAAACGCTCCCGAATTGATAAGCCTCCAAGCCGCATTTTCTCCAGGTTCTTCTAAATGTCGCCCGACGGGCAAACCCTATGTTCTTAAAGGATACAAGGCAAACAATTTTACAACTTTCGACAAATTTATCAAAGGTGAATACAAAGATAACATGGAGAACACGCTTGCAGCCATGGAGGTTATTGCTTACCATTTTGAAAATTTGTTTCCCAGCGACAAAATCACATTTAAAATTCCTAACAATCCCGGCGTGGCATATCCCCCGCAAAATCAAGTATCGGCAAGTAAAAATCGACACCACACAGGAAAGGCAGTCGACGTCGCCATATATAAAAACAACAAACCCATCGATAAGCCCGTGATCTGGGCGGCTATAATGAAACTGATCATGAGTGGGCACTTGCCCGACGGCGGGCTCGGGTATTTCCAAACTAATGCGCCTAAAGGTCCCAACCAAGGCATTAAAACAACGTTTTCCACCAACTTGCCGGGATCCGATTGGCCACATTATGATTGGGATACCTCAAATGGTCGTCCTTCCAAGTGGATTGAAGCTACGTTAGAAAATAAAAATGTTATCTTCTCATCGGACGCTTTGGGAAAATGGGCTACGGCTCAGGAGTGGGCGAATGCCAGCGCCGCAGGACACACGCACATGCCAGCGTCATGTATCCAGGCATTGGCAGATCCTTCTACTGATCCCTGTGAGAGCCTTCCACAAATACAAGATGTGTTGGCAGCGCGAAAAAAAGCAAAAGATGAAGAAACTCATAATGCCACAAAAACAACCGGCGTCTTTAGAGGGATGGCAAGCTCTTTATCGCCTGGAACTTTAACGTTAGATGTTGATACTCTCCAGCCTCGTCAAAAAATTCAATTTAAAGGAAAGCTCCAGTCTCCTCTTGGCTCTCCAGGTGCGACCGGCACTACTGATCCGGACTACGACTTTGATACTTTTAGCGAGGAAAGACAAATGGGGCTGATCTCTCGCTATCCGCCAACCTATAATGCCGGCGCAAAAAAACGCAGCTGCGGAATTGATAGCAAAGGGGCATTCCGTCGAACCGACAAGAAAGCAGACATCAAACGACTAGGACTGGAGCCCAATTTCCCTCCAGGGTTTATTCTTGATCCGGATATCATCCCACAAGACACTCAGACTGAAAAAGGCACGAAGGTCAATTTGGGGTCCAAACTTTTTTATGTTTCCTTTTTCGTGATTCACGAAACAGCCGTTGAAATGAACCCGACGAGCCAAGCTTACGCGAGACATGCAAAAATCACCCGAGGAGGCAAGCGCAAAGACAAGAGGGTAGCGCGGGATGAGTATGTGGAGCATCTCATGAACAAGTACATTCGCAAGCAGAGGTCGGTCTGGCGCCTCAAACTCGCCAAAGCAAAAGCGAAATTGGAGAAGATGCCGGAGACCATTTACACCGATATCGCGCAAAAGCATTATGGTTGGACCGATCCGGAAACGAAAAAAGTTTACGGAACGAAGTACAAAGGCGTGCATGTGGTCAAAAAAGGAGCTACACTACCTGGAAATCGAAAGCAGATGCAGCGCCGCGATCCCGCAGCCCGAAAGGCGCTTAAAAGAAAAATCAAGGAGGCTAAGGGCTCCTACGACTACTGGCGCGGACAATTCGGCAAGACCCCAGCTGAGAAGAAAAAAAATAAAGGCAAGCGGAACGAGAAGGCTCTCAAGGCGGTCAAGACGACCAAGCCATATAAAATTTTTATGGACCCTAACACCAAGATCAACCCTAAAGGAGTGAAAGTTGGT
>Ga0098047_10001003_pt1 | contig 11533 bp, 15 predicted proteins | sample 12_taG_FD_92585 | JGI IMG/M metagenome (GOLD analysis project Ga0098047, IMG submission 92585) | Marine viral communities from the Subarctic Pacific Ocean - 12_ETSP_OMZ_AT15267 metaG | ecosystem: Environmental > Aquatic > Marine > Oceanic | place: Subarctic Pacific Ocean | collected 2015-01-16 | reverse complement strand
CAAAGAGACAGAGGACGAAATTCGCGAGGCTCAACTCGCCATCGACAAGCGGATGCGGGCGCTGGTCCTCGTTGTCGAAAAGCTCAACAACGCCACGCCGAATGAAATTGGCGACGGCAACGAAGGTGGTCCTCCGAACCCAATTCGCTTAGGAGGTGAGTCATGAAAAAGCTAATAAAAAAACAAAAAGAGCGCCCCGATGAAAACCTCATCGCTCACGGCATTCCTGTGACCGTCGTTTTTCAAAGCATAAACAAAGACGAATGCTTCAAATTTCTCGACGATAATCCGCTCGCAAACGCCTTCGTCGAGAAGGATGCGTTTTCGAATTATTTCAAAGTTTTAGACCCAGGTTTGAGTTCAGGGGGTGAGTCATGAAAAAAGCAATAGAGTGGAGGAGAATCGCCCTGGCCGAAAGGCTTATCAGCATCTTCGATGGGGAGCTTTCGCGTGGTTCACGCACCATCTCGATGGTATGCGACCGCATAGGAAAAAAGCGCTGTCGCGTTGGCACCGTCGACAAGAACGGTGAAGCCGGTGTCGTCGACACCCTTTGGACCCTCTCAGACGGCTCTAAAGTCATCGAACACGGTGGTCTTTTCGAAACCCTTGAAGCTTTTGAGAACGCCACCGGAAAGGAGGTCTTGTGATGAGACTGATAAATTTAACGCCTCACGATATAAACATCCGTCGCGAGGGCGATGAGCTTGTGCTTGCCCCCTACGATGCGCCGCTGCCTCGCGTGACCCAACTATCCAGGCCACGAGGGGAGGTGGCCGGTATCCCCATTATAAAAACGGTTTACGGTGGTATCGATAATCTTCCCGAGCCCGAGGCTGGCGTAATCTTCATCGTAAGCTCCTTGGTCCTCGAGGCCGCTTGCGACCGCACCGATCTGGTCGCACCTGCCACCGGTCCCGGCGATGGCTGTATCCGCTCACAAGGTCGAATCGTCGCCATTACGCGATTAAGGGTGAGGGTATGACCCAAGACCTGTTTTTGATTGAGGCTCGCATCGATGGAGGGCTCCAAGAGCTTTGGGTGTGCGGATCCCATCTTGAGGTTTTCGATGATGGGGTATCGGTTCTAATGGCTGACGATATGCTCAGCGAAAAGAAGTGTGAAATTTGCCCTTCGATGGAGAGGAGAGGAAGTGTGCCTTTAACCAATAAGAAATTCATGGCCTTACAAGCCATGCTAGATGAGCTGGACCAAGGTGAGATCACCTTGGCCCACAGGGAGGTGCTCGCCGCCACCCTGCGATCCTGGGCAAATAAAATCTGCCCGTCACCTATAAGAAAAAGAAAAAAAATGGAGGTGTCGCATGACACAGGAAACGAAAAGTGAGCCAACCGCCCCTAAGATGGGGGAGGGGATAAAAGATCAAACGATGGACTCCGGTCAAATGACTCTCGAGGAGTTTTTGGAGGAGCAGCGATGTGGCAGAGTATCCAGCGTCCACGAGGTGCTAGATCGATTTCCGTTTTTATCCAGAAATATTATTTACGATGCGCTTGGCAACAACGAAATTTGCGGGCTTTTGATGAGCCGCAAGAGTGGGTGGGTGCTGTCGACCTTAAGCCTGGAACGATGGCTCGACCAATACATGGTCGGGGTAAAGGAGGGGAAAAATGGGAAATAGCAATCTAATTATCACCGACGGGCTCTCTCGCGACCAGTGGCTGGCAAAGCGAAGGGGCTATATAACGGGGACAAGGGTGCCAGCGATACTCGAGGTGAATCCTTTTCAGACACCTCTTCAGCTTCAAAGTGAGGTGCTCGAGGGCACCACCATTGAGGAGACTGGGCCGATGCGGGCTGGCACGTTCATGGAGCCCGCCCTCTTAGCCATGGCTCAAGAGTATGCGACGGGGGCAATCGTTAAGTCTGATTTCATGGAACGACGGGACCGGCCCTTGCAAGGTGGTCAGGCCGATGGCATCGAGGACAAGGGCGGTCTTGGTGGGGATAGCCGGGTTTGCTGGGAGTTTAAAAACGTGGGTCTTCACCGCGCAAGTGACTGGGGGCCGCACCGTCCAGATGAGTTTAGTGACGATGGCGACGTGCCGCTGCATTATCTTTTGCAAACGCGATGGTATGCAGACCTGTGTGAGGCATCGGAGATAGCCTTTGGTGTTCTGATCGGAGGGCAGGATTTCCGGGTCATACGCCTCGAAATTGACGCTTCGAAGCGAGCCGAGATGGACGAGATCTATCTCGAGTGCTGCTCATGGTGGCAAAAGTACATCGTCGAGAAGCAGGAACTGCCAGTAGATGGCAGCGCCTTTGCGGGACGTATGCTTCAAACTCGTCACCCAAGAGAAAAGGATGACATCGTGCCCGTTGAGGCCCTTGATGGCGATAGTGCCGCGCTTGCAGAAAAGCTCTTTGCGCTCCGCAAAAAGCGCAGGACTTTGGCCGATGAGATAGACCTTCTCGAGAACAGAATAAAAGAGAAGATCGGTGACCGTGCGGGATGGGCAGGAGACAAATGGAAGATCACCTGGAAATTCCGAGAGGGTCGGCGGGTTGTTGACTGGGACGCTATTATCCACGAGGCCAAGGTGCCTTCCAAGCTTATAGACAAGCACACCAGGCAAAGCGAGGGACGACGCTATTTCCTCCCCGCTGCGAGGAAGGGGGCGTGAATGAGTTGGGCGATTGCATGGAAAACACTAAAAGGAGAAGAAGATGACAAACATGATTAGAAGAGAAGAAAAGGTAGAATTGACAAGGTTTGACGACGAGCAGAAACACGTTCTTAAGAACACTCTTTGCAGGGACGTGTCGGTTTTGGAATTCGAGCTCTTTTTGGCTCACTGCTCCCATACGGGGCTAGACCCTTTCCGAAACCAAATAAGCTGCACGAAAATAAGGGATAAGATGGTCCCGCTCGTTCGCATCGATGGGCTACGGGTTATGGCCGAGCGCACGGGGGACTATCAAGGCCAGCTTGGGCCTTTTTGGTGCGGTCGTGACGGTCAGTGGGTTGAGGTTTGGCTGGACGACCAACCGCCGATGGCGACGAAGGTTGGCATTTTACGCAAGGGATGGCGAGAGCCTCTTTGGAGCGTTGCAAAATATAGTGAGTACGTGCAGGCGAGGAACGGTCGACCGAGCATGCGATGGGCCCAGGCCCCTGCTCAGATGCTGGCGAAGTGCGCCGAGGCTCTGGGGTTGCGCCGAGCTTTCCCTGAGCAGCTTTCAGGCTCGTATGCGCCAGAAGAGGTAGAGGCTTTACAGGACGAGCCAGAAGCATCCATCGGCTCTGGGCTTAAGGAGAGCGACACCAGAACGAGCGTGGGTGCTCTGCTCGCCAAACGCCGCGAGGAACAAAAAGGGGAGACAGCTCCACCCGTGGTCGATGAAAAGCCAGTAGAGGTTACCCCTGAGCCTCTGGATGCTGAATTCGTGGAAGCCGAGGTGGTAGTGGCCAGCGCTGAGATAAGAGATGAGATCTCGGCTCTCTTTGAGATCTTGCTCGAGAAGGAGGGAAGACAAAGGAAGACCAGGGCTTGGCAGATGAAACATATAAAGATCGCCCTTGGGCAAGCTCCGAACGTCGATGCTATGAGCTTAGACGATGCGCGAGATCTTCTAGTGTATCTGGAAAAATCTATAGAAGAGAAGAAGGGAGACTGAAGTGTCTACGTTCGAAGTCGATAACATCGTCTATATAAATCGTGAGTGCAAGGATCACTCCTTCACTATCAGGTGGTTTCACTCAGCGAGCCCTGGCGGTCGTCGCTACATCTTTCAATGTAAGGTTTGTGGCGAAACCATCGGCAGGGGCATGGGGCCGAAAGCTGCGGTGGCTGCTGGGATTAATGTCGAAAACGCAAAAGTGCTCGAGCGCAGCACATGGAAGACACGCGCTATGCGGTCGACGTACATCCAAGAACTTAAAGAAAAGAGAAAGGAGGTCCTACAAGAAAAAAAGAAAAAAAAGCGGAAACCAAGCCAGTACACAAATGCTCGTATCGATAAGGGTCCATTCAAGACGAATGAAAAGGTGGTGCAAGAAATAATCGCGCTTTTCAATGACGGGATAAGACCTCTATCGATAGCCGTGCGCCTCAAGCTTAAAGCGCGGTTCGTTGTCAAAGTGCTTGGCGACGAGGGCTTGTTGACTGATGAGTATTTCAAGGGACTGGAGCTGGAAGCTAACCAGTTTTTCAAAAGATAATAAGGAGTAAGAGATGGCAAATGGTGTGAACAAAGTAATCGTAGTGGGAAACCTTGGCCGAGATCCAGACGTGCGTTTTACCGAGGGGGGTATGTCGATCTGCAATTTCAGTGTCGCCATCGGTGAGCGCCGAAAAGGGAAAGATGGGGAGTGGGTAGATCAGACCGAATGGGTGAAGGTGGTTTGCTTTGGCAAAACCGCCGAAAACGCCGGTAAGTACCTCGCCAAGGGTCGGCAAGTTTATGTTGAAGGGCGGATGCAAACCCGCAAATGGGCAGACCGCGATGGCAACGATAAATGGACGACAGAGGTCGCTGCCAACCAGGTGCTTTTCTTAGGCGGAAAAGGCGAAGGAAAGCCCAAGGCCCAGGAAGAGGATATGACCTACGCCGCCCCTAGGCAGCCGGATAGCGGGACAAGAGGCAAGGATCAAAGAGTTATGGAATTCAATGGTCAACGCCGACGTGATGAAACACCTTTTTAGTGGGAGTGCAAAATGGCTGAAATGAATATGGTTGTCCTCGGTGGGCTCGTCCAAAAAGATCCGGTGGTCGGATACTTTACGGACAAAAAAACAGGCGAGGAAAAGTGTCGAGCGAAGTTCTTCGTCGAAACTAAAAACGCTTTCCAGGGGCAACGCAAGGCAGAATGGCTGCCATGCGTTGCGTTTGAGGGCACCGCTGAATATATAAGAGAGTATGCGAAAGCTGGTGACCCGTGCTTGGTGCGCGGGCGCCTGGCTGCTTACCGGTATAGGCAAGGCAATACCGTAGTCCATAAAAGCGAATGCGTCGTGATGACCTTTCAGCTTCAAGGCGAAAAACCGTATTGGGGCTTTAAGGACATCAAGTTTGGCGAAAAGGCAGATCTACCCGATGATCTTAAGCTCAAACCACCCGAACGTGCGGCACCAAAAGTTAAAGCTCCATCTGATGGCAGGCTCTCCACAGGGGGAAAGCTCCACAAGAAAAAGCCCACAAAAGGGAAGCCCCGAAAGCGACGTGCAAGAAAAAAGGAAAAATAGACCTACAAAAAATAATGGTGATCGCTATAAGATGCGGATTATCGAGGCATTAAACGAAAGCAAAAAACGGGGCAAGAAGTGACCAATCAAGACGAATTAATGCGCGTTGCCAAGCAGATAGAAACGCTAGGAGAGTACCTCGACAACTTACGGGCATCACACGATCCCAAGGTTGAGGGGCGATTTCTGTCTGAAACGCGCCCCATAACAGAGGCCATCCCTGATGCTCCGGTGGGCGATGATGTCTTGATGCCGCCGGGATGGTCCTTGAGGGCAAATAGGCTTGCCCGCGTTGTTAAGGACTTAGAGGTGGTGGTTGCACATAGCCCGATAGTGGTTTCTGGCCGGATGGTAGACGTCGAAGATGGCACCGAATGGGTTCATCTAGCGTGGGTCCGAGATGGGCACTGGAAGTATCACACCTCGCCAAGAGGGGTCGTGTCACATAGGACTAAAATCGTTGAGCTGGCAGACCTTGGATTCCCCGTCACCACCGATAACGCCAAGCATATCGTTACCTTCCTGCGGGCCTTTGAGGACTGTAATTTAAAAAGTTTGCCGATGGTGCGGTGCGCCCAGAAGCTTGGGTGGCAAGGCCCACTGGCCAAGGGATACCCATACGGCTTCTTACTGGGTGAAGAATCCTGGCATGCTGGTCGTACCCACCCGGCCAAAAGTTCGCTTACGGAAGGCCCTGTGGGCTCTTGGAGCAAAAACCGGATAGGTTTTAGAGCTGAAACTCCGGGTGAGGCCAGAATAGCATCCGCCTTCAGCCGAGAGGGCAGCCTGGAGGGGTGGAAAGACGCTATCGCCTGGTTGGAGAATTATCCCACTGCTGCCACCGCTGTTATTGCCTCGCTTGTTCCCCCTTTGTTGCCCATTATTAAAGCGCCAAACTTTGTCCTCGACGTCGCCAACCCAACCTCTACTGGTAAAAGCACTGTTCTCAAGGTTGCCGCATCGGTTTGGGGCGACCCCGACGAGAGGAGTCCTACAACCCCACTTTCTAGCTGGGATGCCACCGCAGTTTGGATTGAGCGAACAGCCGCGCTCAGAAATTGCTTACCCATGTTTTTGGACGACACCAAGCGAGCCAGATACCCCTCGCAGGTTTCATCCGTCATATATGAGCTCACGGGGGGTCAGGGCCGAGGTCGTGGCAAGATTAAGGGCATCGCCAAGGTGGAGAATTGGCACACCGTATTGATCACCACCGGAGAGGAACGCGCAGTCGATAAAAGCGGCGATGGTGGCACCAGGGCTCGAGTGGTGAGCCTATGGGGAGATCCCCTGGGCACCCCGAGCAGCAAAACGGCAACGAAGATAACCCAAATGGCAAGCGCACTGAATTTGAATTATGGTGTCGCGGGTGGTAAATGGGTTCGCTTTATCCATGGTAAGCGCAAGGATTTTAAGGCGCTTATGGAGCGATATTACAACCTGCGCGAGATGTATACGAAGCGGGCCATATCCGAAAAAACGCCCGGTGCCATGGTGCGGGTTTGCGACTACCTTGGAGCATTGCACCTAGCCTTTGACCTCGCAGCAGAGGCGGAAATCTTACCTTGGGAAAAGAACCCCGTCCCCAGCCTGTGGGATGTCGTATTGGGTGCCGCTGAAGAGGCTGACCGAGCCTCAGTCGCGCTTGAGGCCACCCAGAGCTGGGCAACAGCCAATAGGGCAAGGTTTTACTATGACGGCTCAAATCGCGATGCACCATCGGGTGGCTGGCTTGGAAGATGGGACCACAACGTCACCAGCAATAAATACATTTACTTTTACCCGCACCACCTAAAAGACTTCCTGACAAAGGATGGTTTCGACTATCAAGCGACCTTGCGGGTCTGGGTTGATCGAAATTGGGCGAGCAGAAATGGCGCAAACTTAACCCGCCCAATCGCAGTTGATGGCCAAACCTCTCGGATGGTAGCCATTAGCATCGAGGCGCTAGATGGTCTAAATGAAGCTCAGTAAAAACCAAATGGTTCCCTCGGCAGTTGCCCACCGGCTGCCGGGGGTTTTTTATCCATCCATGTAGTTTTTCCAGCCTCGCATCTGAACGTGGGCCAGGTCCCACCCAAACAATTGACCCCTAACAACGCTCTCTTCAACCCTTAGAGTTCCGTCAGGGTCACGCCACCTGCCTCCCCACTCAAGGCCCAGCCCCTCTGCGAGCTTCCCGTATTTTCTCCAGGCGGCATGGACTTCGGGCCTTTGTATGCGCCCTGCGTCATTCAATCCATCGTCCCAAGCATCAGGATACAATTTGCCGCTGCCGGTGGGCCACTCTCTTCGCCTGACGGGCAACATATCCGTATTTAAAACACAGTCGATGGCCATGCCGAATTGGTGAGGAGATATAAGCGTCTTAGAAACGCCTTTAGCTTTTAATATGGCTTGCCTAGAGGGGCTTCTCCTTGTCTCAAAAACAATAACGTGAATACCCTCTTCTTTGCATCGATGAAGAAGCCATTTAGCCGCATTCTTAAATGGCTCTTCGAGCGCATCGACACTCTTATTTATGCTCACTTTATGGACTCAGGCTTTTCTGGCATTTTCACTACGCCTTTTCCTGATTCATACGAGGCCACGGCAGCGCCAACAGCAGCGAAAGCAGCGAGGATGGCCTCAACGGGTGAGATGCCAAAAGCAAAAGCGTCTAAAAAGCCCAGAACGCCAGCAATGCCAATAAGCAATATCGGCCTTAACCACTTAGGGACCTTGCCCCAGACACCGTTGGCCAAAGGACTTTTAAGGATCGGTACGACGACGCGCAGGATGGCGGCGATTGCGCCAGAGGCTACGATGAGGTGGGTTGTGGTTTCCATGATTTCTCCTTTAATGGCTTACTTTTTTTATCTGGTTTATTGAGAATTCGTGCAGCCTCACATTGTATGAGGCGCTATCCATCTTAATCTTAAAGTGGTTAAAGCCGGGACTCAGCGGGATCGGGTCCGATGTCTCCTCATAGGATGTCTTGGTGCTCGCAGCAACAGTTTCCGTTATGGCCGATGATACAATTGTGTCCTCGCCTCTAACATCCAGTATCTCTGCGGTCACTACAGTCGACCCGGCGCCAGAGGTGTTTTCAATCGTCCAAAACAAAAACCCCTTACTATAAGGCGTATTCCGCACAGAGCTTGGGAATGGCTTCACAAAGAATCTTACCTCGAATAAGAGTTCCTCTGTTGATAACGCGCTTATGATCGGCGCACGTTGATTAACGAAGTTTGTCGCGTCGTAATAAGATGAAAAGTAACAAAGGGGGTGTCTGATGCAGATACCCCAAGGAGGGCCGGAGTGATCAATCCCGGTAAACCCAGATGGGTTTAACGGGGATGCCGGTGCCGATGTCGTATCAGCACTTGAACCTTTTATCAGCTCACACAACGTCCGGTTCCTGCCATGCAGGGTGTGTATTAATTCAGCATCGGCCTCGGCAAAGTTTGCGGTCTGAGAGTCCCTAAGCGCAGCCCCGACAGGGCTCGCTACTTTGTTGATAGATGGCATTATGATCTCCTGAAGTGAAGAGAGCCGCCAAGGAACCTTACTTGTCCTGAGCCTGTGTTTTTCGAGTCAACATCCATCTTTATGTTAAATTTGTTTAATACATCTGGCCAAAAATCTATGGCAGTTACCTCTATGACCACTAGACCGCCAGAAGCAGCAGCAGTGCCCGATGCAGATGCCACCGCCTTTGTCGATGTAGCCAGGTTCTCTGCTTGAACCTTTGCGGTAATTGCCACGTCAACCGCGCTCGTTACAGCATAGGCAAAAACACCGTAAAGAAGGCTGCTTCCACCGTTGGGGAAGTTGGGCACTCGGACGCTAGCGGTTGCTACTTGTATGTTTGAAAGAGCACCGCTGACGGAAAGTCCAGGTGGCTCGGACAGGCGATCATCACAATAATCTGGTATCCCCAGGAAATCAGTGTCAATAGCCCCAAAGCCCTCGGACCAGACCGGAAAATCAACGGGTCTGCCTAGCGAATTGTCGGACTTTGAGTGGTCATAAAAAACGCCCTGGGTTGGGCTGTCTGCTTCTGCACCACCGCTGGGATTCAGTGTTAGTGCATTATTTGTCCCAGCCGATGCTCCTGTGAGATACTCCGTCAAAGCGTTTTGGTTTTGGTTTATCGTTGTTAAGAGGTGGCTTGTTATCGGAAGGTCTTCGAGGACAAGGGTGCTGTCTATGTCGGTAAAATTCATCGTTTCAGAGCCGCTTACCGTCGTTGTTGGCACAGTGTAAGGATTCGGGGTTGTGGCCCCAGAGGGCTCAACTGTCCGAGCAGAGGACTGAGGTCTTGTAGGTACTGACCTGGAAAACGCAACCGTTATATTGAAAACGTCTTCTTCAAGGTCATTACCAAATCCATCCCCCTTGGGGTAAAGAACGCCTATAAGCCTCGTTACGTCGGCAGTGAGCGAGCGGAATGTTCCTACCCATACAGAATTCCACTGCTCTATACCGGTTCGAACACTGGCGTAATTCATGCTAACTTCATCAACAAGAACCCCTGAAGTGTTAAGAATGTGAACTTTCTTAAAATAGACTCTCATGGAAACATCGTTTGGGTCATCGGTCCCTGTTGATGTCATAGACAAGCTTAACATGGTTTCGCCTGTCGGTATTCTAATAGGGGAAATCCATCCATAGGTGTTATCAGCATCAGACCTTCCAGCGATCCACCTATCCACAGTGCCAGCAGGGTTGTTGACTAAAGTTATGGGCATGACCTGGTTAACAACGGGTACACTAAGAAGACTTCCGTTGGTTCCGTCGTGCGTTACCTGCGTTGCGTGATTGCCAGTCGATAAATTCTTAACAAGAGCAGCATCCCCAGCCGCGTTATGCACAGTAAGACGATTTGTATAAGAATCGGGGTCCACCTCATAGGCATTGGCTCCGACATAACTTGCGTTTTCAATGGTTGCCATTTAATTCCACCGTGTTCCTCTTGTGGACACCCCTATCGATCCGCGTACTACCTGGAAAATGCAATCATCATCGACAGTAAAGCCGAGTTCGTTTGCAGAAGGGGTGGCGCCATAGCCGGCAGGAAAACATATATCGCCAGCCGCAGGAGTAAACGAAGGGGCCATACTTAAAATCATGACGGTCGCGTTCGTTATGGTTCCAACCCTGGCGGCCTCTTTTACAGCGCCTGTCACATCGTAAATATAAATATCCTGGCTCGCGTAGAAGTGGTCTGTTGGGTCGTTCCCACCCCAGGACGAATCTGACGCATTAAATGTTATGGTTGTCGTGCCAGAGTTATAAGACGATATAGCCCCGCTTGGTGCTATAAGAAAACCCTTTTCTTGGACGTTTCCGACAAGAGATATCTCTCCAGTCATTGCGTTGATTTTACGCTCAGACACTAAGAGGTTTTTCGCTGATAAAGTAGAGCCTTCGTAGTCCGGGGTGGTGCTATTAGTAATCGTAACAACGTCACCAGCATTAACCCCAAGAACACTCCAGTCTGCCCTTACCTTATGAAACAGAAGGCCACGAGAAAAGGACTTTTGGATTCGCCTCAACGCTACGCCCACCATGTTCCAGTCAACAGACATTGCAGCATTAAATTTAAAACCCCTTGTAGCTACACCGCTGTTAACGTACAAAAACCTGCTTTCCATATCATGGGCGCCATCTTGATCTGGAAACGAAGAAAACAGCTCTGCATCAAAAACGGTTTCAGTGAACTTGTAGTTGTCGTCCGTTATGTCGTAATTAGCTTTAATGGTTACGACTGATGATAGTATGTTTTGGTCTAGGCTTATTGCCCCAGAAGTATCCACAAGGGTGTTTGCGTCCGTGATCGACGTCAACCCACTCGCCGCAATAGCGCTAATTTTCTGAGAAGACCTCTTAACAGCCAGCTTCCCAAGGACGGTTACATACCAAAAAGATCTGGTTGCAAAACAAAACGCCTCGATAAGCTCACCAATTGATATCTGCTCCTTAAGAACAACCGTCATGGGCAACCCGGTTCCGGCCAGGGCCTCAAATGATGGTATATCAACATCTGAAGCATCTATGCGGGCACCCATAGCGAATTCGTAACCGCCATACGACGCTCGCTCCGCGCCTGGAAGCACGTCGTATGTTGCGCTGTTTGACCCATTACCTGTCTTCGATAATGCTATCTTTAAAAACACAGAAACAGGATCTCCACTTAAGAAAAAAACGTGCTGAACTGCGTTTATTTTAATCGCCCTTGCTGACGATGATGGTCTTGCTGACAATTCCGTGAGCCCTGGAGTCAAAAGATCCGTGCCCTGCGTTGCCGTTATAGAACTCGCCCCTGAAGTATATTCCGT
>Ga0098047_10001002_pt1 | contig 11535 bp, 1 predicted proteins | sample 12_taG_FD_92585 | JGI IMG/M metagenome (GOLD analysis project Ga0098047, IMG submission 92585) | Marine viral communities from the Subarctic Pacific Ocean - 12_ETSP_OMZ_AT15267 metaG | ecosystem: Environmental > Aquatic > Marine > Oceanic | place: Subarctic Pacific Ocean | collected 2015-01-16 | reverse complement strand
CAACTAGTCTAAGTATTGCCTGTGATTGTGTCTCATCTTTGTTCAGTTTCTTAATTTTGTATCCTTTTTCTCTAGCCTTCTCAAGTCTATCAATCATCATGCCTTTGTTATTCGATATCTGCCTGTGTCGTAGTGCGTAAGCAATAAGAAACGTAAGGTTTCTGTTTACTTTATTTTCTACAAACCTCATGGGAGCTCCACTTTTCCTTGCCCATCCTTCTAAACCTTCTGTAAACTTTCGTGAAACTGTGTCGTATTTATATGTTAGCACTTCCTTGCCATTAATATTTGATGTAACCGCCTCAGGAAAAAGCCCTAATGAATTTGATAGTTCTCTTGCACTGGCAAAATATACACCATGTTTCTTTGCTTCTGCCAATGCGGTAGTTCCAACCACACCATGCATATACTGCAGAGCTTGTAGTGTACCGCTGGCTCCAAAGTAAACAAAATTTTGCAGTGACTGAGTAGCGTTCCTTGCTGCACTCCTTAAATTTAAACCTAACTTAGACATGAACTCCCAAGATGTAATAGCACTAGCTAAACTTCTTCCAAACGAACTGTTTATATCTAAACCAAGCATTGAAGCATGAGTATCAAATAAATATTTTGAATAGAACCTTGCTTGTTCTTCTTGCTCCCGACCCTGTAAATCGCTAATCTTTCGTACACCTTTAAGGAGTGATTCCGTTGTTGCTCCAGAAAAGTTAAACATAGTTACATTTCTAATATAATTATCCATCATAGATATAACATCTTTGTTCCTACGAAGTCTGTCACCTGATTTCTTTTCCCTTGCATGCTTACTCATGTTTAACTGTTCTACTGTAAAGTCTGCAATGTTACTAACATATTCAGTTAACTTTTTATAATCTGTGTCTTTTGACCTCGCCCTATCGTATATAGATTCTTGAACAATTTTCATTGTAGGCATAATATTTAGAGCCTCAGTGGGAAAATAATGTGTACGCTTCTGCAAGCTATCTCTAATTCTTTGAATGGAACTCTGCATATCTCTATATTTTCCATTAGTAACAGAATTTGCTTCTTCTAAAGCAGATATATAAAAATCTAATCCCTTTTTTAAATCTCCAAATAACTTAGGACTAATCTTTTGCCACTCTAAAGAGATGTCTTTAAATTGAGCATATTTTTTTCTTATCTCTGCGTCTTTATGTGTTAATAATGTTGGGTCTCGAAGTATATCGTCAACCAACTCGAACACCTCAAACTGTGAATCTTTAGATAGGTCTTTTAGATTCTCATTCCAAAATGCCTCAGATTTACCCCATCCTTCTTCAACCATAATTCTTTGGTATTCATTATATAGCTTTTGCAATTCTTTATGAGCTTTATTTACACTTTTAAAGTTTCCTTTTTTACTGAGGCCCATAGCTCTGGCTTTTTCACCAATCATATTTACAATAGTATTTAACGTATGTTGGTACTCATCTTTCTTACCTTGATAATAGTTATGTTCATTCTGGAAAAATTTATATGTTTCTAAAGCAGTATAGTTATTCTTTAATACTTCTTCCGGCAGATAAAACATAGCAGCTACCTTACCTATTTTCTTCGAGAAACCTTTTTCTAACTTATTAACACGCTTCTCTAAATGTCTCATCTGAGCTAGAGTTGGGGACTCTCCCTGATCATAGTTAAGACCAAGCGTTGTTTCATAAAATGTTTTGAAAAACTTATCAACATCTTCGCCTAGATTTTTAGATATAGCACCCTTCTTATCAAACCATTTATCTATAATTTCATTACCTTTTTCTACTATTCTAGGATCACAAGTGGCCATAATATATCCTTATTAACATTTTATTGATTGTACTTTGTTCATCCATGTCTGTTTTACAACCTCTTTAGTCTCAGCAGCGGGGCCATACTTACCTCCGAATGGATTAATATCAAGATGTGGAACATCTTTACCAGTTAACATATCTGTTTGAGCTAACTCACCGAAAGTTAACTGCGCATTTCTTTTTATATATCCATAAAAACTTCTCAAATCTTTAACACTTCTTAGCTTACCTCTACTATTTAATACCTTTGAAGGTCTAAATAAGAAGTCAGCCAACTGTCTTATGTCGTACAATCTATCATATCCCGTTGGAGCTCTCCTCATATTTAAATAGTCAACTGTAATATCAGTACCTGTAACTCCATAATATCTTTTTATCTCTGGACTCAAGTTTGCTATGTTATCTAAGTCACCTCTATCTACAACATCAAAAAATTCGTCTACTTTTGTGTTAGCCCTTCTAGCTCCATCCTCACTACCTAGTTTAATATCAAACATATCACTCTTATTCTCTGCAGTACCCATTCTTAAAGCTTCCTCTGCGCTCATTTTGCTAATATCTCTAACAGGAGTTTCGCCATATAATACTCGCATCTTGTCTGTAAATGTCTCTGAGATCAACTTAAATATTTGACCTTTCCTACTAGCTTCAGCAGCAAAACTTTTACCACCAGGAAAACTTGTCTTCCTTGCATATAATTTTAATGGAGCAGCGTCTGGAATTTTATCAGTATTGTTCATCCAATTTAATCCAAGATTAATATACTTAGCTTCTTTATCTATATTTTTAAAGCCCGGCATCCATTTACCTTTATGATAAGTAGCGATAGTCATATCTGGTATAGGGGTCATAAATTTAAATACCCACACCAATCCAAGACCATTTTGTTTACTTTCCCAATAAGAGTAATGCTTTTCCATTACATCATTCATAATATCCGCGTTTACTACATCTTCTCTCTCATTAGGAGCATATTCTTTTCCAGTAAAAAACTTTTTCCAATGTTCACCAACATTCATGCGAGCTTCAAGAACATCCAACTCAAATTGAGTTGCATATTCAAATTCTTTTGGGTCAAGACTGTATCCATAAAATTCTGTCATACTTTGGTGCCACATTGCAAGCTGAGCATATTCATTACTATCCATGCCTCTTATACGAGGTACAAATTTTCTATTCATCCATACATTTTTAGCTATTCTAGTTCTGTTCTTGTTTATCCAAGCTTTTCTTTCGCTGCGGCTCTTTCCTGCTAGTGAAATTTCCTCTGATGAACCAAGCTGCATTCTTTTACCATCAGGGCTCTTCTCATATTTTTTTAACCAGACTGGCCATCCTTTAGAAAGACTTAAAACAATCTGATTATATATAGAATCTCTTATAGCTTTTGATGTATCCTTATCTGACATCACTCTTTCTTCTATACCATTCTTTACTTCTTCCAGTCTAGCAAGTCTGTTTTGAAATAATATTAATAATTCTTTGTTAGATGAATCTGGAAATGATTTCTGTTTTCTATTCATTCTATCTATTGAGTATTTTGTCCTTGAAATCTTACTACCAAGACTATTAAGTACTGCTATTGACTTTGCCTCTCTCCTAATTAGATTAACAGAATCTTCTATCACACGAGATGTCATGTTATCTTTATCAATATGTTCTTCCCATATATTATCAAAGTCATCTTCAGATAATCTATCAAGTTTTTTTGGCTTCTCTACAAACATCCTATCCACTGAAGCCACAGCCCATATACCTCTATCAAATGGCAGTAGTCTCATAGCATCACCACCAACACTATTAATTTTTGTCCTATCTGCCGGCTTAGGAAATAATGCATTTCTTAAACCAAATATATCTCTTGGTTTCTTTAAGTCCTCTCCAAATAAATCTGCTAATATTCCTGGGTCTTTGTATTTCTTCTTCAACCTTCTATAAACAAGCCTATTAATCCTTTTCATACCATCCCTGTAAGCTTCATAACCTTCAACAAGTGTTGTATAATCCACCTTCTTTGCTTCTCCACCTTCATACACATCAGTTGCTAACTGCAAGAAACCTTTATATGGTTTTATAGATTCTATTATCGCATCCTTCCAAATTTCATCAATACGCTCACCAGTTCGGTTCCATTTTTGACTTACTAAATCTTTCCTATCAACATTAAATATACCACCCCAAGGAGTACCAGTGTCTTTATCCGGCCATCTTTCATTACCAAACAATAGTTGTTTATAATAATCATCTGTAAAATCTTCTTTAGTCCAACCGTCTTTAGAATCTATGATTCTTTGAGAGTCTGTTGCTATAAGACGCTCAAGCTCAGCAGCTTTTTCTTGATCAATACTAATTCTTATTTCACTGTCACGACCAATTACAATATTATAACCATCCACTGCCGTACTTTTGCCTTGGTAATGCTTCATCCATTGTAACATCCTTCTAGCCTTTACAACGGGGCCTCTCATCTTAGTAGCTTTTGCTGAGTTAAAATTATACTCTCTTAACGAAGCTGGATTATCAAAACTTAAACCAGCAATAGAAGTAGGATTAGATGTATTTGTTACTGACATTATATTACCAGAATTTGCACTCCACTCATTAAGTACAGAATTAGGTGTATCCCACCAATAATTTACTTTATCCCAGTCATGATCACCTTCTAGTCTTGTCCAAAAATCAACAGTATTAAGTCTTGCTAGGTTGCCTTCTTCAACAAATCCTTTTAGACCAACAATAACCTTATCAGAAGATTTAAGTGAAGGCGTCTTACTCCAAACTACTTCAATCTCACCAGTTGAACCTTCTGGTCTTACAGTCTCATTAAGACGACTTAGGAAATCATGCACTTCACCTAGAGTATTAACTCTTCTACCATCAATTACAAAATCTTCTAATTTACCCTTAAATGTATTGGCTAAAGCCTTACCCTTTTCATCTAAACGTCTTCCCTTAAATTCTTGTTCTAGAAATTTTCTTCTGTCTTCAATAAAATCTTTCCAACTAACTATCTTATCAGGCCTATCAGGTCTGTGTAAAATTATATTTAGATTATCACCTATACCCTTGGAACGATTATTTACACCAATCTCTCCTTGTCCATATGTATATACACGGTAAGCCTTATTGTCTCCATAAAATAAAGTATTTCTTAATCCCTTTGGATGATCAAAAGCATAATACGAAGGTATAGCCGCACTCTGACTACCAAATTCATTTATTGGACTAAACACACCTTCTTGCTGAATAAAGTGTCTCATCATAGCGTTCTTCATAGTCTTACGCCAAGGTAAAAACATAGGATACATATTATGTTCTAACATTTTTCCTATTGTACTATACATCTGGTTATCTAGATCGCCACCAATGTCTCCAAATAAAACTTTTGAAAATGAAATCATATTATCTATCTGTGTACCTGACATAACTTTACCAGCTTTATCTTGGTATGAGTTAACACCTTTTGTCATAAGCCAATCAAAGTAATCGCTGTTTAAACGTTCTCCTATTAAATCAGCTCCCATATGCATCGGTATTCTAGCTGGTTTATTTTCAGCCTGCCACATTTGAATACCAATAGAATCTATTGGCAACCCTATTTCATGAGCGCCTTTATCCATTACTTTTGACTGCAGCTCTTCCATACTATTTATTTTATATGATTCAAGGTCTATTACTCTGTCTGCATAATCACTACCCATACCCTTAACTGCGGAAGAAAATATAACCATATCAACTTTATTATTAGCAAAATACGGTTCAAAATTATTATCTATTACAAACATTGTTTTACCGATAAAAGCTGCCTTACCATCATCTGCAAATGATATGACTGGCTTGTTAGCGATAGCTTGACTTCTCCAAAAATCACCCGTCAGTAGTCTCATTGCATCCATAAAGGCTTTCTTAACTAATACGACTGAGTTTACATGACTTGTATCACCGAGACCACCGGGATATTTAAGCTTTGCACCCTCAGGCTCTAAACCCATGATTTTAAAATCCTCAGAAGCAGTGCCTCTTTCTGATACAATTTGATTACGAAGATTCTCAAAAGCAGATGTAGCTTTTGGGTTTGTTATGTCACCCTCATCTCTTACAACGTGAGCCCTCACCCTACCGCTCTTTGAAATAGGCCTTAGAACATCTCTTATTACTTCAAAGTCATTACCTAACTCATCAGGGCTAAAATACTTATCATAAAAATCTACAACATTTTTTATTGCATCAGTTTCAAGATTAAGAGTAGAACTATTTGCCATCAATCTCATTCGCCTAAGAACATCGTGAGACAATTCTTTTTCAGGAGTATATCCTTTTGTGTCCTTCTTGCTGTTTGTCATGGCCTTCCAATATATCTCCCCCATCTTTGAATCATATAATACTGTGCTAAGCATTAATGAAACTTCATCAGAAGCTCTTACATCTGAGAAAGTAGACCTTCTAAATATATATTCAAACTCTCCATCAGCTCGTTCTTTCTTTTCAACAATTCTAGTACTATCTTCATCTACATACTTTTTAATCATTTCATCAGCAGCTTTGCGTATTTCTGGGTCTTCAAATCTATCTTTAACACTAAGCAACCTTCTAACAAACCTATCAGCAAGCTTATGCTGCCCTAGCAATATTCCTTCATGGTATGGATGAATTGGAACTCCTATTACATAGTCTAAATCACCCAAGAAAGCTGCTGCATATCCAGATTGCTGTGTATGTTTCCAAGGTATCTCTTCTTCCATCCTCTTTCTCTGTTCCATCCTTTGACCTACTTTTGAAAAGTCAGCGAGATAATCTTTTAATACATTGCCACTTACATTGGTTATATTATATACATTTCCATTTTCTGAAAGTCTATAATCCATATCACCAAACACTATCTCATTAAATAAGTCATCAAGTACATCAGTTAAATGATTCTTTCTAACTGTATCTGGTTCTGAAACTGGATTACTTCCCTGAGCAAGCTTTAATCGTCTAACAGGTTTTGTCTGCGTTAAACCAACCCACACCTTATGCATATCAGAAGTAAATCTCTGTTGATTATTATATGGCATCTCTTTCCAATTGCTTCTGTCGTACTTCTCACCATTTATTTCCCTTACAACCATCCTTGAAGTCATATAATCAAAAAAGCTATCTAAACTAAAATTACCATAGCTACTAAATACATCCTGTAAAACAAAATCTTGAGGTTTAATATCACCAACCTCAGGCAACTCAATACCCCAATCAGTTGTAAGCTTGTCAAATGTCATAGAGACAGTTACATCAGAATCCTGCTTTGGTAAAAAATCTAACTTATCTCTTTCTGTTAGTAATTCTATTTGTCTTTCAGTAGTGATTGGTTGTGTAAGTAACCTTATAAGTTCAGATGTTTCCTTTATTCTTTGAGATAAAGTCTTATCCTCAACATTTAAAAGCCATTGAGCAGTTTCAGGCTTCCATAGCTTTTGTTTTTTTAGTAACTCTAATACTCTTGTAACATTCCACTTTTGGTTAAATAGACTGTTATGAACGAGAGTAAGAAATTCTTTATGTGCCGCAACTTTACTACTGTCATGTATATCATATATAGATTCTAACAGTCTATTATAGTTGGATGTGATAGCACCACTTTTTATAGCTTCAAACTGGGTAAGTAGCTTATACATAAAATCTTGTGTTGGAGCTCCATAAAAATTACTCTCTTTAAGTATTCCATTTCCCTTACCATCTATCCATAAAGGTTTTAACGTCTTTTCATATAAAGAAAGATAATCACCAACTAACCAAGCCACTGACTCTTTAGAGGTTCCTTCCTGCCTAGCTTGTTCAGCTAAACTTTTAAATACATTATGTAGTTCAACTTCAACTTTATCAGTAGAATTTGATAACTCATCAAATACCTTATCTACCTTATCAAAATTTCTAGTTACCCAAGAAGAAACATCTTTATTAATTGCTTCAACATCAGCTTTGCTAATAATATCAGATTTTATTAGAGCATCTCTCCAGTTACCAACATAATCACTTAGAGTTACCATATCAAAGTTTCGGCCTGCTATGCGAGACTCTTGAAGTACTTGAAGAACAGCATAGTCCTGATCTTGTAGCGGAGTACCATCAATCCTTGTTGCTTTACCTAATGATTTCTCAAATGTATAATCTGAAAGTCTTTTAACATATGCATGCACTGCGCTCTCATCACCTCTAAATCCATCTAATAAACCATAATCCTCAAAGTATTTCATCAATCTTGCTACATCTGTCTCGTTAGCTGATCTTGGTTCCGCTTCTAATCCTACCTGTCTTTGTAACTCAGTCCTCTCAATACTATATTTAGTATCACTAGATAGTATAGTCAATAAATCGGTAGCAAACTTTTGTTCTGAACTTTCTGATCCTAATCTGTTTTTACTAGCATCAACAACTGCCAAGCTGCTTGGTAAATAAGGTTTGTCGGTGCCGTATATTTTATTTATCAAATCTTTTACAGCTCCGACTTCCTCTTTAAATACACTAGAATCGGTATCCATATCTCTTAAATATGCCAACTCTTTCCAGCTTGTTACTATCGCATCCGCAAACATGGTTCTTCTTAACTTGTCATTAAATACTTTTTCACCAAGGGTAACAAGATTATCATCAGCTACTGACATATCCCCAAAGATTGTTTTGTGATATTCTCTATCCCATTTATCCATATCCCCTCTACTATCAGTCTCTCTACTGCCAAATAATTTTCTATTCATTTCACCTGTAAATGAAATATGTTGACCAGACATAGTCACTCGGCTACTTAACATACCAAGTACACTATTCTTATCGCCTTCGCCCCCAAACAAACCTCCCATCCTAGATGCGTTCTGACCAACGGTATTAGTTTCAAAGCTTATTGGTCTCAAAATCATTTTACCTGTATTCTGATCTACTTGTACGGTGGGAGCATCTTCAGCTCTACCTCCACCTGCTACATATTCCATTTCATATATAGTATCATAAGCTTCTCTCAGTGCCGACTCATATACTTTTAAAGCTTCCTTGGTAGTAGGTTTAGAAGAGCTTAGAAGAATATCAAACACATCAAATGGTGATGTTATACCTAATTGTGAACTCTTGACTGTTCTGTATTCAGCTAATGATTCAAATTTCTCTGTTCTTAGTGTAGTCATTAGGTCTATAACTTCTGTATTTGAAAGCTCGTCAATACTTTTAACTCTTTTTGTCATAGGGTCTTCTATTGTTGACTCTAATATCATCTTCACAGATTCATATAGTGGATTGGCCTCTACGCTTTCATTTTTCAAGACCGGTTCTTTTGATGTATCAGTAAACAGTTTAGAATCAGTGCCAATTTTTACTAACTTTACAATATCAGGCTGAGTTAAGTCAGGAGCTCCACCATACTTCTTAACTACCTCCATGTTATTCATTATATTTCTGAAGGCAGCATGGTCTTGGTTCATACCAAGGAGGTCTAAGTACTGATTAACCTTTTCAAATTTTGTTTCATGGAACATAGGCCTTCTTGTTCCCGGCAGAAGAACCATATCACCGTGTTCATTCCTATACTCTATATCTCTACCCTTCTTTGATAGAACAGCACCTAACAATGTATGAAATATTAAATCTTCAAATGGCAACTCATCCTTCATATAAGCTATCGAAGTACCAACATTAAAAGCCATAGAACCAGCAATCATCCTACGAGATGATCCCAATAAGTCTTGACCAGACTGTTTTACGAATCCCGGCCACCATTCTTTCATAAAAGCATCTTCTAATGAAGACATCCACTTCTTTAACTCTGTTGCTCCAGCAGCAGCTTCTTGTTCTGTTCCTTTTATAAATGAGCTAACATCTTTCTTATCTCTTAAAAGCTTTCTTATACCCTTATCGCTTCTAGTAAGCACAGAAAATATATCATCTTGAGATTCCCATAGATGATCAGCATGTTTAACAAGTAACATCCTATCTTCTGGTTTATTAACATTATACTGACTCCATCTCTTTCTTCTTGATAAGTATTGGTTCATTCTTTTGAATCCAGTCGGTAATATACCAGAATCAGAACCTCCCGGTATTAATCTTACAAGACCAAGGGCACTTCCAAGAGCAACTGAGTGACCAACAGTTTTAAATAAATTAAAATCAACTTCTTCGTTACTAACACTACTGAAAAAGTTTAATGGAATTTCCACAGCAGTGAACAATATAGCTTCTTCAGCTGCGGATGCTGCTAATGATGCTATCTTTGAATTGCCATACCTTAACGCCAAAGCCTGATGTAAATTTGTTACAGGAAAATTATACTTACCACCTACATACTTACCAACTTCCTTGGCAATAAGTTGTTTAGCTTTATCATTAACAACAAAATCAGTTTCAAGTTTTGCTATATCATCAATCTTTGAATTAATAATTCTTGGAATGTTCTCTTCCAGTTCTTTTGCATACTGAGTTCTTACTGAATGATTACTAAATAACCTTGCCCCTTTTCTGCTCCCAAGCTTTGTAATAGATTGAGCTCCAGCAGATACAAAGTCGGACTCTCTTATAAATTTCTCAATATCATCAGGCCCCATACCCTTGTTACTAGCCCACTTTAAAAACTCTTTATCAGATTTTAATATCCGTACAGTATTGTCTGTGAATTTCTTACCAGCAGCTTCAGCTCCATAACCTACGAGCTTTCCACTACCTTTTCCTGCTATTCTAGCTCCTTTTAAAGCAGCGGAAGCCACTCCTCTAGCTAATTGAAATGGTGGTAAAAATCCAGCAACTCCTCCAAGTGCTGTAGACCATCTCTCAGCAGTGGTTCTTGGAATAGCCCATTTCTCATACCATTCTTCATCTACCTCTCTTGCAATCGCACCGGGAATACCAAACCCAGCAGTTTCAACCGCTGACCATAAAGTCTTTCCTATTAAAGCTCCAGTTCCACCTTCATATCCAAAACCACCAGTATCTCCTTCAAACCAATCTGGCAGAGCTTGTCCTCCACCTAAAGCACTCCATAAATCTTGAGTAGGATCAGCAGTCGGTGAATCAGGCGACGGTGGTGAAGGTCTAGTTCCAGAGGTAGGGTCGACACCTTCTTTCCTAAGAATGTCTTCGATTTGCGTTAGGCTGGCTGCAATCCCCCTCTTATCGAGTTCCTTTTGGAACTGTACAGTGAGGTTATCTTGAGGCATTTATATCAGCTCTCAACGTAGGCTTGCCAGGCCTTGTAAGTATTATATATTTCATATCCTGCTAATCCTAATCCAGCAATATCTCCAAATGGAAGGACAGGTGAATCAGCCATAGCTAAGGCTGCTCCTTTTCCAACTATTGAAGGGAATTTACGACCAAGAAAAGTTATAAAAGATGCTTTAGCTTTACCAGCAACTGGGGCAACCTTATTAACAAGAAGTCCAGTACCTGCTGTCTGACCAACAGCTCCTCCAAGTTCATCACCAACTGCTTCTCCAGCTATTCTACCAACGGTAGGAGCGAAATAAGGGATTGCTCCTTTACCTAAAGCCTCTCCAGCTTTTGATAAGTATTTACCTTGCTGAACCTTTTTAAGAGCATCTAATGCTCCACCTACTGAAGTAGTGTTCCTCCACCCAGCTTTTCTTGCAAATTTATCAACAGCTTTTAGAGCTTCTTTTTGTTTATCAATTACATTGCCTTTTATATGACCATATTTTGCCTTGAATTGTGAAGAACTCAATCCACCTCTATCGGGATATTTACGATT